>Ga0181537_10003225_pt1 | contig 14048 bp, 8 predicted proteins | sample PEATcosm2014_Bin_39_FD_119765 | JGI IMG/M metagenome (GOLD analysis project Ga0181537, IMG submission 119765) | Peatland microbial communities from MTU Mesocosm Facility, Houghton, MI, USA - PEATcosm2014_Bin23_10_metaG | ecosystem: Environmental > Terrestrial > Soil > Wetlands > Peat | place... | reverse complement strand
GGAATGGTTGCGGAAAAAAGCGCGGTGTGACGCTGGCGCGGGCATTTGTCCAGAATCCGGCGCACGTCGGGCAGAAATCCCATGTCGAGCATCCGGTCAGCCTCGTCGAGCACGAGAAATTGAACCTTGTCGAGCCGCACCGTGCCCTGCTCCAAATGATCGAGCAACCGTCCCGGCGTGGCGACGACGATGTCAGTGCCGGCGCGAAGCTCGTCCGTCTGCCGGCCGTAACCGACGCCGCCATAAACGACGGTGGTTTTCAAATTGGTGAAGCGTCCGTAAGTGTGAATGGCGGTTTCCACCTGTGCGGCGAGTTCGCGCGTCGGTTCGAGGATGAGCGCGCGCGGACCGGGCGCGTGCGACGCAAGCTTCGACAGGATGGGCAGGGCGAAGGCGGCGGTCTTGCCCGTGCCGGTCTGTGCGCTGCCGATGACGTCGCGTCCCGCGAGCACAAGCGGAATGGCGCGCAACTGGATTGGCGTCGGTTCGATGTAACTCATCGCCTTGACGCCTTCGAGGATTTTCTCGGAAAGTCCGAGAGCGGTAAAACTCATGTTTTGAAGTCTATCACGAAACCGGCGGCCCGGAAGCAATTTGATTTGACGGCTCATTTGCGGGCGCAGGTTCAATCGCCGGAGCCGTTTCAATTTCCGGCGCGGTTGTTTCAACCGGCGCAGAAATTTCTACAGCTTGCTCAATGACAACTTCGGCTTGCGGCGAACTTTCTATTGCCATGGCAACTTCACTTTCAACCGCTGGCTTTGCTTCGGCAGATTTCTTTTCCGGCTTCGACGGCCTGGGCAACGACTTTTTGGCCGTGTCCAATTTGCCGTCGGCGAATTCCAGAACGTGGCCCTGATGCACGAGCCAGTGCAAATCAGCGATGATCGCGGTTTGTTCCGGCGTCGGCTCGGCTGATTTTTGCTCGTCCGGCTTCACTTCAATGGTCGTCGGCGACGGCGCGAGCGTCTCGATCAATTTCCGCCGCGTACATTTTGGATGCGTGTTGATGAACTCGACGATGCGCTTGATGCTTTCGGAAACCGGCGTGGTCGCCAGGTCAAGAAATTGCGGGCGCGCGACGGCGACGTGTGTGAGAGTCTTGTTGACCTTGAAAAATTGCAGCCCGTGCGACGCGAACTGCTGGCTCAACTTCGTCGCGATCTGCAACGGAAAATATCGCTGCTGTTCCCATTCGGCACGGACAAGCATCTGCAATCCACCGCTGCGCAAGCTCCGGCTTTTCACGCCGTCAACAACCAGCGTTTCGGCTGATTTGATGATCGTGTCCTTGTGCGTCGCGCGAAAATGTTTTTCCACTTCGTCCAGCGTCGCCAGCTTGAGCGGCTCGGCGACGTTGAGGCAGGTGTATTCCATCTTGAAACTCTGATCCTCGATCCATTTTTTGACGACGGCCTCGTCCTTCACGATTTTCACGCGCGATTTGAAAGCGTCGAACGGCATCCGCGAAAATCTTTCCGCGTGCAGCTTGCGCAACTGGTTCTGGTAATCGTGATAATTCGGCGGGCCGAGAATCGCGCCGCTCATGCCGCATTGCGCGACAAAAGTGTAAACACCCTTCGGCGGCTCGGTGGCCGTGCGCTCGGCCTGGTAAAACGTGGCGAAATGGCTTTTGAGAATGTGTGCGACGGCTTCGTCCTCCGAAAGCCATGGCGTGTCGTCGAGTGCACAGACAAAAATCGGCTGCGCAATCGCACCGTCGGATTTTTTCTTCACGGCGAGCTGGACGGAATAACGCTCCGGCTTGTCCAGAACAAGCTGCGCGATCTGAAACAGCGGATAGCAGCGCCCGGTCATTTTGATCTGGCGAGCGAGCGATTCGACGCCGTTTTCGCCGGGAATAAACGTGACGGAAATTTCAGGCAACGGCGGCGGCGGTTCGGGACGCTCGCGGCGTTCGCCGCGGTGGAAATCTTTTTTGCCGCCGCCAAATTTACCGCCGGAACGCGGACGCTCGCCGCCGGCATTTTCGCGGCGCGGCCCGCGGCGTTCACCGGGCTTGTCGCTGAAATGGCGTTCGGGCTTCACGCCCTCGTTGCCGGTGAATTTTTCAAAGCGGTTGCCCGTCGGCTTCCCCTGCGCCCACGCGGGCTGGAAAAGTTTGTCTAAATCAAGGTCAAGATCGGAAACAGTGCTCATGTCTAAATCAATTTCGCCATGCGGCGGCTAAAAAACGAATTAATAGGATGGATTGGAAACAAATGGAAAGCAAGAGCGCACTGAATTGAAAACTAGTTTAGAAATTTCATCCGAACCGGGCTGAACGGGCTGGAAAAGCATTCGTCCGCGCGACAAAGCATTTTCTAAAACGAGAATTTTGTCCAAAAATGTTACAGGATGTATCAGAGCCGGACATGTTTTATGTGTCCGGGCGTCAAAAGGTCGCTTTTCCATTTGTTATCTTTTGATTTGCCTGATGTTTTCAGGGGAAAAGAAAAATATTTTATTGTTGCACTTTGGCACTGGCATTGCTAGACTGTTGATGTTGCGGTTTCAACAGGCAATCAGTGAACGGAAAATTGTAATAATTGTAACCCGCCTGTTGTTTCGTTCACGCCGTGACTTGGAGAAAAAACATAAAAATGAAAACGAACAAAACATCCCGCAAGGCGGGCTTCACGCTGGTGGAAATTATGATCGTTGTGGCCATCATCGGCCTGTTGGCGGCGATCGCGATTCCTAACTTCATCAAGGCCCGCGCCACCTCGCAAGCCAATGCTTGCATCAACAACCTGCGCCAGATTGATGCCGGCATCAACGAATGGGCGCTGGAAAACGGACAGTCCAACGGGGCGGCTGTTGCAAACACACAGACCGTTTCTGGCTACATCAAGCTGAACTCCCAAGGCAGCGTTCCGGGCTGCCCGGCTGGCGGCACTTATACCACGGCCTCTGTGGGTAACTCCAGCGGCCAGGTGCATTGCAGCCTCTCGACCCTGACGCCAGGACATTTCCTGCCATAACGTCATTGGTTTAATCAAAGGCCCGAAGCTTCACGGCTTCGGGCCTTTTTGCTTTTGATTCAATTCACTTTTCTTGAAATGAAATTCAATGTTTTATTTAGACTTTGATGCAAGCAAATGTTAAATTGTCTGGCAAACAGGACATAATCCGCCTCTTTGTTTCGTTCAAGCCATTACTGAAATAAATATGAAATCTTTCCGCAGATCAGGTTTCACGTTGCTGGAGATTATGATTGTAGTAGCGATCATCGGATTGCTGGCGGCAATAGCCGTTCCCAATGTCCTACGTGCCCGCGCCCAATCTCAGGCTCAAGCATGCATCAACAATCTGCGTCAGGTGCAATCCGGCATCAGTCAATGGGCCATGGAAACCGGCCAAGTTAGCGGCTCTCCCATTCCCGGCATCAGCACCTTTTCAGCCTATATCAAGCTGAACTCTGCTGGGAGCGTTCCCACCTGCCCGGCAGGCGGCGTTTACACCGTGTCCAACGTGGGTGACCCTCAAGAAGTGAGTTGCAGCCTTTCCACTCTCACGCCAGCGCACGCGTTTCAATAACTGCTTGAACGACCGCGTCTTGATCAATCCGGCTTCCAGCTAACGCAAATGACCAGCACAATTTCTGAAAGTAAAAATCCAGTTTTCAGAAATGGCCGCCCATTGCGTCCAGCCGATTATTTGCCAACCAGCTTGAGCGCGAAAATCAGCAGCACGATGATGATGGCACCGATGAGAACGACGCCGATGATGAAGTAAGTGTTTGCGCGATTCTTCTTTTTGGAAAAAACCGTGCTGGTGTCGAAGCCCGCCGGGCGCCCGCTTTTTTCCAGATCGCCCAGGCTGACGCCGCGCGGGATGACCATCGTGGCGTCCACCACTTTTTTGGCCGGGGCCGGCGCGGCAACGGACGTTGCCGCCGCGCCTTCAGCCTCCAATTTTAATTCAACCTGCCCTAGCTTCAAAACCTGGCCCGGATTCAAAACGCTTTCCGTAATCCTTGAGTCGTTGATGAATGTGCCGTTGGTCGAGTTGAGGTCGCGGATGAAAACCTCATGGCCGCGCAGATGGATTTCGCAATGATGGCTGGAGACGGACGCGTCGGCGATCTGGATCGTGTTATCCTCCACGCGCCCGATGGTGGTGCGATCCGTGTGCAGGTCGCATGCGCGCCCTGTCATGCCCTGATTCTGGATAACAAGTTTGGCCATAAATACGGTAAAACGATTATGGTCACGACGCGGTTCAAGTCAAACGGAAATCTTTGAAAGCGGGGAACTATTTTTTGCAGATCATTTCGCGGAATTCAGCGAACAGCGTCGTCGAATCGTGCGGGCCGGGCGACGCTTCGGGATGATATTGCACGCAGAAAACCGGCTTCGTCTTGTGGCGCAAGCCCTCGACGGTCTCATCGTTCAAATTGATCCGGTTCACGGAAACCTCCGGCGGCAGCGTTTTTGGATCAACGGAAAAGCCGTGGTTTTGCGAAGTGATTTCAACCTTGCCGGATTCCAAATCCTTCACCGGCTGGTTGCCACCGCGATGGCCGAATTTCAACTTGAATGTCTTCCCGCCAAATGCCTGGCCCAAAATCTGGTGGCCGAGGCAAATGCCGAAAATGGGAATCCCGGTGTCGAGCAGCGTTTTGACTTCGCGGACAATGTAATTGAGCGCGGCGGGATCGCCGGGGCCGTTCGAGAGAAAAATCCCGGCGGGCTTGTGCTTGAGCGCGTCAGCCGCAGACGCCGTCGCGGGCAGAACCTGCGTGGCAAATCCGTGCTGCCGCAGACGGCGGAGGATGTTGTATTTCATCCCGTAGTCGAATGCCACAATCGGAATGTCGGCGGGCAGCAGCGGTTTGCGGACATTGCGCGCGTCGGCGGTTTTTATGCCGCGAACTAGATCGAACGCTGCGCTCTGCCCGTCCTTTTCGTCCCAGCGAAATTCCTTCTTATGCGTCACTTCCTTGACGTAATCCACGCCGACAAAAACAAATTCCTTTGCGCATTTCAGCGCCTCGGCCTCGGAAATTTCTTCCGTTGAAATAAATCCGTTCAACGCGCCGCGCACGCGCAATTTTTTCGTCAGCGCCCGCGTGTCAATTCCCTGGATTCCCGGAATTCCATTTTCTTCCAGATATTTTTCCAGCGAATAATCCGCGCGCCAGTTGCTGACGACCGGCGACAATTCACGGATGACAAATCCCGCCGCGTGCGGCCGCCACGATTCCACGTCCTGCGAATTCACGCCGTAATTTCCGATGAGCGGATAGGTCATCGTCACGATCTGACCTTTGTAGGACGGGTCGGTGAGAATTTCCTGATAGCCGGTCATGGAGGTGTTGAAACAGACTTCGCCGCACGCGGACGCGCGCGCGCCAAAACCTTGTCCGTGAAAAACCGAGCCGTCTTCGAGAGCGAGGATTGCCTTCATTAAAATATGTGAGAAGTTAGGCGAGAAATCGGCCCGAAGCAAAATGTTTCAAGCGACGCGTGGCTGAAATTTTCTTGCCTCGGGCGATTCAACGTTTAGCTTGTCCGGCACGTCTGGCAAGCCAATGTAGCTCAGTGGTAGAGCAACGGTTTCGTAAACCGTCGGTCGTCGGTTCAATCCCGACCATTGGCTCCATTTCAAAAGCGCCGTATTATTTGGATAGTTTGCACTTTTGCCTGAAACATAGCGGTGGCCATACCTTATTTAGTTGCTTTTGTGTAACACTTTTGCAACACTTGGCCTAGATATGAAGCAGGCAAACAAGGAAAACATGTCCTTCTCCTGTTTTCTGACCCGGATGATTATTTTGCCTACATCTCCTATTATCATGGCGAGGGCAGCCACATCCTGAGTTCGGGCATTTTCATCCGGAAAGGTTATGCGCACACCGCCCTGCCCTACGGTACCACGTATGCCGCCCAACACGTCCTCGTGCATGAACTGACCCATAATCTCCTGTGTCACCTGCCAATTCCGCTGTGGCTGAATGAAGGGCTGGCCGTGCTGATTGAACAAACGGTGACGCAGAAACCATTCGTCATGGTTCGTGGACATCTTATGGCAAATGACGGAACTGGATGACCACGAATTGCTCGCGCAATATGTCCATACCGAGTCTGATGCCGCCTTTGCCATCCTTGTCGAGCGGTATGTGAATCTCGTTTATTCCGCCGCCCTTCGCTTCACCGGCAATCCCCATCACGCCGAGGAAATCTCGCAGGCCGTCTTCATCATTCTGGCGCGCAAAGCCAGCGGTTGGCGGTTCAACATTAACACTTCGCGGTGCCTCTGGTGGGGGTGCGTTAGTCCATGATGAAAGTGCGACGCCCTTTGATATTGCCGGTCTTCTGAAAAATCCGAAGGCCGTTTGCATCTACTATGGGATTAAAAGTGTAGCTGCACCGGATTCCGAGGCTGCCATTGATTGCGGGGCTGGCGTAACTTAATGTTCCATTTGCAGAGTAATTGTCTGCCGACAATGCAGACCCTTGAGGATAGCTTGGGTCAAAGAAAAGGCGACCGTCACCCACCAGTTTTGCAGGATACAAATAGCCCAAATTATCAAAATTTGCCTTTTGAGCATTTACCACCGCTGAATCCTCGGCGATGTGTGCTCCAGACGTTCCGGTAAAACCGCCATCAGTAAAAACAATCCAACGGATATAGTTGCCCAAGTCGATTACATTTTTGGTGCGTGTGTTAAGCCCGGAAGCGGCAGAATATCCGCCCCAAGTTGGAAACCAATCGTCACTGTCCCCGGCATAAATGTTGCAACCAAGGGCCATCTGCTTAAGACCATTGACACATTGCGTGCGTTTGGCCTTTTCCTTGGCCGCAGCCAACGCCGGCAATAACATCGCCGCCAGAATGGCAATGATCGCAATGACCACAAGCAACTCAATCAAGGTGAAGCCGCCGCCTGAACCGGATTTTCCATTTCTACAATTTCGATTTTTCATGTTTTACAACTTGTCACTTGTTTTCAATTTTTCAAACTGCTCTCAAGGATGATTAAAAAAAGCGGGGATGTCCTATTGGACATCCCCGCGTGATCAAGTTCAATAAAGCATGGCCTGTGGATTCCCGATTATTGGTTGTTCGTCGTGCTCAGGATGTAGAAGTTATGTTTCTGCGCCGGGTTGACGGCGTTGGACAGGTTGGTGGTGAAGCTGCTGCTGCCTCCCACCGTGTTCGTCCATAGCGGCGTCCATGTGTTGAGATGCGCCGCCACGTTCGTGCTGTCCAACAGATAGAACGTCCCGGCTCCCGTGTTCGTCCCCGAGATCGTCAGGCTCGTTCCCGACACCACCGGTTTGGCCGTGAACATCAACCCGGTCACCGACTGCTGCGCCACCACCGTCACGCTCACATTCAACGTGATCGGCGTGTAGTCAACGTTGTCAGCCGGCGTGAACGTCACCGACTGGTTCGCCGTCCCAACCCCGGGCGTGGCCGATGGCGTCGTGAAGGCGAAGCCGTTGACGCCGCCGCTGCCTGTCACGATTGCGTCGGCCGCGTTGGTGACTGATCCACCGCTCAGGATTGATGCGCTCAAGGGCTGGCCGTTGGTGATCGTCGTGGCCGCCGGGGGCGCCTGCAACACCGGCACCTGCGGATTGACCGTCACATTGATATTCAACGTGATCGAATTGTAGTCGGCTGCATCCGCCGGGGTAAATGTCACCGGCTGGGCCGCCGTGCCTGCATTGGGCCCAGTCGCCGGGCTTGTGAAGGCAAAGCCGTTGACGCCGCCGCTGCCGGCCACGCTCCCGCCCGTCGCGTTGGTGACCGTGCCGCCGCTCAACGTCGAGGCGCTCAACGTCTGGCCGTAGGTGATCGCCGTGGCCGTTGACGCCGCCTGCAACACCGGCGTCGCCTTGGCGACCGTCACATTGACATTGAAGGTCAACGAATTGTAATGAGCCGTGTCGGCCGGGGTGAACTTCACCGGCTGGCTCGATGTTCCAGCACCCGGTGCCGTCGAGGGCGAGGTGAAGGCAAAGCTGCCGCTAACGGTTGCACCCGCTGCATTGGTCACCGATCCACCGCTCAAGGTTGAAGATGCCAGCGTCTGGCCAAAGACTATCGCCGAGGCCGTTGGAGCCGTCTGCAATACCGGCGTCTGCGGAGGCACCGGCACCACCTTCAAATTACCCGTTGAAGCGATTGTGAAATAAGCCGGAGTCGTGGAGTAATTGTAAACTCCCGCCGGCTGGCTGACGCCGTTCAAGATGAGGGCATTCACATTGTTGGTCACCGTGGACGCAAAATCCAACTGAAGCAGGGCTCCATTGGTGATCGTGATATTCGAGTTCGTGGAGAAGTTGGCGTTGGCCACCTCCAGCGTCCCGCCGTTGATTGTCGTGTTGCCACCATAGGTGTTGACACCGGTGAACTTGACGAGGCCGGCATGAGTCGCGTCGTTCACCGTCACACCTGCCGTCTGGTCCGTGCCGTTGGCAAGGATGTTTGCGAAATCCACCTCGCCGCCGGTGGCCGCCACCAGCGTCACGCTCTTGCCGCGGTTGGTTGTCCAGCCCAGAATGATCGGGTTGGCATAGACGTTGGGGGAGCCGCCCGTGTTCTGTCCGCCTATCGTGAACACGCCGCTGTTCGTGAAGCCCACGTCGCCGTCAGACACATAGTTCGTCAGTGTCACAGGAGTTATCAGACCACCTCCCGGGTTGGCAGCGTCGCCAAGATATATTGCCGCATTGAAACTGTTATTTGATGCCGTCAGCGCGCTCGCCGGCTGGGTATAACCCGTGCCGCTGAAGGTGTTCGTCGCCGCTCCCAAAATGAACAAGGACGAACCCAATCCGGCTCCGTGCGTGTCGTTGATCACAGCATTGTCGTTGTCCAGCACCAGAGTCCCGTTCGCCACCTCACACTTGTTCCCGTCAGATGCGGCGTTGTTCCCGGTCGAAATGCCTTGCAAAGTGGCCGTGGTGCCGTTGTTCACGAACAAGTCTATAGAACCATTGGAAGTGGAGGTCAAATTGCCCGTCACAGTCACATTGCCGCCGCCATTGAAATCCAAATCATTACCCCAATTCCCGAAAGTCACCGATGCAATCATCACCGCCGGCCCTGTCGGCGACGTGTTGACGAAGAGGTTGAACAGGGGGTTATGCGAGCCAGACGTCAGGGTGATGGCACCCAGGGACAGAGTGTAGGTGCTGTTGCCCGTCACATTGATGGTTTGTGACGAACTGTTCGCAAAGGCCAGCGTGCTCGACAGCGTCAACGTCTGACCCGTCACACCGGCGGTCAGGTTGCTCACATCAAAGTTCAACGTGTCCGAGGCGTTCTGCAACGCCAGACTCGACATCTGGAAGGTGGTGGGGCCATCCGCACGCAGCTTCAATGTCGAACCACTGTTGAGTGTCAGCGCACTGGCAGCCAGCGCATTGGCGTTGGCCAGCCGCAGGGTGGCATTATTGGTCACGGAGCTTGATCCGGCGTTGCTGTTGTCGCCATCTAGCGAAAGCGTGCCGCCGTTGACCGTTATAGGTCCGTTATAGTTGTTGGCCGCTTCCAGCTTCAGCGTATAGGAACCGGTCTTGACGAAGCCTTTGCTGTCGTCGGACACCTGGTTGCTGATCACGATGTCGCCGGCAGCCGTGTTGAATGTAGGATTTCCGATCAGGGAAACCCCCACGCTCAAGGCCTCCGAATTCACCGAGTTGTTGGTCACGCCGCCCGTCAAGGTCAGTGTGCTGGCTGAATTAGTGATGTTGAAGCCGCCAGCCGTGCTGGCAAAAGTCAGAGAGCCGATGCTGTAAGAAGTTTCCATGTCCGGCGTCAGTTGTTGGGTGCCGCCAAAGGTCACAAAATCTCCCGGCAATGGCACCGTATCATTCGCCCAGTTCAACGCATTGCTCCAGGTGTTGTCCGGCGAGGCGTTGCCATCCCATACCTCAAGTGCACCGGTAACATTCACTGTAATCGTGGGGTTGATGGTATCCCCATTACTATCAGAGATAGTGTAGCTCAACGGATAGGAACCAATGGCTGTGCCGGAAGAAACGATGGTGCTGTTGGTATAGATGCTGGAACTGTTCGACTCCACCAGATATAGTGATGACGGTCCGTTGATGTTGCCGGCATTTAACTGGATGCCCGTATTGGGATCAATTGTATAGCTGCCCGCAGTGACGTTGACAGTGAAGGTCACAAGCTGGCCACGTGACACCGGGTTTGGCGTGGCTGTAGCAGACAAGATATGTATTGGTGAACCGCTGAGAACGACAGTATTGCCAATGATCACAACGTTGAACAGATTGGAATTGGCCGGCGGCGTGCCGATCCAGACCGGCGTGGGGTTGAATGTGGCGGAGAGCGTTCCCGGCACCGTGCAAATCACATAGGGCGACGTCAGATCCATGTTATTCCCTGCACCGCCTGTGAAGTTGACACCTACATTGATTGCCGTGCCGATCAAGGTGCCGATCACCGTCATCTGGTCATTGCCGCTGTTATAAGTGGTGCCGACATTGAAGTCCGCCTCGGCTCCCGTGTTGTAAGTCAAAGTGCTGCTGACGGGCATGTTCACACCTGTGGTGTTGCCCAAAGTGCCGCCAGGAAGCGTATGCCCGCCATTCTCGATGGTGATAGTCGGGTCACCAATCGTGCCAGAGCCACCCAGCGTTCCATTGGTCAAAACAGTCACACCGGAGCCGGCAGTCGAACCATTCACCACCAATGTTCCGTTCGAGGAAACAATCGTGGGGCCGGTGGCGGCCGTAGCACTGCTCACAACCAATGTCGCGTTGGAAACGATTGTGGAGCCGGTGTATGTGTTAACACCCGACAGCGTAAGCGTGCCTGAACCGGACACTTTCAAGCCACCATCCGGGGTGCCTGAGCTATGTGCCAGAACTGCGGCAATGGTGATGCTGTTGCCGTTGGGATTGATGTTCGCCCCATTGGTCGTCACATTTACAGTCGTATCCGCAAAGACTGGCAGGAATGTGCTGCCGGACGGGTCACTTGCGTTGGCTTTCAACACACCACCGTTCAAGTTGATTGCCATCGGACGGGTGGCAGAGGCGGCTGAAAAGATAAAATTACCCACGGCCAAAGTTCCGCCATTTACATTGACTGCCCCGGACGGGGCGGCGCTGCCGGCGATATTGCCCAGTTGAAACGCGCCAGCCACATTAATTAAACCACTGTTTGCCACCGTGACCGTGCAGTTGGGAACGCGGGTGCTGACACCCACACCGCCATAGGACAGCGTAGCCGCAATCAATTGTGCATTGTTTTGCACCGTCAATGTGCAGGCAGCAGGATAACCATTACCGCCATCACTGCCGCCCGTCGGCTCGGAGCCGAGATACACGCCACCGGAGGTCGTTACTTGCGCGGAATCCACCAAGTTCAGAGTGGAAGCGCCCTGCGCTCCGCTAAGCAGCACATTGTTTGTGGTGCTCATGCTGACGCTGCCGTTGCCATCCAGCGTCAAAACGCCATTATCTATGACCATGGCTCCGGTGTAACTCGCCCCGCCACCGGTGCTCGAACCAATCGTCTGCGATCCGGCACCCGTTTTGTTCAACGAACCGTCGCCGGACAAGGTGCCCGTGTAAACAGCGTTCATGCCGTTATTGCCAACGGTTAGCGCCACAGCCGCCGGGGTTGTATTATCCAACGCCAAATTTTGCGTTCCCGCAAGGCCGCCCAAAGTGGCCGACGTAAGAGTGCCGAAACTGAACGTGCCACCGATGTAATTGAGCGTGCTGTTCTGCAATGCCAGCGAATTACCCAGTGTTTCGGCACCGGCAACCAACGTATTGGTGCCGTTGAAGGTGTTGGCCGCAGTCAATAGCAATGTGCCTGTATTACCGGCACCGCTGTTGACCGTGAGACTATTGGTGCCGAAATTGCCCGCTGAAGCTATGATGCCAGGTATCGTCAATGTCTGACCGCTGGCGACATCAATGAATGCCGTGGAGAGACCCGTCGAGCCTGATGTCGCACCAATGCCCACACCGCGATTGGCATTGAGACTCATTGTTGCCGTTGCCAGCAAATCACCTCCGGTGAAAATGATATTGTTTGGCGTTGCCGCTGTGGGCACCACGCCCAAGCTGGCCGTATTTCCGACCGATGCACCGTCCATCGCGATGCTCAAGACGCCCGAACTGATAACCGTGCTGCCGGTGTAAGTGTTATTAACGCCGCTCAATATCACTGAACCCGCGCCGGATGCAGCCACACTGCCATTGCCGCTGATCACACCGCTCAACGCGACTGCGCCACCGTTATTATTGGCCGTGATTGTATGTGAAGAGGCCACCGCAATGTTGTTGGCAATGTTCAAACCGGTCACCAACGGTTGCAACGTGCTGTTGGCCGTCACATTGACATCACCCGAACCCAGTGAACCACTGTTACCCAACTGCAACGTAGCGCCGTTTATCGTCGTGCCCACCATGCCGGCTGCCGGGCCATAGGTGTTGGCATTGGTCAAAGCCAAAGTGCCTCCGCCGGTCACCGTCAATGTCTCCGGGGTGGACTGGTTGGCAATGCTGCCGCCAATCGTCAGTGAGTCACCAGCGCCCACCGTAGCGCTGACGTTGCCGTTCAAGGCAACCGCCGTATTAATCGCGTTGGATGTTCCTGCGGTCACGGTAATCGGAATCCCATGAGCTGTGTTATCCAAAGTCAAGGTGTTCGCTCCGATAATGGTGTAGGAACTGGCGTTGCTGAATGAAATTCCACCCACGGTTTCATTTACATTCAAATTCACCGGCAAGCCCACGCCGCCGCTGCCGAAGGTCGCGGCATCACCCGCACTGTGCGGGGCGGTGCCGCCCGTCCAGTTGCCGCCTTCAGACCAGTTCTGATCGGCATTGCCATCGGTCCACGTCGCCGCCACGCCCAACTGAACAACCGTCAAGATGACGGAATTACCGCTGATTGAAACGGTGCCGGCATAGCCGCTCGCAATTACGCCGATTCCACCGGGTGTAGAATTAACTGTTGAACCGCTTGTGATTCCACCCGTGGCTGTCAATAATGTATAAACGCCCGTGGTCAATCCGGAAGCAACCACGTTTACCGTGGGGTTGGTCATGGTCACGCTTCCAGAAAGCGTCATCGGCGAACTCACGCTCAACGCGGCATAAGAATTGGCGGTCCATGTAACATTGCCAGCCATCGTTGCGGTGCTGCCCAAAACTGCACCGCCCGCCACAATTGTGCCGCCCGTATGTGTGCTGCCGCCGTTCAAATACAACCCGCCCACGCCGGACGACCCTGAATTTGCCACTGTCAGCGAGCCACTGCTGCCATTGCCGATTGAGTTGGCATAAGTCACAGTTTGACCGTTGTAATCAATCGTGCCATTACCGGCAAATGAGACCGGCTGCACACTAATGTCCAACACAGTCCCCGCAGTGCCCAGCGCGAGCGTGGAATTATATTGCAATGTGCCGCAGTTGAAGATCGTCGGGCCTTGATCTACACCGCCCAGATCATACTCAGAATTGATGTTCAGTGTTGCACCGCCCGTGATAATCGTTCCACCAAATTGATAGTTGCCCGCAGTATTGTTGGCGTAATTCAAAACTACCGTTCCAGTGCCATACACCGGAGTGGTGTTCGCCGTTCCTGGGCCGGATCCCGGCAGCAATCCCGCCACATTTCCGTTTGCAGCCGAGGCCGGAATGCCGATGACCAAGGGTGCCGTTCCAGCTGCGCTGCCGATTTGACCATCCACCGTCAACGTGGTGCCTGCCGCCGCCGCCAAACCGCCGCCATTGGCAAGCAGGGTGATCGGGCGCTTGTTGGCTCCTAGATTATCCATTGTAAACGAATTGGTGGCCACTATCGTTCCACCGTCCAGGTAAACCACAGCAGCGGAAGACGGGACGCCAAAAGCAGAATCAGCACCGACAACCGAACAGCCTCCGTTCAGCCACGTCGAGTATGTTTCCGTGTTTGCGGAGGAATAAACGACCGTGCCTGGACCATTCTGCACGAAGCCGTTAATTGAGGGGGTTGAGCCGCGTCCATTGTAGAAAATAGCCGCGCAGTTGAAAAAGCCAAGCGTGTTGTTCTGCCATATT
>Ga0181537_10003224_pt1 | contig 14048 bp, 12 predicted proteins | sample PEATcosm2014_Bin_39_FD_119765 | JGI IMG/M metagenome (GOLD analysis project Ga0181537, IMG submission 119765) | Peatland microbial communities from MTU Mesocosm Facility, Houghton, MI, USA - PEATcosm2014_Bin23_10_metaG | ecosystem: Environmental > Terrestrial > Soil > Wetlands > Peat | place... | reverse complement strand
CGTACATCATGCGCTTGATGCGGCCGAAGGTCTTGCTGCCGCCGCCTTCCACCATGTAGGTGGACACCGTCCATGGGCTCCCGGCAAACCCGATGAGCGGAATACGGCCGTTGAGCTCGCGGCGTACCAATGCCACCGCATCGGTCACGTATTTGAGCTCATGGCCGGGATCGGGTACGCCCAGTCTGGCAATGTCGGCGGCGCTTCTCACCGGGCGCTCGAACTTGGGGCCTTCGCCGGCTTCGAATTCCAATCCCAAATTCATGGCGTGCGGGATTGTCAGGATGTCGGAGAACAGAATCGCCGCGTCCAACGGGTAGCGATCGACCGGCTGCAGCGTGATCTCGCAGGCGATCTCGGGATTGGTGCACATCTCGAGGAAGCCGCCGGCGCGCGCCCGCGTCGCGCGATACTCCGGCAGATATCGCCCCGCCTGACGCATCAACCAGATCGGCCGGCGCGGCGTCGGTTCGCGCAGCAATGCGCGCAACAACAAGTCGTTCTTCAGCGGTTCAGTCATGGTATTCCGTTCATGTGCGTTCACCCGGATCGAACAAGCGCCGATGTTCGAGAATGGCGTAGCGGTCGGTCATGCCCGCGATATAGTCCGCCACAGCGCGGGCACGTCCCGCCGGACCCTGCAGCGACTCCAGGCGCGAACCGGTTGCCTCGTGCTCGTCCGGCATCAAGCCCGGATCGCCGAAGAGCGCGCCGAACAATTCGTGTATCACCCGCTGCGCCTTGGCGCTCATGCGCCGCACCTTGTAGTGCCGGTAGACGTGCTCGCGCAGGAATGTCTTGAGGGCGTGGTTCAGCTCCCGCGTCCGGTCGCTGAAGCCGATCAGAGGCGCGGGGTGCGACCGGACCTCGTCGATGGAGCGCACCGCCGCCGCCGCAAGGCGCGCCGCGGACGAGTCGATCAAATCAGTGACCAGATGATTGATCATCCGCCGCAGGATTTCGTACACCTTGCGACGCCCCGCAAGCGCCGGGTATCTGGCATGCACCTCGGCGTGATAGCCCCGGAACAGCGGCACCTCCAGCAATTGTTCGACGCTCACGAGGCCGGCGCGGATTCCATCCTCCACATCGTGGTTGTTATAGGCAATTTCGTCGGCGAAGTTCGCCAGCTGCGCCTCGAGCCCCGGCTGTTGGCGATGGATGAAGCGCTGCCCCAATTCGCCGAGTTTGAGGGCGTTGTCGTGCGAACAATGCTTGAGGATTCCTTCGCGGGTTTCGAAACTCAAATTCAGACCGTCGAATTCCGCGTAGTGCTCCTCGAGCTCATCGACCACGCGCAGCGATTGCAGATTGTGTTCGAAGCCGCCGAAATCCAGCATGCACTCGTTCAAGGCGTCCTGTCCCGCGTGCCCGAAGGGCGTATGCCCGAGATCGTGCGCAAGGCAGATGGCCTCGGACAGCACCTCGTTGAGGTTGAGCGCCCGCGCGATGGTGCGCGCGATCTGCGCCACCTCCAGCGAATGCGTCAAGCGCGTTCGATACAGGTCGCCTTCGTGATTGACGAAGACCTGCGTCTTGTAGACCAGCCGGCGGAAAGCCGTCGAATGCACGATGCGATCACGGTCGCGTTGATATTCGGAGCGGTAGGCGGGTGCCGGCTCGGGATGGCGGCGCCCGCGCGAGTGCCCCTCGAGAGCGGCATAGGCGGCGAGATCGCTCATGCGAAATAATCCGCCAGCGTGGCGTCGAGCGCGGTTTGCGGATAATCGCCGGTGACGACGGCCCGTCCGAGCTTTTCGATCAGGACCAGCCGCAGCGCGCCCGCCAGCACCTTTTTGTCCATCTGCATGAGCTGCAATGCCTTCGCGGCGCCAACGCGGGGCACCTGCGTCGGAAGGCCGGCCTTGGCCAGCAGGGCGCCGATGCGGGCTTGGGTGGCGGCATCGATCAGCCCCAGCCGGTGCGAGAGGTCCGACGCAATCAGCATTCCCAACCCGACCGCCTCGCCGTGCAGAAAGGTTTCATAACCCGTGGCCGCTTCGATGGCATGACCGAAGGTGTGGCCGAAGTTCAAGATCGCGCGCAGGTTCCGTTCGCGCTCGTCCTTGGCAACGACCGTCGCCTTGATTTCGCACGACCTCAAGATCGCGAAGGCGAGAGCCTCGGCATCCCGCGCCAGCAGTGCCGCCATGTTGCTGTCCAACCAATCGAACAGCAGCGCATCCCACACGCAGCCGTACTTGATGACTTCGGCAAGCCCCGCGGACAGTTCGCGGTCCGGCAGAGTGGCGAGGGTATCGATGTCCGCGATGACGCTCTCGGGCTGGTAGAACGCGCCGATGAGATTCTTTCCGCCCGGATGATTGACGCCGGTCTTGCCGCCGACCGATGAGTCGACTTGCGCGAGCAGCGTGGTCGGTATTTGCACGTAGCCGACACCGCGCTGATAGCAGGCGGCCGCGAAGCCCGCAATATCGCCGATGACTCCCCCGCCCAAGGCGAGCACGGTGGCATCGCGGTTCATTCTCTGCGCCACCAGCGCATCGAATACCAGCCCCACGGTATGCAGTGTCTTGTGCTGCTCGCCATCGGGCAAAATGCATTCGCCGATCCTGCGCGAGTCGAGCCCGGCCGCGAGCTTCGCAAGGTACAGGCCGCCGATCGTGGCATTGGTCACGACCAGCAAATCGCGGCCGCGGATGCTGCCCGCCAACAGCTCGCGATTGCCGAGCAGGCCCGCGCCGATCGCGATGGGATAGCGGGAATGACCGACATCAACCTGGAGAGTGTGCACGGCGTTGATTATACGAACCTTTGGCTGACCGGCGCGCGCTTCAGTTCGTGGTGAATCTCCTCCGCCACCAGCTGCACCCTGCGCCCGTCGGTGGACACGGTGATATCGGCGATTTCGCTGTACAGCCGCGCCCGGCGCTGCATCAATTCCTGCAGCTTGTGTCCCGGGTCCGTGTCGTTGAGCAAGGGGCGATGCCGCGCATGGCGAGTGCGCTCGAGTTGTTGGCCGATGGAGGTCGCGAGGTACACCACGACGCCGCGCTCGGCGAGCAGGCGGCGGTTCTCCTCCTCGATGACGGCGCCGCCGCCCGTTGCCAGGACGATCGATTCCAGCCGCGTGAGACGCGCAATCGACTCCTTTTCGCGGATCCTGAATCCGGTTTCGCCCTCCTTCTCGAAGATGAACGCGATATCGACGCCGGTTCGCGCCTCGATGTCCGCGTCGCTATCATGAAAGGTAAAGCGCAGCATCCGCGCCAAATGCCGCCCGACGGCCGTTTTGCCGGAGCCCATGGGACCGATTAGAAAGATGTTTCCCTTGCCGAGCATGGGCCCATTTTGTACGGTTTGGCGGCCCGAAAGCACAAAATTCGCCCAAGTTTCATGCCTGTACAAAGAAAAAACCGCCCCGAGGGCGGTTTTTCCGAGGCGGCTCCCAAAAGAACGCCCTCAATAGAGATTCGATCCTTCACGCAGAATTTTCGGCGTGATGAAGATCAAAAGCTCCTGCTTGTTGTTGACGTTGATGGTGCTCTTGAACAGATTCCCCAATATCGGAATATCCGCCAAGAACGGCACCTTATCGGCGGACTTCGACTTCAAGGTATCGAGAATACCGCCGAGCACCACGGTCTGACCGTCGTTGACCAGCACCTGGGTGATGATTTGACGGGTGTCGATCGACGGGACCGAGCCGCCGGTGGCGCTGGTCACCTGCTGGCCGACCGTATCGTCGGACACATCGAGGTCCAAGATCACCCGGTTGTCCGGGGTGATCAACGGTGTCACCTTGAGCGACAACACGGCGTTCTTGAACTGCGTCGTGGTGGCGCCGCTCGATGCCGATTCCTGATACGGAATCTCGACACCTTGCATGATGGTGGCCTGCTTCTGATTCGCCGTAATGATGCGCGGCGAGGAGATGGTTTCGCTCTTGCCCTCGTTCTGGGCCGCCGAAAGTTCCAGGTCCACGATGTAGCTGCCGCCCAGCAATGATAAGCCGATGCTGCCGTTGGTATTGGCGGCCGGCAGGTTGACCTGATAGCGGTTGTCGAGGATGGGCGTCGCCACCGGACTGACCTTGCCGGTGCTCTGCAGATTGGTCAGCGCCGATTGAGTCATGGTGTCGGCGCCCGCGCCGTTGCCGGTGATCGACAACAGCCCGTTGCTGCCGTTCTTTTGCGCGCTGGTGACGCCGAAGCGGGCACCTAAATCGCGCTCGAAGTTATCGGTCACGACCACGATGCGGGCTTCGATCAACACCTGCTTCACGGGCACGTCGAGCGTCTGCACCAGGCGGCGGATGTCGGCCAGCTTGTCCGCGGTGTCCTGCACCAGGAGGGTGTTGGTGCGCTCATCGATCGACAATGTGCCGCGCGGCGAGAGCATCGAGTCCTTGGTGTTCGCCGTCTTGATCAGTTTCGCAAGATCGGAAACCTTGGCGTAGTTGACCTGCATGAATTCCGTATGCGTCGGCGACAGTTCCTGCACTTCCTTGTGCGCGGCGAGCTCCGCCTTTTCGCGCGAGGCGAGTTCGTCGGTCGGACCGATGATGATGACGTTGTCCTGGCGGCGCTTGTCGAGGCCCTTGGTGCGCAGCACGATATCGAGCGCTTGATCCCAGGGGACGTTCTGCAACCGCAGGGTTAGATTGCCGGTCACCGAATCGCTGACGACGATATTCTGGCCGCTGGTATCGGCCAGGAGCTGCAATACCGAGCGCACGTCGATGTCCTGGAAATTCAGGGTCAGACGCTCGCCCGTGTATTCCTTCTTCTCGTCGGCCGCGCTGCGCTTGAGCGACGGCTTGATCTCGATGGTGTACTGATTGTCGGATTGATAGGCCAGCTGTTCGAAGTCCCCTTGCGCGCTGATCACCAGGCGCGAGCTGCCCTCGACGCGCAGCGCATCGACGGTCTGCACCGGCGTCGCGAAATCCGTGACGTCGTAGCGGCGCATCAAATTCTTGGGCATCAAGGTGGCGGCGAAATCGACCACCACCTGGCTGCCTTCCTGGCGCACGTTGACGGGCGTGCGCGGGTCCGAGAGCTGCACGATCACCCGGCCCGTGCCGTCGGCGCCGCGCCGAAAGTCGATGGTGCGGATCGCGCGCTCGCTGCCGCCCGCCGTGCCCCCACCGGTGCCGGCTCTGGTTTGAACGGCCATCTTGGCCGCGTCTCCCGGCTGGCTGCCGAGCGTGACGATGATGGTGTTCCCGTCGACCTTCGTGGTGTACGGCAAAAGCGTGTCGACGTTGACGACCAGGCGCGTCCGGCCGTTGGCCTCGGCCGCGAGCACGGTGTCGACGCCGCCCGACCGCACGTCGATGCGGCGCGAGGGCAACGCGAGCGTGGTGTTCGGCAGGTCGAACGCAATGCGCGCCGGCTTGTCGATGGTGAATGGCAGCGGTTCGGGAGCGGGACCGCTCAAATGCAGCTTGAGCTGCACCTGTTGGCCCGACAAGGTCTGAACGTCGATCGATTGCAGCTGATTCGGATCCTGGGCCCGCGCCGAGAAACCGAATGTGCAGAGCGCGACGAGCGCAAGCGCGCCGCTGATCGCCGTTCGTATCTTTAGACTAAACATGCTTTCTTTCTCCCTGTGGCCTCAATCGGACAATGCCAATGAGGCCGGTCGCTCGATATAGCCGCCGAGACCATCCGGTATGATCTCGACGAGACTAATTTTTCCACCGGTAATTTCGGTCACCTTACCGTCGTTCTGCCCGAGGTAGTTGCCGGGCTGAACCTTGTGCACTAAGCCGTCTTTGGATTGCACCAGCCCATAAAAGCTGCTGCCGACCTTGAAGGTGCCGACCATTTTCAAGGTATCGAGCGAGAAGCCCTCGAGGAATTCGCGGTTGCGGCGCGAACTCGGCCGCAGCGAGGCCTGGCCGATGCCACCCGCGCCCTGCGGCTGGAACGGCGAGCGCAGCTTGCCGGCTCCATAGGCATAGGTCTCGTACGGTTTTACCTCCGGCAGCGCCTGAATGCGGCCGCCGGGCTTCTTCTTGGTTTCGTCAATCCATTTCTGCAGATCCGATTGACCGCCGGAACAGCCGGCCGCGACCAGGCCGGTGAGCACGGCGCAAACGACGCCTGCATTGCGTGTGTTTCTCACGTCGGCCCTCCAGCCTTCTTCTTCGCCGGGTGCGCGCCGCCTTCATCCTCGATGTAACGATAGGTCTTTGCGGTCACGTCCATCGTCAAATTATCGTAGCTTTTCGTGTCCACCGGCGTGATCTGGATATCGTGCAGCGTCACGATGCGCGGCAATGCTGCGATGCCGCTGACGAAGTTGCCGAAGTCGTGATAGGAGCCGATCAGCTTGATTCTGATGGGCAATTCGGCATAAAAGCCGTTGCTTTTCTCCGCGCCGGGCTGGAACAGCTTCTCCTGCAGTCCCGCAGCGAGTCCGGTCTGCGAGATATCCACCAGCAGGTTCGGCACCTCGGTCTTGCCGGGCAATTGCCGCAGCATGGCGCCGAAGCTGCGCTCCATTTCCGCAAGCTGTGCCTTGTACGCGTCGAGATTTGCGGCGCGCTGCTGCTTGCTTTCGAATTGCGCGCGCAGATCCAGCTCGTCCGCTTCGGCCTTCTGCAATACCGGGCGATCGTCGTTCCACACGAACATGTACCAAAGGAATCCCGCGCTCAACGCAAAGATGACGCCGATGAAGAAACCGCGCACCGGCAGCGGCCAGCGGCCGACATCGCGCGGATCGAGCGTACGGAGCTGATCGAAAAAGTTCATTTCGCCGCAACCTTCTTGACCGTTGTTTCGCCGCCGTTTTCCAGGTCCACGCCGACCACATCGGCGTTGAGCGTGAAATTCGAGCCGCCCGTCGGGGAATCGCGCGACGCCTCGACCACCTGCAGCACCGGGTTGTCCATCCACACCGAGGAATCGATGTTGCGCATGAACGTCGAGACTCGCGTGCTCGACTGCGCGACACCATGAATCTCGAGCTTGTTGCCGTTCTGCTTGATCGCCGTCAGATAGATGCCCTCGGGAACGGTCTTCACGATTTCATCGAACAGATGCACGATCTCCGGCCGCTTGCGCTGCAACTTCTCGATGATCTCCATGCGCGCGACCAGGCGCTGCTTGCGATTCTCGAGATCCTGAATGTCGGCAATCTGCGCATCGAGCTTGACGATCTCCTTCTTCAGAAGATTGTTCTTCTCGTTCTGCGCGTCGGTCCAGCTCGAGTACAGGAGCTTGCCCAAGCCGGTGAAGATCATCGCCGCGAACACGGCGGCGAGCGCCGCAATCATGAACTCGCGGCGTCGGACTTTGCGTTCTTGTTCGCGCCAGGGAAGTAGGTTGATACGCGGCATGGCTGCTCTTTAGTCGAAGCTTCGCAGCGCGAGGCCGCAGGCTGTCAGTAATGCGGTGGCATCACGGCTCACCGCTTGGGCTTTGGCTTTCGATGAGACTTTCATGTTGCCGAGCGGATCGCCCTTGTCAGCGGGTACACCGACGCGGCTCGAAATGACTTCCGCCACGCCGGGTATGTTGGCGCAGCCGCCGCAAATCAAAATCTGATCCGGCTGCGAGCGGCCGCTGCCGGAGGCGAGATAGAACTGCAGGGAACGGCTGACCTGCTGCGTCATGTCATCGATGAACGGATCGAGTACTTCCGGCTGGTAGTTGCTGGGCAGACCGCCCTCTTTCTTCGCGCGCCCCGCCTCCTCCATCGACAGGCCATAGGTGCGCATGATCTCCTCGGTGAGTTGCTGGCCGCCGAACGCGAAGTCGCGCGTGTAGATCACGCGCAGATCGCGCAGCACGCTGAACGTCGTCGAGCTGGCGCCGAAATCCACCACCGCCACCGTGCGGTCGAGCCCGCCGTCCGGCATCTGATGCCGCATCAAGGCGCAGGCATTCTCCAATGCAAAGGCCTCGACGTCGACGAGATGGGCGGTCAGACCCGAGGCCTGGACCGCGGCCTGCCGCTGTTCGACGTTTTCGGTGCGCGTCGCGACCAGCAACACGTCGAGCATGTCCGGGTCCTTCTCCGACGGGCCCACGACCTGATAGTCGTAGCTCACTTCCTCCATCGGAAACGGGATGTATTGGTCCGCCTGCATCTCGACCTGACCTTCGAGTTCACCCTCGCCGAGGCTCTTCGGCATTTGAATCACCTTCGTGATCGCGGCGTCGCCCGAGATCGCGATGGCCGCAAGACGGCTCTTCGCGCCGGAGCGTTTCACCGCGCGGCGAATCGCTTCTCCGACGGCTTCCGCATCGACGATCGCTTTCTCGTTGATGGCGTTATGCGGAGTTGGCTCCGCCGCATACGATTCAACGCGATACTGGCCGCCCGACATCGCAAGCTCTATCAGCTTCACCGATGAGGTGGTTATGTCAAGTCCCAAAAGCGGACGATATCTTTTGCCGAACGACCACACTTTGCTTTTTTCCTTTTTCGCTCAGTACCTTGTAGGTCGAAACTGGTGCACGAGATTAGCCATGCCAGACCAACTTAGCAAGAAACTGTTAAATAGAACGTGAAGCTACTCACGTTAATGACTGCCGACCGGCAGCGGCCGCGCATAGTGGGATCGGTTTCGAATCATCCGTTCAGACCTCTGTCGCCCTCTCTCGGGCGATTGGTTAATCTTGGTCTGGCAACCCCGCTGTCCTTGGGTCTTGACCCGTAGGACCGGTGGCTTTGCGTCCTCACCTTTCGATGAGTATGCCCCTTTGACCAGCGGTAATATGCATGCGCAATAATGCCGGTGCAATAAGTTAGAGCGGTTTTCTGTGGCCAAACGTTATCCAGTTCTCATCTCGCGCATTTGCGTGGTTCTCATTGCTGCAATAGCGTTAATTGCGTTCGCAAACGTCTGCGCTTATGTCTACTTGCGGCCTGCGCTGCCCGACGTCGACAGTCTGCGGGACGTGCAATTGCAGGTTCCGTTGCGCGTGTACACGCGCGACGGCAAGTTGCTTGCGGCCATCGGCGAGCAGCGCCGCATCCCGGTGCGCTACGAGCAGATCCCGAAGCGGCTCGTCCAAGCCTTCCTGGCCACCGAGGATGATCGCTTCTTCCGCCACCATGGCGTTGATTGGCAAGGGATTTTGCGAGCGGCAGTCGCGAACCTAAAGGCCGGCGGCATCCGTCAGGGAGCGAGCACCATCACCATGCAGGTCGCGCGCGACATGTTTCTCACGCCGCGCCGCGACATGAAACGCAAAATGAGCGAAATCTACATCTCGCTCCTCATGGAGTCGGAGTTCACCAAGGAGGAAATTTTCTCGCTGTACGTCAACAAGATCTTTCTCGGCCAGCGCGCCTATGGGGTCGGGGCTGCGGCCGAAGTGTACTTCGGCAAAACCTTGGACCAGCTGACGGTCGCTGAAATGGCCACCCTGGCGGGAATTCCAACCGCACCCTCGGTGGTCAATCCGGTCGCCAGCGCCGAAGCGGCCAAAGTCCGCCGCGCGCACGTGCTTGGCCGGATGCTCGAACTCAACTACATCACCCAGGCCGAATACGACCAGGCGAAGGACAGCCCCATGGAATCGCGGCTGCACGGCTCCTCGATCGAGGCGGATGCGCCGTATGTCGCCGAGATGGTGCGCAACGAGATGCAGGCCAAGTACGGCGACGCGGTTTATACCGCCGGCTACAAGGTGTACACCACGATCGACTCGCGCCTGCAGGCGGCAGCCACGATGGCGCTGCGCACCGGCCTTTTGGAATACGACCGCCACCATGGATTTCGCGGCGCGACCGCCAAAATCGATCCGTCCAAGTTGGGTTCAGCGAAGGAGCTCGACGGCGAGCTTGAGGAATTTCCCGCGATCGGCGGCTTGCGCCCGGCCGTCGTGGAGAAGGTCGAGGCCAGGAGCGCGAAAATCTACGTCAAGGACCTGGGGGACGTGACCCTGCCGTGGGAAAAGCTGTCGTGGGCGCGACGCGAGCTTCCGGACGAGAAAACCGATCATTGGCCCACGCAGACCTCCGAGATCCTGGCGCGCGGCGATGTGATCTACACCGTCGGACGCACCGCCGAATCGCTGCTGTTCGTACAGGTTCCCGAGGCGCAGAGCGCGCTGGTGTCGGTGGACCCCCGCGACGGCGCGGTCGTTGCCCTCGTGGGCGGATTCGATTATTTCCAGAGCAAGTACAACCGGGTGACGCAGGCGCGACGCCAGCCCGGTTCCGGTTTCAAACCCTTCGTCTATGCGGCCGCGTTCGACAAGGGTTACACCCCGGCGAGCGTGATCCTGGACGCCCCCATCGTCATCGACGAAGCCGGTACCGAGCAGGCCTGGCGACCGAAAGAGGATGAGAACAAATTCTACGGTCCAATCCGGTTGCGCGAAGCATTGACGTTCTCTCGCAATCTGGTGTCCGTGCGGCTGATGCGCGCCATCGGCGGCGACTATGTGCGCAATTACGTCACCCGCTTCGGGTTCGATAAATCGCAGCTGCCCGACGATCTGACTCTGGCGCTCGGAACCGCGGAATTGAGTCCGCTGCAATTGGCGATCGGCTACTCGACGTTCGCCAATGGCGGCTACAAGGTCACTGCTTACACCGTGGACCGGATCGAGGACGCGAGCGGCAAGGTGCTGCAGCAGGCGACACCCGCCGTGGCCTGTTTCGAATGCAATCGGGTCAACGATCCCGGCGCGGGGCGGGCCACGGGCGCGGGCGCCGCGCGCAGCCAGCTGGATGAGGCGCCGCATGATGGTAAGACTCTGATTTCAGAAAAGAATCTGGCTCAGCAGATCATCCGCCCGCAGGTGGCCTATCTGCTCGCCGACATGATGAAAGATGTCATCCGGCGCGGCACGGGGGTGCGGGCGCGCACCTTGAATCGCGACGACATCGCCGGCAAGACCGGTACCACCAACGATGCCCACGACGCCTGGTTCAACGGCTTCAATGGCGATCTCGTGACCAGCGTCTGGATCGGCTTCGATCAGGATCGATCGCTCGGCGAGGGCGAGCAGGGGGGCCGTACGGCGGTCCCGGCCTGGACCTACTTCATGCACGAGGCGCTCGCCGGCGTGCCGCGGCACTGGGTGCCGGTGCCCGACGGCATCGTCACGGTGCGCATTTCGCCGGAGACCGGCCTGTTGGCGAGCGCGGACAACCCGAACGGCATCATGGAGAAATTCATCGAGGGAAATCTGCCCAAATCCGAGAGCTACGAGGGGCCGAACAACGCGAACCCGATGAACGACGGCGATAAACCGCTATTCTAAAGAACATGGGTAAGAAGTTTTCGCAGCGTGCAGAGGATTTGCGCCGCGCTCTCGCGCAAGAAGCCGCGCGCATCATGGCCGAACACGGCATCGAGGATTTCCGGCAGGCGAAGCGCAAGGCAGCCGATCGCCTCGGGGTCAACGATGTCGCCGTACTGCCGAAGAATATCGAGATCGAGGCGGCGCTGCGCGAGCACCAGCGGCTGTTCGGGCGCGACTCCCACGACCATACCCTGAAGGAGCAGCGCAGGATCGCCTTGGATACCATGCGCATGTTGGACGAGTTCCAGCCGCGCTTGGTAGGATCGGTGCTTACCGGCACCGCCACCAATTACAGCGACATCAACCTGCATTTGTTTGCGGATGCTTCCGAATCGGTGGCGATCCGTCTGCTCGAAATCGGCGTGCCGCATGAGTTTTACGAGCGGCGCGTGAAGATGGACGCGGAGCGCAGCGTCAACTATCCGGCGCTGCGGTTCGAGGCCAACGGCCGCACCGTCGATGCCACTGTGTTCCCCATCGACGGCATCCGCCAGTCGCCCTACTCCCCGGTCGACGGCCGGCCGATGAAGCGCGCCGACGCGCGTGAGGTGTCGGAGCTCGTGGGTCCTCTCTGACGCCCGCCCCGGCTGTGTGACGCCCGGCCCCCCTCGTTCACGGCGTCGGGCGAATACCGCTTTTCCGAATGGAGCGGCAGCACGCCCTACGTGCGTCTCGATTTCCAGCATTCAACCGCGCAAAAATCCAAGCTGCCGGGGCAGGACGACAACAATGCCCTGTTCGACACCACGATTCCGGGACTGCCGATCATCAACAATCTCTCGGCGCGGGCGGGACTCAGGTTCCTGGGATTGGATCTTTCCTTGTACGCCGACAACGTGACGAACGCGCATCCGCTGCTGTTCGAGTCGCGCGACATCGCGCCCTATGCGCTGGGGCCGGGCACGGGAGGCGCGACCGGTCAGACCACCGACACGCTGTACTTCGGGCGCGGCGTGCGTCCACGCACCATCGGGGTCACGGCAATCTACCGCAATTAAAAGAGCGGCGCCGGGATCAGTTGGCGGCCTTGTCCTGCCACACCGCCATCATGTTCGGCGAGCCCTGCGCGCGGACGCCGTTGTCGGTCAGGATGTCGTCGGTGGCGGCGAGCATTGCCGTGCGCGAGAACACCAGCGCCTCGTTGCCCTTCTGATCGAACTCGATGGTGACGAAGGGATCCTTGAGATCGCGCAGCAGCGTGACGAGATGCTTGAGGCTGCGCACATGCGTGCCGTTGATCGAACGCACCACCGAGCCTGCGGGGTTGGAATAGCCGTTGGCGAGCTTGTGCGGGAAGAAAGGCGAGGAAACGACCACCAGCTCTTCGGTGTCCGCATCGGGGGCATCGAGGGCGCGCGTGATCAAGGGGCTCTTGACCGCGCCGAGGGCGCGCAGCAGTCCGGCGTTGCTTTCGAAGCTCGACACCAGTTGCCACGTGGCTGTCGAGAACACCAGCGGACCGTAAATGAAGTACGACGGGTAGCTGCCGCGCAGGTCGGTCACCAGGGTGGGGTGCTGCGCCGAGACCGGCAATTGAATCTGCATGCTCTTGCCGGCCCTGACGAGAGTCATCGGCACCGTGCCGTTGTTCGCCAGACGCTGAATCATGTAGGCGAAGCTGACCCGCAGGCTTCCCTCGAGCTTGACCATTCCCTGATTGTCGATCGGCGTGTCGCCGATGCGTGTCAGCACATCCCACTCCTTGAGCGGGTAACCGGCATCGGTCTTGTCGGGACGATGAACGACCATCCCTTCAACCCCCTTGTCGAGCTTGAGGTAGTCGCGCAGCGCCGGATTTTCCAGGGTCTGCACTTCATCGTACATGGCGGGCTTGCCGTCATAGTGGCCGTCGGCGATGTCCTTCAAGAACAATTCGACCTCTTCGTTGGGGATGATGTAGGCGATGTTCTGCGTGTCCCCGCCGAGCTTGCTGAACGCGAGACCGATCATCTTGTCGCCGGCGACCGCCGGCCCGCCGCTGTTCCCTGGATTGATCGCGGCGTCGACCTGGATACGCAGACCGGACACCGGGTAGTTGTAGGAGACGAATTCGATGCGCGAAACGATTCCCTTGGTTATCGACAACGAACTGCCGCCCGTCGGAAAGCCGTACGCCAGAACGGCGTCCTTGATTTGCGGCAGCTTGCCGGCCCGCGCCAACGGAGGATGCGAATCGAAGAAGCTGGGATCATCCAGTTCGAGCACCGCCAAATCGATGCCGGGCGCGACCGCGACCACGGTGGCCGGCAGTTTGTCGCCGGCGGCACTCGCTTGAATCTGAACCTGGCTCGCGTATAGAACCACATGGGCATTGGTGAGAATGCGCCTGCCTTCGATCACGACGCCCGAGGCGGTCGCTTCGCTCGGCGCCTGTTTTGTCCAGGGTTTGAAGGGATCGGGATAACGCATCGTGGCGAAGATCTTCACCACCGCGTTTTCGATCGCCGGCGCGGGTTGCGCATCGGGGGCGCGCGCCGCCGCGCCCTGCACCGTCGCAGCGTCGAATCCGGCGAGCAAACATAGTCCCGCCAATGCCAGCCGCTTGAAGAAGATCATGGTAATTGTCGGAGTCCTTACTTTCCGTCGACCGAGAAGGCGAGCAGAGCATTGCCCGAATTGACGTATACAGTGCCGTTGACGATCGTCGCGCCGCCGTTGTCGAGGGGTCCGCCCCCGGCCTTGATGCCGTTCTTGGTTTGAAAGTCCTTGGCTGTATCGAAGTCCCAGAGAATCTTGCCGTCGATGGTGGAGTAGGCGCGCAGATGGCCGTCCACCGATCCGGAGAATGCGCTGCCGGGCATGACCGTG
>Ga0181537_10003223_pt1 | contig 14049 bp, 13 predicted proteins | sample PEATcosm2014_Bin_39_FD_119765 | JGI IMG/M metagenome (GOLD analysis project Ga0181537, IMG submission 119765) | Peatland microbial communities from MTU Mesocosm Facility, Houghton, MI, USA - PEATcosm2014_Bin23_10_metaG | ecosystem: Environmental > Terrestrial > Soil > Wetlands > Peat | place... | reverse complement strand
ACTGGTACCGTCGTAGCTGGGGTTCGATGCCGTCGATGGCATTGCATCCAGCTGCTGCGCCGGATACCCGTTCGCGGCCCAGTATGCTGGCAGCTGCCCAAAATATGTGTCGAACGATCGATTCTCCTGGGCCATGAAGATGATGTGATTGATCGATGAAATGCCAGAGGTTGGGGGAGTGGTCACGGGTGTCGTCCCCTGTTGCAGACCTTGGCAGCTTGAAATGGCGAGGGTTGCTGCAGCGACAATGGCTGCAGAAAAACAAGAACGCAGTCTTTCGTTGATGACCATGCGGATTACCCTTTTTCTGTGGGCCTGAGTTCGATTCAAGTCCAAGGTTTGATGACTTCTTTGGCTGGAATGTTGGTTTGCGCGCACCCGCATGTTCGGAGCTAAACCTATGCGAAAGAGGAAGATCCGGTTTCCCGTCAAAGCCGCAAAGCCATACTTCCTCCTCGCCGTGGTCAGGGCGCGAACTCGTCAGTGAACTTGATTGGCAGCTCCTCTAGCACTACCGGCCAATCCCCAGTGAACTAACGTGACCTTTTGCGGAAAACGATTCCGCACTAAGCTCCTCTCGATCCCAGAAAGTCCCAGAGCAGTTTTCGAGGAATCTACAGGCTTGCGCGCCTCCCTCCGAATTTGCTCAAGCAAGAAGCAAGCCCCAGTAACTCCGCTCCTGAGGGCAGATGTGTCGAAATTTTTGGCAAGTTACAGTCCTGCTCCTGTCGGTGACAGGTGTATGCGTGGCGGGAACCCCCGTCGTACCCACAACCACGTTGGCCGCGCAGACGGCTAACAATACGAGCGCCGCCAACAGCTTTAACAATCAGAGCAACGGAAATTCTGGTGCAGGAAATGTAAGCAAAGTCGACGTCCACTCTTTGCTTTATGCGGGAGCAAGCACCAAAGTTTACGCTCATCTTTTATTGTGGTTCGGCGGATCGAACCATATGAACGTCGGGTACAGCTCGACGGATCCCAACCAGATCCACAATCAAATTACCGACATGATCAGCCGTGGCATCGATGGCGTCGTCATCGATTGGTATGGCCCAAACAACAGCATCGATCAAGCCACCAAGTTGGTCATGGCGGAAGCTGAGACACACCCCGGATTTACTTTCGCAATCATGATCGACCAGGGTGCGATTGAGTGGTACTCGTGTTCTGGCTGCACACCCCAGCAGGCTCTGGTTAGCGATCTGCAATATATTCAGCAAACGTATTTTTCTTCTCCTGCGTACATGACCCTGCAGGGAAAGCCAGTCGTCACGAACTTCAACATCGATTTGTCCTACTCCGTCGATTGGAATGCAGCGGTAACAAATCTTTCCACACAACCCGCTTTTCTTTTTCAAAACAACAATGGATTTACGCACGTGCTCAGCGGAGGAAGCTATTCCTGGGTGATGCCCACCACGTCCGACTACGGAATGAGCTATCTCACCAGTTTTTACGACGCCGGCATGCCACTGAATAGTGAGCAGACAGTCGGAGCCGCCTATAAGGGCTTCAACGATTCACTCGCGTCCTGGGGCTCAAACCGCATTATGGGACAGCAATGCGGCCAGACGTGGTTGGAGACATTTTCCGAAGTCAATAACCTTTACAACTCGGGGAAGCAGCTATCTTCTTTACAACTGGTTACGTGGAACGATTACGAGGAAGCAACCGAGATCGAATCCGGAATTAATAACTGCATGAGCATCTCCGCTGCGGCGTCCGGCAACGCTCTTCGCTGGTCTATTCAAGGAAACGAGAGCACCGTCGATCATTACACCGCTTACATCAGCACCGACGGTCAGAATCTCATGTCACTCGGAGAAGCCAATACCGGCACTTCTTCGCTCAACCTGTGCAGTTATTTGATACCCGACGGAAACTACATCGCCTATGTTCAGGCTGTAGGAAAGCCGAGCATCACCAATCAGATCTCCCGACCGGCGGCTGTCTCTTTGAATTGCGGTGGAGCAACAACCACCAGCGGCACTTTGAGCTTGGGAGCAAGTCCCAGTTCGGTGAGCATCACTCCTGGTAGTTCGGGCAAGGTGACTGTAACCGTGACGCCTGGCTCCGGGCAGTTCAATAATGCTGTCGGTCTGAATTGTTCGGGCCTGCCGGCGGGGTTAACTTGCTCGTTCTCGCCCTCGTCCGTCACCCCCGGAACCCAGAGTGTCAGTTCCGTGCTGACTGTGATTGCCGCGCCCGTTATCGCTGCGGATCGACATGAAGGAAGGCATCTGCCCATCGCGACGTTCTTCAGTTTCGGACTGTTCGGGATCGCCCTGATTGGGAAAATTCACCGCCGACGGATTCTTACTGCTCTGGGATTGCTCGTCTTTATTGGACTGATTTTCGGCAGTCTCTCTTGTGGGCGTAACGCCGCCAGCGCCATCTCGCCGTCCACTCCAACTCCGACGAGCTACGTCGTCACTGTCAACGGAGACGCCGGTGCCGTTCAGCTTTCCACGACCGTTGTGGTTACCGTCAAGTAATGAACGGTCGTCGCCATTCCATGTTGTGTGCAACAATGCAGAGCGCCTAGACCAACTTAGTGAATTTCTGGTCATCAAGCGCAGCAGCAGGGACTTTGAAGGAATCCATCGCGGCAAGCGCCGTACTCGCGAAATGTGTCTGAGAGTTTGGACTCTTTGCTGAAGCTCAAAGTGCCGGAGATATTTTTGCACGACGTTGGGCATTGTCATGCGCAACGCCGCCGAGAAGTTTTGCTCTGCCATCGCCCGCTGTTTTTCGGGATTCTGAAGGAACTGGGCCAGGCAGTCCGCAAGGCCTCGTGCATCTCCGGGCGGATAAAACTCAATCGCCAAGTCCTCGCCCTGTGCCATTTGCCGGAAGTCGCTCAGGTCTGCGCAGATGATGGGCACGCCGTAGGCACAAGCCAGGTGTGCGACTCCGCTGCACCCTGTTGATGAAGAATAGGGCATGACCGCTACAGTCGAGCTCTGGAAGACATTCCCCAATTCCTCTTCGGGGACGTATCCACAGAATTCGATATTAGGATTGTGGGCGCAACGCTCTTTCATTGATGCTGTATAACCCGCGGCCTGCGGGTGGTCTCCCCCCGCAATGACGAGCTTTGCATCCGGGACCTGTTCGAGAAGAAGATCGAAGGCTTCGATCATAAGTTCCAGCCGCTTATAGGTTCCCCATTTCCCGAAAGCGAGAATTCGATGTGGAGCTCCGCGTCGAGCAAAATCCGGCAACTCCGGCCTGCGCGTCAAAATGCCGTGTGCCCGCAGATGAACGTTATCTCTCCCATACTTATCATTCAGAATCTTGCGATATCCCGGCATGAGTACGGACACAGAATTCGACAGTAGAAGCATCCGGGTCGCGATGGCACCCGCCATTCGATACAGACCCTCATGGCGAATTCCAGCATCTTTTAATTCCACCGTATCCATCAGGTGATGCAACGTTACATGTGTATAGCGTCCGCTTAGCCTGGCCAGCAAAGGGGTCATCAAGCCGCTGAAAGCAATGAGAGGATTGCGTCCGAAAGTGCTGAACAGCAGGTTGAACCAAACAACGTCCGGCTTTAAGCGGCGCAGCGTTCTCGTCAATCGAATCACGCTGCCGGGATCATCAAATGACCAGCAACGCAAGACTGAAAAGCCGTCTAACTCGACGTGATCGGAGGGGAGTTGGTCAGCCAGAACCGTGAGATTAAGGAACGGATTCCGCTGCAACTCCTGAGCGATATGGAAGCCGTATTCACTCAAACCCCCCGTGCTGGGAGGGAAAGTTGTCACCAAACAGATCTTCATTCGTCTCCCGTCTCGTAGCGGCAGTAGATTCGATGTGCATTCAGTAGAAGATGTTGCAGGAAGGAGCAAGAAAGGGGAGTGCCTTTAGCCCTCAGAAGTGCCGGCCATGCCGGCCCTCCGCAAGTCGATTTGGGATGAGGGCACGTTTTCGCGCGACCAGTTCTCGTTTATCAAGTCGCGGATCGTTTCGGCAGTTTCTTCGACCGTCCCGGGGGGCAGAATTCTCATTCCGACTAGTCGAGCAATTTCAAAATAAGATTTCCGATTGAGGCGAACAAACTCCAGCGGGTATTCAGGTTTGCGAGCGCTTGCAGCCTCAGGCTCAGCGTCAACCAACAGCGCCAGGTCAGGCGCGGGCACAATGCGCAATAACGAGCGGACATAGAATCGCGTTGCCCTGCGATGTAGCGGCAGATTAGCCAACTCGTCATACATATAGCGATCAAAAATTATGATGTCTGCATTTCCTTTGAATCGCGCCATTGTGCGCCGCAGACTAAGAGCGTCCAGCAAATAAAGAAGGAGTCGAAACAGGGTGATGTACCACGACGTTACATTCTTGTCGCGCCGTTGAATCGGATCCTCTGAGCTCCCAACTCCCCGGTCCCCTTTGAACACTTTGTAGCTGATTCCCTCGCGCAAGCTTCGTAACGCTGCGATGTCGTCCCAGAAAGTGTACAGGTTGGAACTTATCCCGCGTTCTTCCAAGAAGCTGCGGAAAGCATCGATCTGCGTGCTCTTGCCGGCCCCGTCAATTCCCGAGAAGCTCACGATTTTCATGCCAGATCTGCTCCTCGTTGCCGCGGCAGTGTGCGACTCTAGTGCGCGCCAGGTGGTTTGCTCGAGGTCGCTTCGCTGAGCGCGATGACCGTTCCCAAGGCTGCACCGGCTGCGACGATCGCTGCTACTTTGATGACGATTGTGCGGGTTCGACGCTGCTTTCCCGGAGCGATCGCGATTCCGGCGGGCTCAGCGGCAGTAATGCCACTGACTTTCGGCGCCTCGGCGGCAGCCGTTCCCACGGGACGCTGAGGTGTTTGATCTTGAGCCGACGCTGACTGCTGGGCAGATGTCGCTCCAGTTTGAGAGGTAGTGCCAGGGGCATCTTGAGACTGAGCCCTCAATGAGCCTGGACTGTCGGGCAGCTCTACTGGTGGGGACAGCGTAGCTACGGACGCCAAGTTCTCCTGGCTACTCGGTTCCTGAGTTACTGGAACTGTTGGGCGCTGTGTTTCTTGCGCAGCCATTGCCAACGGAAGGCCACAGGCCAAAGCACAACAGATTAGGGATAAACACCGGGTTCCCAACTTGAGCATCGGACCTCCTTAGCTGGCCTGCTTAAGCGCTTCCATTTCTCCAAATACGGTTGGCTGCCACGGAGCGCCCTCAGGAATCGCATCGGTGGGAACGGCTTGGAAACTTCTCACAGCTTCATCGCAAGTCTCGAATGTCTCAAAAATGCGCGCCACTCGCATCAGCTCAAGAATCACTTCGGATTCCGGGGACAACGTGGCAAGCTTAAGGTCGCCGTCTCGCTTAAGCGCCTCCTCGAGACAATGCAGAAGCATCTCGACCCCCGCGCTATCGATGGAGCGGATCTGCGAACAATCGAGAACGAGTCGTGGACGAACCGATTGGAGTAGTGGCCCGGCTTCCTGCATGAATAAATGGACCTCCTGGGCATTGAGTTCCTCTGGTACCTGCATTACTACGACGGGCCAACTGGTTAGCATTTTTCGTACCCCTTTAAAGTTTTACTTGCTCAAACATTCGAATGGCGAAGCGGAACCTAATCTGCATTTTGGTTTCGGCCAGCCGTAATCTGCCCATCCACGCCAGACCCGGACCAGAGACTACGTACTACCCCGGCAAGGGGCTTGTTCTGCCGCATCACAACTGGATCTCCAATCTTTAACATCACTCCGTGGTGCAAATTCACCAAACTTCGACCATCCACGACCGAATGAGCCAAATCGAGCCCAATGCCGACATAGCTATTGGGCAGGATCGTCGTATCCTCCACCACCGTTCCATAATCGACATAAGAATCTCGCTCGATGTTGCTATATCGTGTAACCAAGCACTGCTCAGAAATGGTCACGTCACGTCCAATGAAAGACGGCGAAACGATGCGGGCGCTCTTTTCCACCTGCGCCCCGTCGCACATCCAGATGCCGTGTCGAACTTCAGACCCTTGCGGGCGCAGCCGGCATCGCGAATTGAAACTGTCGACGACGAGCCGACGCAAGTCTCTCGGATGTCGAAGCCGGTTTATGTAACCACGCACCGGGTAGTATGTAGACTTGCCGAGTTGTAATCTGGAAAAGAGATTCGCATTGTCTATCACTTCTGGACGAATCATCCACAAATCCAGCGGACCTTCATCGTCAAAACCTCGAACCACATTGTCGGAATGTTCTCCGAAGAACCGAACAGCGTCTCCTAGATCAAACTCGACGTAAGCACCAATACGCATGATCAGCACACAATCGAGCCTATCTTCGTATCTCGCTAGCTCAGCTACCGCCGCTTCCCACGGGTCCGCTGCCGTAAGGATTGTCAGGCTTGGATGTTCGTCAAAACCTTCACTTTCCACCGAGCTGCTACAGCAAATTGCAATGCTTTCGATACCGTCGCGTAACAATCGCTCCACAGTTCGGCGCACCACTGAAGTCCCAAGTACATCGACACTCGCAAGCACAGTGTGCTGGATTGCCGACGGGGCCAAGTCCACTGGACCGCTGTCATTCCCAACGATGACGATCGCCTTTGCCACTCGATTTGACTCCCAGAACTCCCGATGCGCGCCGGCGGTCGGGATCAAAATTATCTTGTGGACGCAGTGGCTAGCATCGCAGTCGCAGTCTTCGCCGAACGCCGGCGAATTTTTGTTTTCGGGAACAATAGTGCCCGCATTTTGAGCTTCGCCTTGTGGAGCTGCGATTTCGAATTGCCAATTGAGCAATCGAGTAACTGAGCAATCTCGTGATGCTGGTAACCCTCGACCTCATGGAGAGCGAAGATTGTCCGGCAGCCTTCTGGCAATTCTTCTAATGCACGGCGTAGGGCAATACGATCAACCACTCCACTCAAGTCCGGATCGTTCTTGCCGAAATCACGATGGAGAGAAGGGGATTCCGGGTTCACCGGTTCATCCAGAGACACTGTCGGCGGCGACTTGCGGCGCCGTAGCTTCATCAGGACAGTATTGACAGCGACTCGATACAACCAGGTCGAGAATGCGGCATCGCCACGGAACGAGCTAACGGTGCGGAACACCTGCAGGAAAGCCTCTTGAGTCAGATCCTCAGCTTCGGCAACATCTTTCGTCATCAGCAGACACACTGAGTAAACGCGGTTTTTGTGTTGCTGAAACAACGTCGCGAAAGCCTGCTCATCGCCGGCTTGCGCACGTTTTACCAAGTTGATCTGTGAATCGTCACGGCCTTTTATGCTGGTAGAGGCAATGACACTCGCTTCTGTCGCTGGAATCGCACAGGTCGCCACGGTTGGTCTCCTTCAAACACTTGAGAGTTTTTTCGCGTACAAGAAACACTCGCGAACAACTTAATCAGGGTAGAGAAAGACGCGCCGCGGTCGTATCGGGTCACATCTGTAAACACTTGCAGGAGACGCTGTAAGACTTCCGGATTCTGTTCTTAAGTCAGGGCTTAGGACTGAGGAGACGAGTTTGGGCGGCGATTCATTAGAAAGCTACGTATCATGCCGCCTAAAATTCAGGAAAGTTACCGATTGACATTCCGAATCTAATAAAGATGGAACTCTACTTCCACGCTGATTTGCACATCGACCGGCCTTCCATCTTTGAGCGCGGGCTGAAACCGCCATTGCTTTACGGCATCAATTGCCTTCGCATCGAGTCCGAATCCCAAACCACGCGCGACTCGAATGTCTCGAGGATGACCCGACGAATCCACGATCAGCCATAACACGCAGGTTCCTTGTTTCTTCGCTGCGCGGGCTTCCTCTGTGTAGTCAGGATCCGGCGCCGAAAGCGCAGTCGGAGCGGAAATGCCGCCGCCAACACGATAAACTCCTCCGCCGATGCCGCCACCACTTCCGACGCCCACTCCTGGTCCATGGCCAACACCGACGCCTCCGCCGGAACCAGATCCGATGCCGCCGCCAGACCCAGTTCCGTTCGAGGGCGGAGCCGCGGGCAGCACAGCGGCAGCATTCGTACCGATCGTCGGCATGTGATTGTCGGCGACATGAACCGTAGGTGGCATGACGACTGTGGGCTCGACGGCAAGTTTCGGCTTTTCATTCCGCATAACAATCGCCGGAGGAGTAATTTGCTGCAGAGATGGCTTCGGGAGATGTCCTTTCGGAGCAGGCAGCACGTCGTGATCGCCGCCGCCACCACCGCCGCTGATAACCTTCTTCGCGGCAGGCAAAGCATATGTGTCTGGAGACGGGGCAATCAACGTCACGATTTGCCGGGTTTCGCGCTGCGTGATCTGATGTGAAACGAAAATCCCGCTGAGCAGCAGGCCGACGAGAGCGATGTGTACCACAACAGAAACAGCAACGCCGTTGGCGCGGTAGTTGTTGTACTTGCCCCAGATTTGATCGGGCGCCTGGGAGAAGGTCGAGCGGGTCTTCGAGGGCGAGCGGAACTCTCTTCCACGAATGCTGGTTATATCGCGCGCAGGCATTTCCAGCAGGGACTCACCACTGTATGCAGAATTACGATGGCTCGACATGAAAGCTCCTCGGGAACCCTTCATCCGTTCGTATCAATAGATGCCCGAATGCGACCTGCGGGTTTGAGACAGTCGCTTCAATTCGAGCGCCGATGCAAAGAAAAAGAAAAGGTGGAAGCCGTCGGGCCTCCACCATCGGTTATCTAGCAAGAACCGTCACTGCTCGCCGTTCACAAACGTCCAGCTAGCAGCAAAACGAGGACTACGACGACTACGAGTCCCAAGCCACCGCTCGGGTAGTATCCCCAAGATCGGCTGTAGGGCCAGGTAGGCAATGCGCCGAGGAGCAGCAAGACCAGGACCACTAGCAAAATCGTATACATAATGTTTTCCTCCGTGAGATCAGGTTTCTAACGGCGACACGTTGTTCGACTCTGATACGTGCAACTCCATCAAACTACTTCGCTGATGAACCGCCCATCGAATTCGAATCAGTATTCATGCTCGATTCTTTGCCCTTGCTTTGGGCTGAATACTTACGAACCGCAGCGAGGAAAGGTGCGCTTGTAGACGTAGGCCGAACCTTGCCACTCAAAATATCGGCGAAAGGCTCAAATTTCCCGTACAGCAGGCGAGTTTCGTCTTTGTCCTGCGTAATCGCCGCTCCACTCAGGTCTACGCCGGCGAAAAGTCCGCGAGCTCGCGAGTAGGTGAGGACTTCAGAGCGCATCTTGATATCGGTATCCGCTCCCGCATCGCGACCAACGGGACCAGCGGCTGCGGACGCGTCCGCGCCGAGTTTAAACTTACTCGAGAGCAGATGATCCATTCCCTGCTGGTTCATCACGACCATCACGAGATCGACGGCCTGTCCACCTAATTGCAATCCCCAGCTTCCGCCGGTGATTGTGATAGGGGCTGGAGCGCTCCATCCATGCTCTGTGCGGCAAGTGGCGACGCCTTTACCGTGGTTGCCACCAAATCCGACTGCAATTTTCACCATTGACGGGATAACTGCGATGCATTTTGCCCCGCTCATGACCTTGTCTGGAATCGCTTTGTCCGGAGTTCCCATGATTTCGTCCAGTACCTTTGCGGACGCATCAATACGCTTGGCGATATCGGAATCATCTTTCTTATCATCAGCCGACCAACCCATGCCGACGAACAAAGAACAGATGCTCAACACAAGGAGATATCTCGGCCACCGTGAAGAAATTTGCCTCATAGTTTGTCCTCTTCTTTTTCTTTGTGCTCCAAGTGAGCACCTGCTGTTTGACGATTAAACTGCGATTACCACCGTATCCCTGAACGGAATGAGCTCCTATCCGGATATGCCAGTAAAGGACGGGAGAAACTTCCTGATGAAAGTCATTTTGGGCCGTAACGGCTGACCGTCGCCTTACGGGGATTAGGCGAGGGCACGAGAAAACATACAGGCTTCACGGTATTGCGACTGGCCGCGTTCAGGTCTTAGTCTGCAGTCTCTACTCGACACAACGCCCCCCAAGCGGGTGCCGGTCCTCTGGGACGGACCGGCACCTGCTCCTTCCCGAGATTCTTCTGTAGCGATCCAGGCCGTACACAACAGCTTTTATTGAAATACATACTTGCGGGGATACGGGCGGGGTTGGCCGCTCGTTAGGATTGAACCGCAAACAATTCAGAATCGGAGGAGAACCTCATGCTGTATTGGGCAGTGGTCTTCCTGGTGGTTGCATTAATTGCTGGAGTGCTGGGATTCACAGGCATAGCCGTTGCGACCGCCGGAATCGCGAAGATCCTTTTTATCGTCTTCCTCGTCTTGTTCCTCGTTTCACTGGTGGGACACTTCGGACGTGGAAGCACGGTCCGGTGAACGAACGCAATTGATGGTGGCTCCCTCCCGAGGGAGCCATCTCAGCGTTTCTTGCGGCCAGCGACGATGTGTTCCCTAGGCGCTGGGCCTTAGTCGTATAGTGCCCCTGATAGTCCCCGTCTTGCCCACAAAGATCATTCGTAGCAAAGGCAGCCCCTTGCGAGATTGTCCCAACCGTTTTAATCCGTTGATCCTGCGATAGGGAAGAAGAAGCGGGCGAGCAAGGGCGGCTTCCAAGCCGATCAAACTGCAAAGGCCCGACGAGGGCCGCCGTGTGCAGTCACTCCCTCTCGGGACGTGCCCGCCCAAGTACGGTGTTGAGACTACCAGAAGAACCCGGTTGCGGAATCCATCAAACCACGTATGTCCGGTTTTCGTTTCCTTAGAGGGACATTCGCCACTTTATCGACCATTAATCGCCGGTCCACGACTGAGGCTATTGCCGCATCCAAGCTGTAAATGATGGGATTGGGCTTGCAGGTAGCATGGCTTCTGGTGGTCGCGATTCCGGTCGCGTGTATCGCGTGGACCGTGACTCACGAAGAGGTCTTTCGCGAGCCACGACAATATTGCCAACAGGAATGCACTACTGCGAACAGCTTCTTTCGCCGGAAATTCTTCTACCTATTCACTTGCGAATATTGCTTCAGCCACTACGTCTCGGCAGGGATTCTCGCGGTCACACGATATAAGCTGCTTTTCGATGACTGGCGTGGCTACTTTCTCGCCTTCTTTGCGATGGTTTGGATTGCCAACCAATACATGAGCATCTACAACCGGCTGCGCCTCGACATAAAACACGAGCAGGTAGAAATCAAAGCGGACGAGAAGGAAGTAAAGGAAGAAGAAGTAGAAGCAAAGGAAAAAATGAGCCGGCCTGGGCATCCCAAGGCGGCTTGAAAGATCTGAATCGGACGATCGTTACACAGTGACCGTATCTCTAAGAGGTTCGTGTCTTTTTGCCGGAATGACAACCTCTACAATGGTTCCTGGATTTGCATTCGCTAATCGCAGGCTCCCGCCCAGCTCGCTGACACGCTGACGCATCCCACCGATTCCGATACCCACACTATCGGGCCGCAGCTGAATCACCTGCTCCGGGATCCCTTTTCCATCGTCCTGAACTGTCACTACGATGTTCCCTTCTCGGAGCATCACGCTTACCAGCCCATTGCGAGCCCCAGAATGACGAAACATGTTCGTCAGGGCCTCTTGGACAATTCTGAATACTGCGGTTTCGAGTTCGGACTTCAACCGGCCAAGATCCGGAGGGTCCACCTCCAGGCGTACTTCAATCCCACTGCGTTCCGACAAGCCCTCCAGAAACCAGCGCAATGCTGATACCAGCCCTACTTCATCTAATAGCGGTGGGTGCAAAAGGTGGGAGATCGACCGGACCTGCTGGATCGCGCGATCGACCAATTGACTGGTTTCACCTGCTGCCTGACGCACAGCGGTCGACGCATCCTTGGCAATGATTCCGTCCAGAATCATTTTGGCAGCGGCCAGTTCCTGCCCAAGCCCGTCATGAATCTCGCGCGCGATGCGGCGTCTCTCTTCGTCTTGCATCGTCATCAACCGGCCGGAGAGGCGGCGCAGCTCAGAGGTCCGGCTGTCTACTAGCCTTTCTAATTCCGCCGCGTTGTTTCGGATTGACTGCTCGAGGATCTTGCTGTCATGAATGTCGGAACAGGTGCCGTACCACTTGAGGATCTCTCCTTCAGCATCTCGCAGAGGGACAGCCCGCGCTCGAAACCATCGATACGCGGAGTCCGCGCCTCGCAACCGGTATTCGGACTCGTACACTTCGCCCGATTGCACGCATCGCATCCAGTGCGAGAGCGACTCAGGCTTATCCTCGGGATGCACATATTCCAGCCAGCCTAACCCTATGGCCGATCCTGCTGGTGCGCCCGTGTACTCATAAAACCGGCTACTGAGATAGTCCCGTGTGCCATCGGCTTGCCGACTAAAGATGATGTCCGGCGCCGTGTGTACGATCGCATCCAACTCCTGGTTTTTCTGGGCGAGATCATTATTCAACTTCTGCAAGTCCAAAGCTTTCTGCTCAAGTTGCTGTGTTCGCTCTGCGACTCGCTGCTCAAGCGCGACGTTAAGCCGTTCAAGCTGAAGCTTCTTGCGGTGCAATTCGGCAAAGACACGGACTTTGGCGCGGAGCACTTCGGGAACAATGGGCACCGACAGGTAGTCGACGGCTCCATGTTGGTATCCCTTCAGTCGATCCAAATCAGTCAAATGCACTGCGGAGACAAAGATAATGGCAGTTTTCTGAAAGCGCGGGTGTTGCCGGATGATTTCCGCCAATTCGAATCCGTCGATGTCGGGCATGCTGACATCCATCAGAACGGCCGCCACATCCGTTTTGAGCAGCTTTTCCAGCGCATCCTTTGCAGAAGTCGCCTTGATCAGGTTTTCGCCCAAATCCGCAAGAATCGCTTCATAACTGAGCAGCTTCCCCGGCTGGTCATCGACCATCAGGATGTTTACTTTTTCTTCGGTGCTCATCAGCCTTTGGACAATCTTCCCCGACCCGCATGCGGCGGGATCATTTGGCCCCGGGATGCTTACACCCATGCTCATCGATGGAGCCACATACGCAGTGCTGACAGTAATTGTTCAGTGTTCACCGGCTTCGCCAGATACTCTGACGCTCCGGCTTCCAAACACTTCTCGCGATCTCCTTTCATCGCCTTGGCTGTCAGGGCAATGATCGGCAACCGGCGGAATGATGAATTCTGCCGGATGACCTGCATGGTGGCGTAGCCATCCATTTCTGGCATCATGATGTCCATGAGGACGATCGCTACATCTGGCGTCGATTCCAGCATGGAAATCGCCTCCCTGCCTGTACCGGCTGTCAGAACCTGCATTCCGCGGCGTTCCAAAACACTGCTGAGCGCAAAAATGTTTCGCATGTCGTCGTCGACAACGAGCACTTTCTTGCCCACCAGAGCTTCATCCGATCGATGCAGCCGATCCAGCATCTTTTGCTTTTCGTTCGGGAGGTTTGCGACCACCCGGTGTAGGAACAGTGCGGTCTCGTCCAACAAACGCTCAGGCGACTCCACGCCTTTGACAACGACACTTCGAGCCAGCGTGTGCAGTCGCGCATCTTCTTCAGGCGACAATTCCTTACCTGTAAATACAACAACCGGCAAGTCGCTCACGCTGGGAATATCGCGGATGCGCTCGAGAATGTCGAAACCACTCATATCCGGCAAACGCAGGTCGAGCACGACACAGTCGAAGGACTCCTTCGCGACCTGCTCCAGTGCCGCCGCGCCAGTCGCAGCCACGATGACATCAATGTCTTCGTAGCCCAGCAACTCACGGATGCTGAGCTGTTCCGCTGGATTGTCTTCCACGATCAACAGACGCTTCCGGCGCGGCGTGGCGTATTCCTTGATCCGCGATAATGCAGATTCCAACTCGTCTGGACTCGTAGGCTTGGTCACGAATGCGAAAGCGCCTCGCGCGAGTCCGTGGTGGCGATCCTCGTCGAGAGTCAACATTTGTACTGGAATGTGCCGGGTGGCAGGGTCTTGCTTGAGATGATTCAACACGGTCCATCCCAGCATGTCCGGCAAGAAGACATCCAACGACACCGCGGTCGGGTGGAATTCTCGCGCGAGGCTGAGAGCTTCGGCGCCACGGAGAGCCACCAGGACCTTGAAGCCTTTATCGCGCGACAAATCGCGCAAGACACGAGCGT
>Ga0181537_10003222_pt1 | contig 14051 bp, 10 predicted proteins | sample PEATcosm2014_Bin_39_FD_119765 | JGI IMG/M metagenome (GOLD analysis project Ga0181537, IMG submission 119765) | Peatland microbial communities from MTU Mesocosm Facility, Houghton, MI, USA - PEATcosm2014_Bin23_10_metaG | ecosystem: Environmental > Terrestrial > Soil > Wetlands > Peat | place... | reverse complement strand
TTCACCGCCACCGACCGCCTGAAAGAACTGGCCGAGACCCGCAGCAAAGCGCTGGGCAAGACGCCAGCCGAGCTCTTCGAAGGATGGGCCGCCGACGCCCCGCTCAAACGCCTCGGCGAGCCTCGCGAAGTAGCCGACGCCATAGTCTGGCTGGCCTCCGACCGCGCCTCGTACATCACAGGGCAGACGATCCTGGTCGATGGCGGCGCCTACAAAGGCTTGTGAGCCTGAGTTTTACATAAACGATTCTGGCGCAGAAAATGGCTGTCAGAAGCGAATCATTCCCCTACAATAGAGGATTCCAATAGCGAAAAGACCGTCTCTGAGACGAGCTGGTCGCAACCTCACACAGAAAGGTTCAATCGAGGAATGCCCAAAGCCAAAGCCAAGAAAAAGCCGCTGCGACGCGGGGTAAAAGCCAAAGCCGACGCCATGAAAGCGGCAAGAAATCATCGGCGCCACAGCACTCCGCGCAAGGCAGCGCCGCGCAAAGCCGCGGCAGCCAAGTTGCAATATGTCCCGTGGCACATGGTGCAGTTGGAGCAGCTCAATCCCTTGCTGAAGCGGCAGTTCGTGGTCGGTCAAGATCTCATGCTGGCGCGTGTTCTGCTGAAGAAAGGCTGCATTGTTCCGGAACATAGCCACCATAACGAGCAGCTGACATACGTTCTCGAGGGCGCGCTCAAGTTCTGGATCGACGGACGCGAAATTATCGTGCAGGAAGGCGAGACGCTGAGCATTCCTCCGAACATGCCGCACAAGGCCGAAGCGCTCATGGATACCATCGATCTCGACATCTTCACGCCGCCACGCGCTGACTGGATCAACAAGAACGACGACTATCTGCGTCGGCAGGAACGCTAATCGCTGCCGCGAATCGCCGCTGCTTATGACGGTTACGACTCCAACTCCGGTGCAGACGGCGCAGCTTAAATGCATCGCTTGCGGAGCCGTGCGCGCCGAGGCAGGACAGAACTTTCGCTGCCCAGAGTGCGGCGATCTGTTCGAGATCGTCTATCCCGCGTGGAAAGATGCTCGTCCCGACGCAAACGCGCTGAAGCAACTCTGGCGGCAGCGGCGTCTTTCGTCTGATCCGCTGGATCAGAGCGGTGTTTGGCGCTTTCGCGAACTGCTACCTGCGCTTCGGGATGAAGGAAGTGTGATTACGCTGCGGGAAGGGAATACTCCGCTGTACACGCTGCCCAATTGTTCGCGGCGTCTGGGCCTGCCGAACCTGTTCGCCAAGCATCAGGGGATGAATCCGACGGCATCGTTCAAAGACACGGGAATGACGGTGGCGTCGTCCTTCGCGCGCGAAGCGGGACTCAAGTGGGTGGCTTGCGCTTCCACGGGCAATACGTCAGCCTCGATGGCTGCATATGCGTCCCGTGGCGGCCTACGGAGTCTGGTGCTTATACCAGAAGGCAAGATTTCGTGGAGTAAGCTCTCGCAGTCGCTCGACTACGGTGCCGTCACCTGCCAACTCAAAACTGATTTCGACGGATGCGTGCGCGTGCTCAGCGAGATCGTTCAGCGCATGCCGGTTTATTTGCTGAATTCGGTGAATCCGTATCGACTTGAGGGACAAAAAACCGCCGCCATCGAACTCCTCGAACAATTCGATTGGAAAGTACCCGATCACATCATCGTGCCAGGCGGCAATCTGGGCAACTCTTCGGCGCTCGGCAAGGCGTGTCTCGAACTCAAGGATCTGGGCCTGGTTTCGTCGCTGCCAAAGATCTCTATCATCCAAGCGGAGGGCGCAAATCCGCTATTTCGTTCGATGCATGATCATGGCGGCAAAACGCTGACCCCCGTCCATGCGGAGACGATGGCGACTGCGATTCGCATCGGAAATCCAGCGTCGTGGAAGAAAGCGGTCCGAATTTTGCAGGCTACCGGCGGTACTGTCGAACAAGTCAGCGAAGCCGAAATTGCTTTAGCCAAGGCTGAGATCGGAGCGGAGGGAATCGGCTGCGAGCCGGCGTCTGCGGTTACGCTTGCTGGGCTGAAGAAGCTTGCCGCCAGCGGATTCGTTAAGTCCTCAGAGTCGGTCGTCCTGATACTGACTGGACACGTCCTCAAAGACCCCGACTTCACGCTGGCCTTCCATCGCGATCACCTATTTGCCAATGAAGCCGGGCCTGACGTGTCGGCGCGACTTGATCCTCTGCGCAGGGAACCAATTATCGTCGATGCCACTGCGGACGCGGTCATCCAAACTCTTCGACGCTTCGACGCAACGCTCTGATCGCCAGTTATGCCAGCTAAAACTTTCGACATCACGCTTCCCGCAACTTCCGCCAACCTTGGTCCGGCATTCGATGCGGCGGCACTGGCGTTGAATCTGACGATTCGCGTTCGCGCGCGCGAGGCATCTGAGTTTTCCATCCATGCCGAGGGACGCGACTCCGAGGTTTGCGGGAAAGTTGAGCGTCACTTGATTCTGGAGACTTATCGAGAAGTGATGCAAGCCGCAGGTCTAACTGCAACCCCTCTTACCCTCCAAATCGAGAACGAAATGCCGATCGGAAAAGGCTGCGGATCGTCAGCCGCCGCGCGTTTGGCAGGCATCGCACTTGCTGTTCGCTTCGGCGATCTTGATTGGGACGACACTCGCATCATCGACGAGGCGGCGAGGCGAGAGCATCACCCCGACAATGCGGCCGCTTGTTGGATGGGCGGGTTGACAGTGGCACGCATCCCGGAAGGCAGTGGTACTCAAGTCGCAACGTTTAAGCCGAAGCACGAGTGGCCGCTGCTGCTCGTGATCCCCAAGGCGACACTTCCCACTGAAGAGGCTCGCCTCTTGCTCCCCGACCGATACAGCCGCGCGGACGCGGTGGCGAACATTCAGAACTCGCTGCTGCTGTTGGCGGCGTTCATACAAGATCGCCGCGATCTGCTGCGGTCGGCGTTGCAGGACAAGATTCACCAGCCTTATCGAGCGGAGTTGTGTCCACTGTTGCCCGCGATTGCGTCCCTACCGGAAAATTCCGGCGTGATGGGAGCGGCGCTCAGCGGCGCGGGTCCTTCCGTGCTGGCGTTTCTGGATCCCGATGGTGCGCCAGAGCAAGTCGTGGCAGTGGTCGCGACACACTTGGCGAAACAGAATCTGGCAGCGGAATTATTGTTGACGCAGACTTATACGGCAGGTGTGGAAGGATTCTAATCGGCGGTTGCCGGCCGGCTGGGCTGCTGACTCTTCCAAACACATAGGAGATGCTGCTCGAAACTTAACTTGGGATTGCGCGCATAGCGTTCTGGATACGAAGTAAGCGCTTGCAGAAATCCTGCGACTTCATCCTGCGCCTGCTTTTCTTTGGCACTGGCTGCACTTCTGGCAACACCGCTGCTGGCTGTCATGGAAACTCCCGGCGCAATTTTGACTTTCGGACAGCTTAGATGTCGTTGCCTGACTCGTGAATAGCACTTTCGTGCCACAAAATAGAGAAGTTAGTCCTTATTTTAGCGGTTGACCTGTGCAAAACTCGCCCGATTCAAACTAATCTGACTTTCCATTCGATCGTCTTGATCACGTCATCCATCTTGCCGCTGCTTTGTTGACGCGAAGGGCCACTCGCGCTCGCGCCAGGCGCGGTAAGAATAAACGATCAGTCCGGCGGCGAGAATGACCAGCGCGAAGCGAAGCTCTCGCACAAAGTGCTTTCGGGAAAACAAAATGAACAGGAATCCAGCGACGGCTAGAACTGCTGGAGCAGGATAAAGCCACATGCGGAAAGGCCGAGGCAATTCTGGCCGCCGCCATCGCAGAATGATCAATCCAACCGCCTGCAACAAAAATTGCAGCAGAATTCTGATCACGACTAAAGCTGCAATCACTTCAGCCAACGAAAAAAAGCAAGCGATGATTGCGACGGAAGCCAGTGCAATCAATGAAACATAAGGGAATTTTCCTTCGGGATGCACCCGCGCCATTGCCTTGAAATAGTTTCCGTCCAGCGCCGCCGCGTAGGGTACTCGCGAATAGCCGAGCATCAACGAAAATACCGACCCTAATGCGGCCAGCATGATCAGGGCGCTAATCGTCTTCCCCGCCCATGCGCCGTAGATGTTCTGCATGAACACTGAAACCACATTGAACCCGGCCCCGACATGAGACGGCGCCATTTCGCGCCACGGCACGACCCCCAGGATGCTGACGTTCATCACCAGATATAAGCACGCGACGACAAGGATGGATAGCAACACTGCCCGGGGAATGGTCTTCGACGGTGTGCGTACTTCATCCCCCAGAAAGCTTACGTTGTAGTATCCCCAGTAATCGTAGGTGGCAATCAGCATCGCCGATCCGAGGCCGAGAAAGAATCCGCGGGAAAGGCTGAACGCTCCCGCCGGAAAATCGAACGCTACGGTGGAGTGGAAATGAGTGAGTCCGGCGAAAATAATCCACGCGATCGTAGCCATCACCGTCAGCCATAGCAACCGCGAAATACGCGCGATGCTCGTAATCTTTCGATAAAGCAGGACCAAAACCACGATGACAACGCTGATGGCGAGCAGGGTTGCGCCGGATAAACTAAAAGCGATTCGTGAGGTTTCGAGCCATGGCAAATTGCCCGCCCAGCGATGAGACCACAAGGGAGTCTCAAGTCCCGGCCAGAAGACGGTGGCATAACTCGCCAGCCCGATTGCTCCAGACGCTATGGAAAGCGGCGCTGAAAATGAAAGCTGCCAGATAAAGAGAAACGAAACTAATCGGCCGAGTTTCTGCGGTCCGTAACATTCGCGAAGATAGCGGTACGAGCCACCCGATCCTGGCATTGCCGCACTCAGCTCCGCCCACACCAAGCCGTCGCACAGCGCGAAGAACGCGCCGAGGACCCATCCCAGCATGGCTTGCGGGCCGCCCATCGCGGAGACGATGAGCGGAACGGTGATGAACGGTCCCACACCGATCATGTCCAACATGTTGAGGGAAACGGCACTCCACAGCCCCAGGCCGGCCACCAGTCGCGGAGAGTTGGAATGGCTAGCCATTGTTTAGCGTAGAAGTTTTGGGCTACTAGTTTGTTTCGTGTCCGGCGCTGATCAAGTTTACAAACAGGCGAACCGCCCCCGGCACACCCGCAGGCAGTTGCCGGAAGAAGGCGTATCCCGTGTAGATATAAATTCCTTTGCCGTAACGCGCTTCGATCAGGCCGCCCTTGAGGTCCGGCTCTCCGGGATCATGCGATCCGAGCAGCGGCGTAAATTGGCTGTCCCATTGATCCATGAAGTAGAGTCCGCGCTCCTGTACCCATCCCGCGAAATCAGCTTGCGTAATCTGGTTGGGTCGATGAAAGATCGCGTTCTCGGGATCGAGAATTTCGATCGGCGCTTCCTCGACCGAAACTCGCCCCCGCGCAAGCTTGGCCGGATAAGGCGTGAGCCTATCGCCGTTGAAATCGCCGACTCCCGAGTTGTATTGCACCACCAAGGCTCCGCCCGCTTGCACGAAATCGAGCAAGCGCCGATGATTTGCCACCAGTTGCGGCTGGGTGTCATACGCACGAATACCGACGATGATCGTGTCATAGAGACTTAAATCTGCGGTTGCGAGTTTGTCAGGCGCGATCTCGGTGACGTTGACGCCGAGCTGCCGGAGAACTGTGGGAATTTCATCCCCCGCGCCCATGAGGTAGCCCACGCGAAGTTTTTTCTGAAGTGCGACATCGATTACGCTGACTTTTTGCAGCGCGGGCTGGTAGTAGTAGAAGGTGTCGAGATCGGGCCGCGTGACTACGCTGTAGCCCTCCACGTAGCGCCTTCCATCGACCTCGAGAGTGGCGCGAATCTCGCTCCTGCCTTCGCGCAAATTCTTGGGGAAAACTTTGAACTGGAAATCATCGGGGACAGCTCCAGCGGGAATTTCTGCGTTCAAGTCTCTGGGCTCAGATCGCCACCCCTCCGGCAGACTCAGTCGCAAGGTCCCCTTCGCTTTATTCGACAGGTTCGAACTGATGGAAACGGTAACCGGTCTTGCCGCCTCGTCTTGTACCGGAATAACTTGCTCGCCAGGATCCAGCAAGACGGAAAAGGCCGGTGCGACGGCGAGTACTCGCTCTTTCTCTTTGCCGTCCTCACGATACTTCACGACGACGGGAACGCTCGTCCCGCTGGGTCTGCCATCAATGACGAAAGACGCCCGCGCAATTAATGGCGGTGGAGGGAAGGGAAGCGTGGCTAAGCTCTCATCGTCGATGTGGTTCAGCGCTTCTGTCTCCGGATTGTCGCGATGCCAGTAGGGGCGGGTCAGTTTTGCATCTTGGGGCGGCGTGACTTCAAATTGCGCGTCGTCACCCGATGCAGAAGACTTCAGGGTTTTGACTGTCCAACCGTCAGGCGCTAGCAGGCTTATCTTGATCTGCTTAGCCGAAACCTGGCTTGAGAAATGGGTGTTAGCTCGAAAGGCGCGGCCCGGAACAGCCATGTAGGCTGTCTCGGGGCTATTGCTGACTGGCGCATCGACTTCGGCTTGTAATTGAACGCCAGCTGCAAGGTTTGCGGCGATGCGAAGTTGATCTTCTTTCTCTGCGAGAATGAACCGCATTTCTTGCTTCGTGCTCTTGGAGACCCCTCCACTTTCACTTGATGACAATAGGGTCCGGATGGTATTCGAACCGCCCAGCAAGGCTTGAACCGCCGTCTGCGGGTTGGTTGCAGCAGCAGCTTTCGCTTTGTCGATATCTTGCTGGAGTTCTTGCAGACTTTGCCTCAGCGAACGGTCCTGCTTTTCTCCAAAGCCGGAGGCTAATCCCGTGATCGCCGTGTCGATGCCGTCGAAAAAGCTTTTCTCGTGTCCTTCCATGTCGAGTGTGCTCGGCAGCACCGAATCCACGAGTCTATAGAATGTGAATCGATCGCCGGGCTCGACCGTCCAACCTCCTGCGCCCTGCGAGAGTTGATGCTTCAAGCCGCGCATGGCGAAGTCGGCGTACGAAGTTCCCAGTAAAGGATCGACTGCGCCGGTATTCAGCTTAAGCGTCCAGTCCGCATCGGGACACGAACTCGCGCCATAGCCGCAGACGTTTCCGATGTAAAGTTTTTTCGCTTGCCACGGACTCAATCCTTCTTTGATCTGTTCCGGAAAGCGCTTTGGATCGGCTGCAGCTCGAAACGCTTCGCGGGTAAGTATGGCCGAAGCTTGATGATGTCCGTGGCCGTCGCGATCTGTGCCGGAGAAACGCGCAACCAGTACATCGGGGCGAAAGGTGCGGATCGTCCGCACAATGTCGGCAAGTGGAATGTCGTGTCCCTGCCACTTCTGAAATGTTTCTTCGGGATTCTTCGAGTAGCCGAAATCGGCGACTCGGGTGAAGCGTTGATCCACCCCGTAATAGCGGTCGGCGGCGGTCAGCTCAAGCGTCCGCAACACTCCGAGGACATCGAATAAATTGCTGCCTAGTTTATTCTGACCGCCCTCGCCGCGATTGAGCGTCAGCAGGAGCGTTGAGACTCCCTGGCCGCGCGATTCCAGGGTCAGCATGCCGCCATCTTCGTCGTCGGGGTGCGCGACAACCATCATCAAGCGCGCAGTGGTGTTCAGACGCCGCAATTCCTGCTGCAAGCCAGCCGTACCTTGATCTTGCGGCAATGGCTGCGTGTAGCTCTCTGTTGATGGCGGAGCTTTCGCCGCAGTCTTCGTCTGGGAGCAAGCGCTGGCTACCAACAGCAGCACAACAATAGCTATGGGAGTCTCAGTTTTATTGCGGCGGAGGCTGGGCATTGTTATGAGACATTCTACAGTCGGAGTGAAGAGAAATTAGTTTTCCAGATCTTTGCCCAACAGCAAAATCGTAGTCGGAGGAGGCGTCGCATCCGGGTGCAAGCGGGCAAGCGCCTCCCGCTCACCCTCCGATGGGAGTCTGCGGAACCTTAGCGGAATATTTCAACAGGCACCACAATGCGCGAACGCCATCTCGCCAGCCGATTTTTTTCCCTTCTTCGTAGGTGCGTCCCCAGTAGCTGATGCCGACTTCGTAGATCCGCAGGCGGCGTTTGGCGACTTTCACCGTAATCTCGGGCTCAAAACCAAAGCGGTCTTCTTCGATGGGGATGGACTGGATGATTTCGCGGCGAAAGACTTTGTAACAGGTTTCCATGTCGCTGAGATTGATGTTGGTCAGGGCGTTGGAGAGCAGTGTCAGCCCCCAGTTGGCGACCGAGTGCCAGAAATAAAGCACGCGATGCGGGCCGGAGCCTAGGAAGCGTGAGCCATAAACCACGTCGGCTTTATTCTGGACGAGCGGCTCAAGCAGCGCGGGATAATCGCTGGGGTCGTATTCGAGGTCGGCGTCCTGAATGATGACATAGGTTCCAGTGGCTTCCTGGATGCCGCGGCGCAGGGCGGCGCCTTTGCCCATGTTGTGGGGCTGAAGGATGACCCGGACTCGGGGGTCGGCGGACGCGAGGTTGGCAAGGATCTGGCGAGAGTTGTCGCGCGAGCCGTCGTCGACGCAGATGAGTTCGAGGTCCATGGGAACGCGCAGCACGCGAGCGGTGACTTCGGACAGCGTTGCTTGCTCGTTATAGACCGGCATCACGACAGATAGCTTCATTCGGCTGTTTAGTTCATCTCCCCGGAGCGAATCGTGTCTTGACGTTAGAGAGTACAACAGGATTGGGGCCACGGCAAAACTTGAGAAGACAAATTTTACGTGAGTACCTTTCGTAACTGCGGCGACATTGCGACACGCTGTGTGGCGAAGGCATACTTAAACCAGTGAACTTTACTGGGAAAAATCCGACGATCATGCGGCTCTGGTTGCTGGCGCTACTTTTGTGTCTAAGCGTAGGATGCACGCGCGATCCGAATGTGCGAAAGCAGAAGTTCTTTGCTAGCGGTCAGAAATATTTTGCCAACGGGCAGTATCGCGAGGCGATCATCGAGTTCAACAATGCGGTGCAGATCGATCCACGATTTGCGGATGGGCATTATCAGCTGGCGGAATCCTACATCAAGGTGCAAAGTTGGGCGCTGGCGTACCAGGAGTTGGCACGGACGGTCGAATTGCAGCCGGTGAACTATGCGGCTCACTTGGAGTTGGCGAACCTGCTGATCGCGGGGCGCGATTTGAAGCAGGCGCAGGAGCATACGGATTTGTTGCTGCAAGCGCAACCGGAGAATCCGAAGGTGCACCTGGCGGTGGCGAATCTGCTGGCGGCGCAGGACGATCTGCCGGGCGCAATTGGGGAGACGCAGAAGGCGATTTCTCTGGCGCCAGCGCAGCCGGATGCGTATCTGAACCTGGCGCTGTTGCAAGTGCGGACGAATCAGGCGGACGCGGCGGAAGCGAATTTCAAGAAGGCTGCGGAGCTTGATCCGAGGTCGATGGAGACGCAGTTGGCGCTGGGAAGCTATTACCAATCGCGCGGCCGTTATGCGGAGGCAGAGCAAACGTTTCGACAGGCGATGAAGGCCGATCCGGGAAATCCCGAGGCGCGGGGGGCAATTGCGCGGCTATACCTCGTGCAAGGTAAGAAAGATGACGCAGAAAACTTTCTGCGGCAGGCGAAGGCGGACTTTGCCGATAACTCGGTTGGCTATCGCATGTTGGGGGATTTCTATTACGCGATCGGCGACATGAAAAACGCGGTTGCCGAATATGAGTCGCTGCATCAGGCGCATCCCAAAGACTTGCAGGTGGAAAAGAATTATGTGCAGCTGCTAATCCTGACCAATGGCGTGGATGATGCGGGCAAGTTGAATGATGAGGTGTTGAAGGCGATTCCGAATGATAGCGAGGCGTTGATTTATCGGGGACAGATTCAGATCAAGCAAGGCAAACTCAGCGATGCCGTGGAAACTTTGCAGTCGGTGATCAAGAACGACCCGGGGAATGGGTTGGCGCATTATCACCTCGGTGTGGCGGAAGCGGAACTGGGCAATGCGGAGCAGGCGGAAGCGGAGTGGCAGAATGCGGCGAAGCTGCGTCCTGACTTGATTGAGCCGCAGCAGGCGCTGGGTTCGGCGGCTCTGCGACGTGGCGACATGGCGACGGTCGAGCAAGTCGCGACGAAGTTGATCGAGCTGCGGCCGAATTCTCAGGATGGATATTTGTTGCGCGCGGTGTCGTTCATCAATCGCAAGCAGTTTGCCGCTGCTGAGCAGGACGTGCGCAAGGCCATCGCCATCGCGCCAGAATCGCCAGCAGGATACATCCAACTGGGCAATTTGCATTTGGCGCAACAGCAATACTCCGACGCTGCGAAAGCCTTTCAGCAAGGACTTGATCGCGATCCCCATTCGCAAGATTCTCTGAGCGGATTGATGAATTCCTATCTCGCGCAAACGGAAGTGGACAAAGCCATCGCCGCCGCGAACGTACAGATCGCGAAAGTGCCGGACAGTAGTTCGTTCTATGACTTGCTGGGCACTGTGTTATTCAGCACAAAGAAAGACTTGCCCGGAGCGGAAGCGGCGTTCACCAAGTCGGCGGAATTGGACAAAGACAATTCCGATGCGGTCTTAAAGCTGGGGCAAGTTCAGATTGCGAGAGGCGCGACTGACCGGGCCATCGCGACGTATCAGAGCGCATTGCAGAAAAACCCGAAGCAAGTAAGCTTCTACATTCTGCTAGGCGAAATTTATGAGTCACAGCGGCTGTGGGAGCAGGCTAAGCAGATGTATCAGAAGGCGCTGGAGTTGAAGCCGGACAATGCCATGGCGTCTAATAATCTCGCGTATGTTCTGCTGCAAACCGGCGGCGACATCAACACTGCGCTTTCGCTGGCGCAGGCCGCCCGGCGTGGCGCACCCGAATCGCCCAATGCCGCCGACACGCTGGGCTGGGTCTATTACCAAAAAGGAGAGTATAAGTCGGCCATCGACTTGTTCCAGGAAGCGTTGCAGTTGAACAAGAAGATGAAGCGGCCGGACGACCCAACATTCCACTATCACCTGGGGCTGGCCTATGCGAAAGCGGACCAGCCCGATTTGGCGAAGCACGAGTTGCGGCTGGTTTTGAAGATCGACCCAAACTTTGGGGATGCCCAAGCGGTAAGAACGCAGCTCGCGGCACTGTAAGAAAGGCTCGGCTAACCCGAATCGGGACAATGGTTTACGGAAGGCAGACCGTTGTACTTTATCCCCCTCATCAGAGATTTTAATTTGTCTTTGTGGGGCCTAACGGAATCTAATGGAGACTATGAGCGACAAGCCTACTAAACGATTTTTGTTCGCCAGCGACTTTGACCAGACGCTGACCTTTAACGACACCGGCTACGTGCTCAGCGAGCTGGTGGGCATTCCCACTGAAGAGTTCGAGCGCAAGGCTCGCGGCATGGCGAAATTGAACCTCGTCCAGCAGGGCGCGGAGCTTTCCTACCTTCTACTACATGACCCGGAGTTCCAGTCGCGGGTGAAGCGGGAGCATCTTGACCAGGTGGGAAAGATCATCCGGCTGAAAGAAAACATCGGCTTGCTGAGCGAGATCCTCTCGCGCGGGATTGAGGGCTATCACTTCGATTTTTATGTGCTCTCGGCTGCGCCGGTGGAGGTTATTTACTCGGCGCTCGAGGGCATTCTGCCGCGCGATCATATTTTTGGCACGCAGTTTCGTTATCGTCCTTCGGGTCACATCGAATCGATCGATCACACCACGGCGGGTTACGGCAAAGTGGCGGCGCTCGACCATCTGCAGACCGACAAGCAGGTTGGCCCGGATCACATTGTCTACTGCGGCGATGGCAGCTCCGATGTACACGTGATGCTGCATGTCAATGTGCGCGACGGCTTTACCATCGCGGTTTCGGAAGCGAAGCATGTTTCGCAAGTGGCGAAACGCACCGTGCTTAGCAGCAACGCGCTGGCTGTTCTCGCTCCCGTGCTGGAAGACATCGTAGGCTGGGATCGTCTCCGCATCCGCGAGTTCTTCGAGAGCTATGGCATGTTGATTCAGGAATGGGATCGAGTTCGCACCGACTGGTTGACCCTGCGTCCATCGGGCGCGCGTGCGGCTATCGCTGTCGGGGTCTAGTCTCTACTCCTTAGAGCAGCAGTCTGAATCCTGGGCATGGGCGGTTTCATCTACCGCTCATGCCGTATTTTTCTGAGCTGTCTTTTCCTGAAACCTCTTCGAACGGGCCGCCACAAGAGGGCGTCGTCGCCGATCGCGACGGTGAGCTGCTCGATGCTTATTCGTCTGCTGTAGTACGCGCGGCGGAGAAAATCAGTCCGTCCGTCGTAAAGATCGGCGTCAAGCAGGCCGCCGGCCGCAACGGTCGACAAGTGGAGCGCGAAGGCGGGGGTTCGGGATTCATCTTCGCGCCCGATGGGCTTATTCTGACTAACAGCCACGTCGTCCACGACTCGACGAAAATTGAAGTTTCGCTCGCTGATGGGCGCCGCTTTCCTGCTGACGTCACCGGCGACGACCCTGCGACCGACCTGGCGGTGATTCATGTTCACGCACCCGCGCTGGTTGCCGCTGGACTTGGCGATTCGCAAAAGCTGCGCGTCGGGCAATTGGCTATCGCCGTCGGAAACCCGTACGGATTTCAGTACACCGTGACGGCAGGTGTGGTCAGCGCGCTGGGCCGTTCGCTGCGTTCGTATTCCGGACGCATGATCGACGATGTCATCCAGACCGACGCGTCGCTCAATCCGGGAAATTCGGGTGGGCCGCTGGTGAACTCCGAAGGTCAAGTGATCGGAGTGAACACCGCGACGATCATGGGCGCACAAGGCTTGTGCTTCGCCATAGGAATCAATACTGCGAAGTTCGTGGTCAGCCGACTACTGCGCGATGGCAAGATTCGCCGCAGCTACATCGGAGTCGAAGCGCAGACGGTGCCGCTGCATCGGCGGTTGATTCGTTTTTACGACTTGCACCAAGATTCCGGTGTAGTCGTGATGTCGGTCACCGAAGGCGGTCCGGCGAGAAAAGCTGGCGTCCGGAATCTTGACATGATCATCGCGCTGGACGGCAAGCCCGTCGCCGGCGTAGACGACCTGCATCGCCTGCTCACCGACGCTCGCGTAGGAGTCAGCAGCACGCTCACCATCCTCCGCAATACAGACAAGCTCCAGGTGAAAATCGTGCCGCAGGAAGCAAACTAAGGCTAGGGAGCGAGAGCTTGCCGGGAGCGAAGCGGAAGGGTCGGTCGCGCCTACACACAATCAACCCCGAGACCGCTTTCGTGGTCTCGGGGCATGATGCGGGAGCTAGTAGGCTTGCAGATTCTGCCAGTAGCTCAGGTTGTCGATGTCCTGCAACTCGGGTGTGCCGGGGGGCAGGTTAGCCGGGTTCAGGAACTCATTGTCGAAGTAATACTTACGACCCGGAGCTCCGTAGACCAGGGTGCAGCATTTGTAGACTCCAGTGTTGTACTGCGCGTAATAGAGACTGACGAGCGAGCCTCTGTAGTAGAGATTGATGCCGCTCCAGCTTTCCATGTACCGCAGGAAATTATGAACTCCGCCGTCGGTGCCGAAGTCGGCCCCAGTCGCGGACGCAGGATTGGGGAAGTTACGGTTCTTGCCGCCTGCGATGGCCGTACGGTAATAAGTCGAAGTCGGCACCCGGCCCGCCAAGTTGTGAGGATTCAACATGGAGGTCAAGTCCGACCACGCAGCTGACTGCAGAGACACTGCGTCGGCGATGATCGAGGCGTTGGAATGGGCTATGTCCGTGGTTTCCTGTGGATTGCTCCAGAACGGATCGCTCGCATCAGTGTTGTAGTTGCCCCAAATGTAGAGCGGATTTTCAGAAGCCACGGTAAAGCCGCCGCCGCCGGTATCCGGGCGAACAGGGAGATTCCCGAGACCTCCGTCCACCAACCGAAGGACGTGGCGGGCGCCGGTCACCTTGTTGGCGCGGCCATTAACGACGCCGGTCCCTGCGCAATTGATGGTGACAAACGGATTCGGGGGCACAGTATTGGTGTTGATACCGAAACCGTACCCGATATTGGCCATGCCCCAATTGTCCAGCTTGCCGTTGCCGTCTACATCTTCTGGCGAGAGCATGTCGTTGTCATTGTAGCCAGAGTTGATGGGTTCGAGAACGCCGTCCGGCATTTCCGTCGCGCTGCTGGAATTGATGACG
>Ga0181537_10003221_pt1 | contig 14052 bp, 12 predicted proteins | sample PEATcosm2014_Bin_39_FD_119765 | JGI IMG/M metagenome (GOLD analysis project Ga0181537, IMG submission 119765) | Peatland microbial communities from MTU Mesocosm Facility, Houghton, MI, USA - PEATcosm2014_Bin23_10_metaG | ecosystem: Environmental > Terrestrial > Soil > Wetlands > Peat | place... | reverse complement strand
TTACACGGACGCCGCTGCACTTGGAAAGCAATCAGCGGTTTCCGCTGATGCCGATCGAGTTGACGACCTTGGCCACTCCAGGGGCCTCGTGTGCGACCGATTCCGCAAGCTGGCGCTCCAAATCGGTATCGACCAGACCATTGAGATACACCACCCGATCCAAAGTCTGCACGCTCAGCAAATTGGGAGGTTCCAATGCCGGATGCTGCTCGAACAGCCATTGCACATCCGCGGTGATCTTCGCATCGCCCGGGCAACCGCCAAATCCGCATTTATCAAATGCCGCGCAGCCTCCGACCGAACCCGACAAGATCAGCGCGGCAGCCAACGCTCCACGGCCTCCACTGGCTCGAATTCTGCTCGGGTGCATGGGTGTCACGTGTGATTGGACGGTCAGTGGGGGATATCGTTCCTGCGTCGGCCCCGGCAGCCAACGAAAGCCGGGGTTCAGGCAGCTTCGTCCACCAAATGTGACCCGTCCAGCGCGGGCATCGTGTTGCGAAAATGATACCATAGCGCAACCGACTGGCGGAGTGCGCTTGGGTAAACTACCGATAACGCTCTGTTTTTTGAGTGGTACGACGCGATTTTAGGAAATTATGTCAATTGTAATAATACCGCAACAATTCGTCGGTTAAATCCAACATCCGAAAACTGGAGGGAGTTCAGAGTCATGATTGATTCAATTACCACAACATTCCGGAGCGCATCCAAACGACGCGGCTCGCGTCTGCGGAACGGCGCCGGACTCCTTGTTTCCGCCCTGTCGGTGAGCGTCATCGTCATGGGCGTCGCGCATGCTCAGGCGACGACAGCACCGGCGCCTGCCACGGATGAGAGCCTGACCTGGCACGGAATCACCTTATACGGCACCGTCGACGTGGGTCTTCAGAATCAGACTCACGGTGCGCCCATCAGCGATTACTTCGTGGGCGGGAGCGCAGAAGTCGTGCAGAAGAACAGTAACCGCTCGGTGACAGGGGTCACACCCAGCAACTTGAGCCAGTCCCGGATCGGCCTGCAGGGCCTCGAGCCCATCATCGACGACTGGTCGGGCGTCTTCAAGATCGAGACCTTTTTCAATCCGCAGTCAGGCCAAATCAGCGACGCGCTGAAGTCGCTGGTGCAGAACAACGGCCGGACCGCGGTCAATCAGACCACCAACGTGGATTCGAGCGCTTCCGGCCAGACGTTCATGCAGTCTTTTGTCGGTTTGAGCTCCAAGACCTTCGGAACCGTCACCTTCGGCCGTCAAAACACCGTGCTGGCCGACGGCATCGCGAAGTACGATCCGAATTACGCTTCGCAGGCATACTCGTTGATCGGAATATCGGGAACCGCCGCCGGCGGTGGAGATACTCAGAATCGGCGACTGGATTCGTCGTTGAAATATACGGGTTCGTTCGGCGGCGTCGCCCACCTGTCCGCGCAGTACAAATTCAATCAATCCACCGGCAGCGCCAATACGGCCTACGAGGTGTCGTTCGGCGGTGAGTTCGCCGGCTTCTCGGCCGATGCGTTCTACACCAAAATCAAGGACGCGGTTTCCGTGGCGGCGCTCAATGCCGGCCAGGTCGCGGATTTGCCGGGCTTGTGCCCGGCCCCGTTGCCGGCTGGCACCAATTGCATCGCCGCAAGCCCGAATAACGCCCTGGCGGCGACCATTTCGGACAACACTGCGTTTTCCGTCATGGCGTTGTACAACATGGGCTTTTTGAAGTTCTTTGGCGGCTACGAGCATATTCAATACGCGAATCCGGACGACCCCCTGAGCGCCGGTTTCAACGTCGCTGCCTATACCATCGCCTTCGTCAACAAGCAAAGCGGCACCGGCTCCACCTATTTCAACGACAAGAAATTGCAGGTGTACTGGGCCGGCGTGCGCTACACGGTGGTCCCGGACCTCGATCTCGTGGCCGCGTATTATGGCTATAAACAAAACGCCTACGGCGTCGGCGCAGACGCCGGCTGTTCCACGAACGTGTCGGGAACCTGCAGCGGTACCGAGGATGTCATCTCGTTCGATTGCGACTACCGCTTGACCAAGCGTTTCGACACCTTCGCGGGCGTGATGTACAGCGGCGTCAAGAACGGTCTGGCCGCCGGTTACGATTTCAGTCGGACCGACATCACCACGACCGTGGGCGCGCGATTTAAATTCTGATCAGTCGTCGTTCTTGTCGACCTCATGGCCGCATCGAAAGGCCGTGAGGTCGACATTCGACGCGGCAGCGCGTACCCGCCAACACACCCATCACTCCCGTGCTGTCTTTTTGCAATTGGCTGCGGTTCCGGTAAGGTTGCACGCTAGGGAGACATGACCCGGAGTTCGCAATGAATGGCGCACCGAGGACCCAAGGCGGATTGAGCTGGTGGCATCTCTTGTTCTTGATCGAGTTCGCCGTCGTGCTATGGCCGCCCCTCTACAATAAAGTTGAACCCACGTTGCTGGGAATCCCGTTCTTTTATTGGTTCCAGTTATTGTGGGTATTCGTCAGCGCGGCATTTACCGCGATAATTTATTTTGCCACCAGCGATTGAGCCTTGTCGTGCCCCGACGGTCGTCAGCTTGCCGGTCGCCGGGCTGTGAGTCAGCGAGTCGAAGTGTGAGACAGTCATGCAGCAAGTAAACTGGGTTGCTCTCTCCATTTTTGTAGCGCTGTTCGGCTTCATTTCCTGGCTCGGATTCGCAGCGGCGCGCTGGCGCAAGGGCGATCTCGATCAACTCCACGAATGGGGCTTAGGGGGACGGCGTTTCGGAACGCTCATCACCTGGTTTCTGGTCGGCGGCGACATCTACACCGCCTATACCTTCATTGCGATTCCTGCGCTCGCGTTCGGGGCCGGCGCGGTGGCCTTCTTCGCGGTGCCCTACACCATCATGGTCTACCCCTTGTTGTTCCTGGCGTTTCGCCGCCTCTGGCACGCGTGCCACAAACACGGTTACATCACGGCGGGCGACTTTGTGCGCGGCCGATTCGGCAACCGCTGGCTGGCGCTCGCGGTTACGGTCACAGGTATAGTCGCGACCATGCCGTACATTGCGCTGCAATTGGTCGGGATCCAGGTGGTCATCGGTGCGCTCGGCATTTCAGGCACGGGACTCGCCGCCGATCTGCCGCTGTTCATCGCTTTCGTCGTGCTGGCCGCCTTCACCTATTCGAGCGGACTGCGCGCGCCCGCATCGATCGCGATCGTCAAGGACATCTTGATTTATGTCACGGCCATCACGGCGATTATCGTGATCCCGCTGCAGTTGGGCGGCTTTGCCAAGATTTTTGCGGCGATTCCGCCGCAAAAGCTTCTCCTCGCGGTTCCGGGGTCGAATACCACGGGGTCCTACAGCGGTTATGCGACGCTCGCTTTGGGCTCCGCGCTCGCGCTGTTCCTCTACCCGCACTCGCTCACCGGAGTCTTGAGTGCCAGCAGCGGTCATGCGATTCGGCGGAACGCGGCGATGCTGCCGAGCTACTCGTTCATGCTGGGCCTGCTCGCGTTGTTCGGTTTTTTCGTGATCGCGGCGGGTGTCGACAAGCTGCCGGAATACGCAGGCGGATTCAAACAGTTCGGCAACAATTTCGCGGTGCCCGCGCTGTTGCTGCACAGCTTTCCGTCCTGGTTCGTGGGCGTCGCCTTTGCCGCGATCGGCATCGGCGCGCTGGTGCCGGCCGCCATCATGTCGATCGCCGCGGCGAATCTCTACACGCGCAATATTCACCGCGAGTTCATCAACAAGAATCCGACCGACAAACAGGAATCGCAGATCGCGAAGACCGTGTCGCTCGTGGTCAAGGTCGGCGCCCTGGTGTTCATCTTGTTCGTGCCGACGCAGTACGCCGTCCAACTGCAGCTGCTCGGCGGCATCTGGATCATACAAACGCTGCCGCCGGTCATGCTGGGCGCGTACACTCGATGGTTCAACTCCTGGGCTTTGCTGATCGGTTGGGCGGTGGGGACCTACGCGGGAACGGCCATGGCCGTTTCAACCAAACTGACCACGACTTTTCCGCTCCACGTGGGCGCGTACACCTTTCCGGGCTACACCGCCGTGTACACGCTCATTCTCAATCTCGTCGTGGCCACCGTGCTCACGCCGCTTTTCAATGCCGTGGGCCCGCGCCGCGCGCCGATCGACGAGACGGCGGCTGCGGACTACCACGCATGAAACGTCTCGATGCAAACATGTTGTTGTCCCGCTGTCACAAAAGTGTCACACGCGCTGCCGACAATGCGGGCCCTAGGTGACGGCACCACTGCGGCCCGCGCCGGTCGCCCATTCCACATAAGGAGCGATCATGCAATTCAAGAACGCCATGCGGCTGACCGCTGGCGCCGCCGCGGCGGCCTGCCTCAGCCTCTCAGTTCTCAGTTCGACCGCCATTGCCGTCGAAATCTCCGGTGCGGGAGCGACGTTTCCTTATCCGATCTACGCCAAGTGGGCGGACGCCTATAAGAAGCTCACCGGCGTCGGCTTGAACTATCAGTCGATCGGCTCCGGCGGCGGCATCAAGCAGATCAAGGCCAAGACCGTGACCTTCGGCGCCTCCGACATGCCCTTGAAGCCGGATGATCTCAAGGCTGCCGGCCTGCTGCAGTTTCCCATGATCATCGGCGGCGTGGTGCCGGTGGTGAACATCAAGGGCATCGCAGCCGGCCAATTGCACCTGGACGGCGCCACCGTCGCGAGCATTTACCTGGGCGACATCACGCAGTGGAACGATGCGAAGATCAAGGCGCTGAATCCGAAGCTGGCGCTGCCCTCCACCGCGATCGCGCCGGTGTACCGTTCGGATGGTTCCGGGACGAATTTTCTCTTCTCGGATTACTTGTCCAAGGAAAGTCCCAAATTCTCGTCGACCATCGGCGCGAATACTTCGGTGCAATGGCCCACCGGGATCGGCGCGAAGGGCAACGAGGGGGTCGCCAACATGACCACGCAAACCGACGGCGCCATCGGCTACGTCGAGTATGCATACGCCAAGCAGAACAAGATGGCTTACACTCTGCTCACCAACAAGGCGGGGGCGGCGGTCGCACCGAGTGCGGAGACCTTCCAGGCGGCGGCCGCCAATGCCGATTGGGCCAAGGCGGACAGCTATTATTTGATCTTGACCGACCAGGCCGGCGCCAAGAGCTGGCCGATCACGGGGGCGAGCTTCATTCTGGTCTACAAGCAGCCGGACGACGCCGCATCGGTCAACGAGGCCTTGAAGTTCTTTGCCTGGGCGTACAAGGATGGCGCTAGTATGGCGGGTGAGCTCGATTACGTGCCGCTGCCCGCGCAGTTGATCGCGCAGGTCAAAAAGACCTGGACTGCTGAGATCACCTCGGGCGGCAAGCCCGTCTGGAGCGGAAGTTAAAGACCGCGTGGGAGCGAAACTGACATCGTGGCGATCATCGATCCGGGGCACGCCGCAAAGCAGCTGATTTACGAGAGGGTGTTCCGCTCCGCCACGCTGGCCGCCGCGATCCTGGTGCTGTTGATTCTCGGGGGAGTATTCGTCTCACTGTTGCGCGGCGCGTGGCCGGCCCTCGCGCACTTCGGGTTCTCCTTCGTGACGCGCGAGATCTGGAATCCGGTGACGGACGAGTACGGCGCGCTCGCGCCGATCTACGGCACCGTCGTCACTTCGGTGATCGCGATGCTGATTGCCGTGCCGGCCGGTTTCGGGATCGCGCTGTTCCTGACCGAGCTCTGTCCTCCGCTCTTGAAGCGTCCCATCGGCGTCGCGGTCGAATTACTGGCCGCCGTCCCCAGCATCATCTTCGGGATCTGGGGGCTGTTCGTGCTCGCTCCGGTGCTGCAACGCCACGTTCAGCCGTGGCTGATCGAGCATGTCGGGCACCTGCCCGTCGTAGGCCCGCTGTTCAAAGGGCCTCCCTTCGGCATCGGCATTCTCACGGCCGGCGTGGTGCTCGCCATCATGGTGCTGCCGTTCATCGCGGCGACCATGCGCGACGTGTTCGACACGGTGCCGCCCATGCTGAAGGAATCAGGCTATGGACTCGGCGCCACCACCTGGGAGGTGATGTGGAACGTGGTCGTGCCGCATTCGCGGGTGGGCATCGTCGGCGGCATCATGCTGGGATTGGGTCGCGCACTCGGCGAGACCATGGCCGTGACCTTCGTGATCGGCAATGCGCATCGGATCAGCTCCTCGATCCTCGCGCCGGGGACCACGATCTCCTCCTCGATCGCCAACGAATTCACCGAAGCGGTCGGTGACTTGTATACCTCCTCGCTCATTGCGCTCGGGCTCTTGCTGTTCCTCATCACCTTCACGGTGATCGCGGCGGCGCAGGCGATGCTGCGGCGCCTGGAGCGGCGCGGCTTCGCGGTCGCATGACCCGACGCACGCGGCGCAAGATGACCAACGGCGTCTTCCTGGCGCTGTCCCTGGTCGCAACCATGGCCGGGCTCGCCTGTTTGGCGGCGATCTTGTGGACTCTGGTGTCGAATGGAATCGCCGGCATGTCCTGGCACCTGTTCACGCAGATGACACCGCCTCCCGGCGGCCAGGGCGGACTGCTCAACGCGCTCTACGGCAGCGCGGTCATGACGCTGCTCGGCATATTGATCGGTTCGCCGATCGGCGTGCTCGCCGGCACCTATCTCGCGGAATACGGCCGCGACTCCCGCTTGAGTGTCACCATTCGCTTCATCAACGATGTGCTGCTGAGCGCTCCGTCCATCATCATCGGTCTTTTTGTCTACGAGATCGTCGTGGTGCGCATCGGCCATTTCTCGGCGTTCGCCGGCGCCCTCTCGCTCGCGGTGCTGGCGATTCCCGTGACCTTGCGCACCACCGAGGACATGCTGAATCTCGTCCCCCTCGGCATGAAGGATTCCTCGGCGGCGCTCGGCGCGTACCCCTGGCGCACCATCTTGAGCGTGCTGTATCCGGCGGCTCGCAGCGGCATCGTGACCGGCCTGCTGCTCGCCATCGCCCGCATCAGCGGCGAGACCGCACCCCTGCTGTTCACGGCGCTCAACAATCAATTTTGGAGCACCGATTTGAATGCGCCGATGGCGAACCTGCCGGTCGTCATTTTCCAATTCGCCTTGAGTCCCTACAAAGACTGGCAGGATCTCGCCTGGGCGGGCGCGCTGATCATCACCGTGACCATACTGGTACTCAGCATTTCTGCGCGCGTGCTGCTCGCCCTGCTCGAGGCGGAGCGGGGATCCGGTCGATGATTCCCTCGACGAAACCGCCCAAGCATTTGAAGATGCGCGTGCCGCTCACCGTGGCACCGGAGCCGGCGCAAGACCTGGGGCCGCCGAAAATCGAGACACGCGGCTTGAATTTCTATTACGGCGACGTGCGCTCCTTGCACGACATCAACATGTCCTTGGCAGACCGCTCGATCACGGCGTTCATCGGCCCGTCGGGCTGTGGCAAATCGACGCTGCTGCGCGTGCTCAATCGGATGTACGCGCTGTATCCGAATCAGCGCGCCGAGGGCGATGTGCTCATCGGCGGACGCGACATTCTCGGTCCCACCGTCGATGTCGCCGAATTGCGGTACCGCGTCGGCATGGTGTTCCAGAAGCCGACGCCGTTTCCGATGTCGGTGTTCGAGAACGTGGCGTTCGGCCTCAGGCTCGCGGGCGGCATTCGCGGGGCCGACCTCAAGGCGCGGGTGGAGTCGGCGCTGCGCGATGCGGCGATGTGGGACGAGGTCAAGGATAAATTGAACACCGACGGACGCAGCCTCTCCGGCGGCCAACAGCAGCGTTTGTGCATCGCGCGGGCCATCGCCGTGCAGCCGGAGGTGTTGCTGCTCGACGAGCCGACCGCCGCGCTCGATCCGATTTCGACGTTGCGGGTGGAGGAAACCATGCAGGCGCTGCGGGAGAAATATTGTATCGTGGTGGTCACACACAATTTGCAGCAGGCGGCGCGCGTGTCGAACGTCACCGGATTCATGTTCATGGGCGAGCTCGTGGAAATAGGGCCGTCCGGCCAGATTTTCACGGCGCCGAAAAGCCGCAAGACCGACGATTACATCACGGGACGCTTCGGATAGCTCATGCCCGAATCCCCCGTCACCGATCGCATCGACAAGGCCGCGCCTGTTCGCGAACCTGGGCCGGCGGTCCGCGAGCCGGGCGCCGTTCGCGAACCCTTGCCGGCCCGCGAATCCTTGCGCGATTCCGTCATGTCGGCGCGCGGCGTGAACGTGTACTACGGCGACAAGCATGCGGTGAAGAACGTGAGCCTCGACATCGGCCGCAATCAGGTGCTCGCCATGATCGGTCCGTCGGGCTGCGGCAAGTCGACGTTCCTGCGCTGCCTCAATCGCATGAACGACACGATCACCGACGCGCGCGTGACCGGTGTGATCACCCTCGACGGCCAGGATATCTACGATCGAAATCAGGACGTGGCGCAGCTGCGCGCGCGCGTCGGCATCGTGTTTCAGAAACCGACGCCGTTCCCGCACTCGATCTATGCCAACGTCGCGTACGGACCGCGCATCCATGGCCTGACCAAGAATCGCAGTGATCTGGACGAACTCGTGCACACCAGCCTCGAGCGCGCCGGTCTGTGGGAAGAGGTCAAGGATCGGCTCTCGACTCCGGGGACGAGCCTGTCCGGCGGTCAGCAGCAGCGGCTCTGCATCGCGCGCACCATCGCGGTCAACCCCGAAGTGATACTGATGGACGAGCCCACTTCGGCGCTCGATCCGATCGCGAGCGCGAAGATCGAGGATTTGATCGATGAACTGCGCAAGAATTACGCGATCGTCATCGTGACGCACAACATGCAGCAGGCGGCGCGCGTCTCGCAGCGAACGGCGTATTTTCACATGGGCGACCTGGTTGAGATCGCGCCGACGGATTTGATCTTCACGAATCCGCAGCAGAAGTTGACGGAGGATTACATCACGGGGCGATTCGGGTAGGGCTGCTGGGATAGGGCGCCTGCGGGCGCCCCACGCCCCTCAAGGGGTACCCGCGTCACTCGGTGTTGCGCAACAGCTCGTTCAGCGACGTCTTGGCCCGCGTCTGCGCATCCACCCGCTTCACGATCACCGCGCAGGCGAGCCCATACTTGCCGTTCGCCGCCGGCAACGTGCCCGGCACGACCACCGCGCCGGCCGGCACGCGGCCGTAGAGAATTTCATCGCGTTCGCGGTCGTAGATGCGGGTGCTCTGGCCGATGAACACGCCCATGGAAATCACTGCGCCGGATTCGACGATGACGCCCTCGACGATTTCGGAGCGCGCGCCGATGAAACAGTCATCCTCGATGATGGTGGGACTCGCCTGCAGCGGCTCCAACACGCCGCCGATGCCGACGCCGCCTGACAAATGCACGTTCCTGCCGATTTGCGCGCAAGAACCCACCGTCGCCCAGGTGTCGACCATGGTGCCCGAGTCGACGTAGGCGCCGATGTTGACGTAGCTCGGCATGAGCACCACGTTCGAGGCGACGAACGCGCCGCGCCTCACCGTGGCCGGGGGCACGACCCGCACGCCGGCGGCAGCGAATTGTTCCGCGCTCCAGCCGCTGTATTTGAGCGGCACCTTGTCGTAGAAATTCAAGGGCTCGACCGGCATCGCCCGGTTGTCGTTGATGCGAAACGACAGGAGCACCGCTTTTTTGAGCCATTCGTTGACGTGCCACGCACCGTCGATCCGCTCGGCCACGCGGAGGGCGCCGCTGTCGAGGAGACCCACCGCGGTTTCGACCGCATCGACCCAGTCGGCGGAGACGGTGCCCGGCGTGATCTGCGCTCGCGACTCGTAGGCAGTCTCGATAGTCTCTTTGAGAGCCGTATGCAAATAATCGTCGAATGTGCGCGGCCGAGGCGCCGATTGCGGTGTATCTCTCATCGATGCCATGGATTTCCCCGTCGTCAGCTTCGCGCCACGTCGCGCCGGTCGAGCGCGCGCACCAACGAATCTTGTACGCGGCGGCAGGCCTCGTCCTTCAGCAGCCGGCCGTCCATGTCGGTGATGTAAAACACGTCTTCCGCGCGTTCGCCCACCGTCATGATCTTCGCGCCGTTGATCGCCACGCGCTCCGCCTTGAACACCTTGCCGACTTCGCACAGCAGGCCCGGACGGTCCGCGGCGACGAGTTCGAGGATCGTGCGGTCGTTGCGGGTGTCAAGGCTGAAATTGACCTGGGTCGGGGTCGAGAACATGCGCACCTGGCGCGGCGCGCGGCGCGTCACGGTGGCCGGCGAATCCTCGGGCTGTTGCAGGTTGCGCCACAAACCGCGTTCCATCTCGCGCAGGCGCACGGCATCGGTGATCACCGCGCCGCTGTCCTCGAGCACCACGTAGGTCTCGAGGCTGAAGCCATTCGCGCTCGTGATCAGCCGTGCGTCGACGACATTGAGCCCCATTTGGTCGAGGACCGCGGTGGTGCGCGCGAAGCTTTGCAGGCGCCGCGGCGTGTACGTGAGCACGGCGGTGCCGCCGCGGTCGGCGAGCTGGCGGATCGCGACCAGGGGCGTGTCGTCGCCCGGTTGCCGGCCGGCGAGGAGCGCGGTGTGCCAGGCGATTTCCTCCGGCGTGTAGCGCAGGAAATACGCCTCGGTCCATTGCGACCAGACCTGGGAGATTTGTTCCGGCGTCAGTTCCGGCATTCGGGCGCGCGCCTGATCCTGCGTTTCGCGGATCAATTCCTCCTGATCGACCGGCGTCTCCAGCCCGCGGCGCAGCGCCCGCTTGGTGCGCTCGTAGAATTCCTCGAACAGGCGCGCCTTCCAGGTGTTCCAGAGCTTCGGGTTCGTGCCGCGCACGTCGGCCACGGTCAACACATAGAGATAATCCAGATGCACCTGATCGCCCACCCGGCGCGCGAAATCATGAATGATGTCCGGATCGCTGATGTCCTTCTTCTGCGAGGTGATGGACAGGATCAAGTGATGCTTGACCAGCCACGCCACCAGGCGCGCCTCGTAGCGGCCGAGCCCCTGTTCCAGGCAGAACGCCTCGGCATCGACTGCGCCCAGCTCCGAGTGATCGCCGCCGCGGCCCTTGGCGATGTCGTGGAACAAGGCCGCAAGATAGGCGATTTCCTGGCGCGGCAGCGATTGCATGATCTGGCTCAAGGCCGGAAATTCGTCGTTGAACTTCGGCATCGCCAGCCGGCGCAAATTGCTGACCACGAACAAGGTGTGCGCGTCCACGGTATAGGCGTGGAAGAGGTCGTATTGCATGCGGCCGACGACCCGGCCGAAGGCGGGGATGTAGCGGCCGAGCACGCCGTACAGGTTCATGCGGCGCATCTCGTGCGTGACGCCGACCGGTGCGCAGAGGATTTCCATGAACAGCCGATGATGCCGTGGGTTCTGCCGGAACTCCTCATCGATGAGCCAGACGTGGGTGCCGATCAAGCGGATGGTCTCGGCGCGCACGCCGCGCAACTCCGGGTGCTGCTGCAGCAGCACGAACAGCTCGAGCAGCGCCGAGGGGTGGCGCGCGAACACGTCCGGATGGGTCACTTCGAGATAGTCGTTGCGGATCTGGAAGCGCGGGTTGATCGGCACCGGCGGTCCGCTTTGGGTGAGAATGGCCTCGCGAAACAGCTGCAGCAGCATTTCGTTCAGCAGGCTCACGTCCATCACCGTGCGGTAGTACTTCTGCATCAGCTGCTCGACGGCGAGCGTGAAGCTCGCGTCCTCGTAGCCGAACAGCTTGGCGAGCTTGATCTGATAGTCGAACAGCAGCCGGTCCTCGCGCCGCCCGGTGAGCACGTGCAGCCCGAAGCGCACCTTCCACAGAAACGATTGTCCGGCCTTGAGCTTGCGCAGCTCCTCGCGCGTCAGAAAGCCGTGCGCCACCAGCTCATCGAGCGTGTCGGTGCCGAAGTGGCGCTTCGCGACCCAGCCGATGGTCTGGATGTCGCGCAGGCCCCCCGGACTCGATTTGACGTTCGGCTCCAGGTTGTACGCCGTATCGAAATAGCGGTGATGACGCTCGGTCTGCTCCTTGACCTTGGCCTCGAAGAAATCCTGCGAGGACCACAAGCGGTCGGGCGCCAACGCGCGGCGCATGCCGGCGAACAGGGACTCAGGCCCCGCCAGGAGCCGCGCTTCGAACAGCGTGGTGGCGACGCTGATGTCGGCCAGACTTTCGCGCTGGCAGTCATCGATGGAGCGCACGCTGTGACCCACCTCGAGACCGATGTCCCAGAGAAAGGTCAGAAACCGTTCGATATCCGGTTGCCAGTCGGCCGAGTCGCTCTTCGGCAGCAGCACCATGATGTCGATGTCCGAACTCGGATGCAGCTCGCCGCGCCCGTAGCCGCCCACCGCGACCAGCCCCAAGTCGCGTGCATACTTGCCGGTGTGGCGCACCCAGGCGGCGCGCAGCGTGATGTCGACCAGCCGCGCGCGGTCGATCACCAGGTCCTCGATGGCCTCGTCGGCCACGAAGCGCTCGCGCAGCAGTTCCGTGCCGCGGTCCAGGACCTGGCGAAACACGATGGGGGAGAATTGGCCGCCCTGCAGGGCTTGGGGCGCGGCCGTCAGATAGGCCCAGTCGGGGGTCGGATCGAGATACTTGCCGTGCGCGTTCAAGAGGCCGCCGCGGCGGCGGGCAGCCCGACGCTCGCGCCCAGGGTCAGCACTTCGTAGCCCGCGTCCGTCACCAGGATCGTATGTTCCCACTGCGCCGACAGGGATTGATCCTTGGTGACGACGGTCCAGCCGTCGGGCAGCAGTCGCACGTCGCGGCGACCGGCATTGATCATGGGCTCGATGGTGAAGGTCATGCCCTCGGTCAATTCGAGCCCCGTGCCCGGTTTCCCATAGTGCAGCACCTGCGGATCCTCGTGATACACGCGCCCGATGCCATGACCGCAGTACTCGCGCACCACGGAGAAGTTGTTGCTCTCCGCGTAGGTCTGGATGGCGTGCCCGATGTCGCCCAAATGGGCGCCCGGCTTGACCACGCGGATGCCGCGCCACATGGCCTCGTGGCAGACCGAGGTGAGGCGGCGGGCGAGGATCGGCGCGTTGCCGACGAAGTACATGCGGCTGGTGTCGCCGTGAAAGCCGTCGCGGATCACGGTGACGTCGATGTTGACGATGTCGCCGCTCTTCAAGCGCTTGTCGCCCGGGATTCCATGGCACACGACGTGGTTCACCGAGGTGCAGATGGTCTTCGGGAAGCCCCGGTAATTCAAGTTCGCGGGGATCGACTTGAGCTCATCCACGATGAAATCGTGGCAGCGTTTGTCGAGTTCCTCCGTGGTCGCGCCGGGCTGCACGAACGGCTCGATCATGTCGAGCACGCTCGCCGCCAGCCGTCCGGCGGCGCGCATCTTGTCGCGTTCGTCGGGGGTTTTGACGGTCACATTCATGGGAGGGCAGGCTTTGTTTCCACTAGGCGTTCATGGTATAAAGCGCGGCTATTTTTAACAACCCCGCACGCGTGTCGTCACAATCGGCCGGGTGCCCGTCCCCAGCTTGCGTAGATGGTTTTCCAGGCTGGTGGCGGGTTGCCGATTGGGATACGCGGAGGCTCAACCCGGCCAGGAGTGATTATGACCAGTGTGTCCATGCGACAAATGCTGGAAGCGGGCGTCCATTTTGGGCACCAAACCCGCTTCTGGAACCCCAAGATGGCTCCTTTCATCTTCGGTGAACGCAATAAAATCCACATCATCAATCTCGAGAAGACCCAGCCGCTGTATGCGCAGGCGGCCACCTTCATCAAGAGTGTGGCGGCCGGGGGCGGCAAGGTGCTGTTCGTCGGCACCAAGCGCTCCGCCCGCGATGCGGTCCAAAAAGAAGCCACGCGATGCAGTATGCCCTACGTCAATCAGCGTTGGCTGGGGGGCATGCTCACCAATTTCAAGACCATTCGCCAGTCCATCAAACGGCTGAATGAGCTCGACGAAATGGCGCAGAGCGGTGCCCTGGAACGGCGCGGCAAGAAAGAGGCGCAAATGCTGCGGCGTGAAATGGACAAATTGCTGCGCAGCCTCGGCGGTATTCGCGAGATGACGGCGCTGCCCGATGCCTTGTTCGTGATCGACGTCGGCCACGAGCAGATCGCCATTCACGAGGCCCAAAAGCTCGGCA
>Ga0181537_10003218_pt1 | contig 14054 bp, 10 predicted proteins | sample PEATcosm2014_Bin_39_FD_119765 | JGI IMG/M metagenome (GOLD analysis project Ga0181537, IMG submission 119765) | Peatland microbial communities from MTU Mesocosm Facility, Houghton, MI, USA - PEATcosm2014_Bin23_10_metaG | ecosystem: Environmental > Terrestrial > Soil > Wetlands > Peat | place... | reverse complement strand
CACTCGCGGCACCGCTTCCGGTCGACGCTCGGCCGAGGAGATCACCCTATTCAAGAGCGTAGGCTGCGCCATCGAAGACTTGGCCGCCGCGGAACTTGCCCTTGGATTTGCTGGCGGCCTGGCATGCAACTTGGAGCCATAAAGCAGTCATTCGCACTGTGGTCGTTAGCTCGTTATCATTTGACGTTGTTGCATCCCCTGAGGTAGTTCCGGCCGGAGGCGCCATTGCACGGGAAAACAATCATCGCGGCTGTCCTGTTAGTGGTCATCGAGGCGCCTGGAATGACGCAAGAGCAGCAGCGTGGGAATGGCGAGAAGTTGGGCGAGGTCCACTTCGCCACATCGTGCAACGAACCAGCGCAGAGCGATTTTGATTTCGCGGTAGCCCTGCTTCATTCTTTCCAGTTCAGCCGTGCCATAGAGGGCTTTAACGCGGTACTGGAACAAGACGCGACCTGCACTATCGCGTACTGGGGAATTGCACTTAGCGCCTGGAGTAACCCTTTCGCGCCGGGGCAAAAAGATACGAGCCAATTGCAACTAGGGCGGAGCAGCGCCGAACGAGGCAAAGAGCTGGGCGCAAGGACGGAGCGCGAACGAGACTATCTCGCCGCCGTCGGCAAGCTATACGGCGACTACGAAAGCACCCCGCAGCACGCGCGCCTGCTCGCCTATCGCGATGCCATGGGGGAAGTCGCGGCGAAATATCCCGACGACCACGAAGCCCAGATCTTCTACGCATTGGCGCTTGTAGTGGCGGAAGATCCGGGGGACAAGACCTACGCAGACCGTTTCAAGGCCGGAACGATTCTCGAGAAATTGTTTGCGGAGGAGCCGGCGCATCCCGGTTTGGCACATTACATCATCCATGCGTACGACGTGCCGGGACTGTGCTCGCGGGCGCTCGTTGCAGCGCGCAGTTACGCCGAAATCGCCCCGGATGCGCCGCATGCGCTGCACATGCCATCGCATACATTTACCCGCCTGGGATACTGGCAAGAATCCATCGACAGCAACGTGGCAGCCGCAGCGGCCGCGCGGCGCCAGGATCAGACGGCCGAGGAGTTGCATGCCAGCGACTACGAGACGTACGCCTACTTGCAAACGGGGCAGGACCAGGCGGCAGCCCGGATTGTGCATACACTGCCGGAAATCGCGTCACGCTTCGATCCGAAGGCGTTGCTGATCGGCGCCGGCCCGCCCTCGGCTGGATATTTTTCGCTCGCGGCGATCCCGGCACGATTCGCGCTGGAGCGCCAGGACTGGCGGCGGGCAGAGCAGCTTGCGCTGCGGGAGACACCGTTTCTATACACGGATGCGATGACGTGGTTCGCCCGAGGATTGGGCGCGGCGCGATTGAGGCACGTTTTGGCGGCCAATAAAGCAGCAACAGAGCTTAGGCAGATCCAGGAGCGCCTGTCGAAGGCTAACGAGCGTTACTGGGCGCAGCAGGTGGAAATTCAGGCGACAGCGGTCTCGGCATGGTCTGCGCTAGCGGCGGGCAAGGAGCAGGAAGCTCTGCGGCAGATGGAGTTGGCAGCGAATATGGAAGATGGGACAGAAAAGAGCGTGGTGACACCGGGTCCACTGTCCCCAGCGCGGGAACTGCTCGGAGAGATGCTCTTGAAGGTGAATAAGCCTTCTAAGGCATTGGTACAATTTGAAGCGACGCTTCAGAAGGAGCCACGGCGCTTCCGATCGTTATATGGAGCGGCGCACGCTGCGCAACTCAGCGGGAGCAAACATTTAAGTCAAAAGTATTTTGGTGAACTGCTGGCAGTTTGTTCGCGCTCCGACAAGCCTGGAAGACCCGAGATCAGGGAAGCGCGTGAGGCGTTGACGGCGGGCGCACTGCCTCCGCCACCTTAGCATTTGTCAAATGGCGAAAGCTCTGAAGCTGGCGCAAACTCCTCTGGCGAAAGCTAGTGCACAAACGAGGACGCCATGCGGAGCGCATTCCTTCGAGAGGTATTGGCGGCAACCTTTATCCTGATGGCGACGATTTTGCCCGCGAGCGCCAGGGCTCAGGCGAGCGACCTGGTTGATCTTGGCGTTGCGATCGGCTACGCAATTAATAACGCCGGGCAGGTTGTCCTCAGCACCGGAATCTACAGCAACGGGACAACCACGCCTTTGCCGGCGTTACCAGGTCAGACGACGCCTGCCACTGGAGCAGCAATCAACGCAGCCGGGCAGGTCGCCGGGTCTGCTCCCACCTCGATGCCCAATCCAGCCGGGGGCAACTTCGACTTCACGGTCCCTGTCGAATATAGCAGCGGAACTTTGACGATACTGCAGTCGCCGATCGAATACGCCGACAATATCAGCTCTGAAGCATATGCCACCGGTATTAACTCTGGTGCCGAGATCGTTGGTTATTCCGTTTCACCCGACATCGGCCCCTCAAATATTGTTCAAGGCTACGACGATGTCGGCTTCATTTATGCGAACGGGACGCTGAACAGCCTGCCATCGTCGGGTCCTCTCCCGGTCACCGACATGCCGCAGGGCATCAATGACAGCGGCCGGATCACCGGGATTCGTTCCATCCAAGACCCCAACAATCCTAATACCAACAGGCTTGACGCCTACATTTATGATTCCGCAACCGGCACGACCGACCTCGGTCAGGGCGCGGGGTACGCCGTCAACGCCGCGGGCCAAGTGACCGGCGATCTCGATGTCATCAGCATTGACGTCTACGGCGATACCATTATCGGCTCGTACGCGTTCTTGTACAGCAACGGCACAACCAGCGCTCTCGGCACGCTTCCCGGCGGAAATTACAGTGCCGGATATGCGATCAATTCTACCGGCCAGGTGGTGGGTTCATCGAACAGCAGGGGCAACGCGAATTCACATGCCTTTTTCTACAACGGCGTGATGACCGATCTCAACTCCCTCATCAGCTCGGCCGATCCGCTGAAGCCCTACGTAACCTTGACTAGCGCTGTAGGCATCAACGACGGTCTGTTGATTCTGGCGAACGGCGTGGATGCGCGAACTAACCTAAACCACGCGTACCTGTATCAAGCCCCCTTCATCCAGATCGCACCGGCGGCCCTGGACTTCGCAGCCGCGGCCACTGGCAGCACGTCCAAGTCTCAATCAGTCACAGTAACAAATGCCGGCACAACCGCGATCCCGCTCGGAATCGCCTCTGTGACCGGCAACTTCTCTTTGCAAAACGGTGGGTGTGGTACGTCTCTCGCCGCGGGCGCCCATTGCACGCTCGTAGTCACATTCACGCCGACGGTTGCAGGAGCCTTGACTGGCACACTGACCATTCCCTCTGGAGAAGCCAACTATCAAGTCGCGCTTTCGGGAGTGGCAACCATCGTCGCCACGATATCAGCCAGCAGCAGTGCCGCTACGGTGGGCCTGCCGCTCAAAATTACGTGGTCCGCCTCCCCTGGCTCCACTTGCACGGCGGATGGAAGCACGTCATCGTTCCAGGGCAGCATTCCGATAAACGGCAGCAAAATATTGACAGAGACTGCAGCCGGCACCGTCAGCTACCTTATCAATTGCACCGCCGCGGGCGCGCCCGTTGTGGATCCGTCCACGTCCGTGGTTTGGAAGTGGCCAGCGGTTACCACGGCGATTTCTGCATCTCCGACCACCATCACGGCGGGACAATCCACGACGCTAACGTGGGAATCGTCCAATGCAACCAGCTGTGCCGCAACGGGTGGTGGCCAAAGTGATCAATGGGCCGGCGCAAAGGCGACAAGCGGGAGTCAAACGGTGACCGAGGCCTTCGGTCCCTCTGTGTCATCCGCGGTATTAACTTTTGGGATCACCTGCAACTCGACCACCAGCGGATTGTCCGCCTCGGCGTCCGCCAAAGTGACGGAAGAAAGCTCGTCCGCCGCTAGTTCCCACGGCGGCGGTGGGGCATTGAATCCGCTGTCGTTGGTTTTGCTCACTGGTATTTTCGCGTTGAGGCGCATTCGGCATCGGAATGCACCTTGTATGGGGACGGACTCGGCCCTGCCGGCTCGCCCCGCGCCTTCCCCCAGCGCCAATTTCGCTAATTCCGTCGCTTTGGATAAAAGTTATTTAAAATCAATAACTTAAGAGGTGGTAGCGGGGGTAGGATTTGAACCTACGACCTTCGGGTTATGAGCCCGACGAGCTGCCAGACTGCTCCACCCCGCACCAGGAAGCGGCGCATTCTACACCAGGCGCGGCGGGCCCAACCGCTAACCAGTCAAACAAATATCCGGCTGATGAATAGCGGGCGGGCGGCGCCACCGGCAGCCGGGTTCGGCGATCACTATCTCTTATCGTTCAATCACTTAGGGTGGAAAGCTACGGCAGTACCCGCTGACAGAGACCCATCAGCGCGTTCGGCAATAGTCCCATGATCGTGACCGCTGCGGTGTTGAGCAGCAGGATAAAGCGCAGGCGCCTGCGCGGCTCGGGCACCGGCCGATCACGGGCGACCTCGAAGTACATGTACCACACCACCCGCAGGTAGTAGAAGGCGCCGATCACCGATACCAGCACGGCGAAGGTCGCGAGCCAGACGTGGTCGCCGCCAAGCAGTGCCTGGATGATCCACAGCTTGGCCCAGAAGCCTATGAACGGCGGGACACCGGCGGTGGAGAACATCAGCGCCAGCATCATCGCCGCGAGCAGCGGATCGCGCGTGGCCAGGCCCTTGAAGTCCGCAATCTCTTCGTGCTCGAAGCCCTTGCTGCTCAGTATCAGGATCATGCCGAACGACGCCAGCGTCGTGAGCACGTAGGCGACGGTGAAGTTCAGCGCCGCCTGATAGCCGGCGCTGTTGCCGGTGGCGAAGCCGAGCAGCACGAAGCCGGCATTGGCGATGGCCGAATACGCCAGCATGCGCTTGATATTGGTCTGCGCGATGGCACCGAGGTTGCCCACCAGCAGCGACAGCACCGCCACCGCCACCAGCATCTGGGTCCAGATGGCGGGGGTCCCGGCCAGTCCATGGGTGAGCATCCGCACGATCAGTGCGAACGACCCAAGGTTCGATACCGTGGCAACGAACAGCGTCACACTGGTCGGAGCGCCCTGGTAGACATCCGGCACCCACATGTGGAATGGCACCGCGCCAAACTTGAACGCGATCGCGGCCACCACGAACGCAACGCCTATGATCAGCGCGGCATCCGGGCCCTGGCTGACCACCCGGCTGAGTTGATCCAGGTCAAGCGTGCCGGTCAGGCCATAGAGCATCGACATGCCGTAGAGCAGCACGCCCGAGGCGATGGCACCGAGCACGAAATACTTGACCGCCGCCTCGGCCGCGATCCCGGAATCGCGATCGAAAGCCACCAGCGCGTACAGCGACAGCGACAGCAGCTCGATGCCCAGGTACACCGTCAGCAGGCTGTTGGCCGAGATCAGCACGAAGATCCCGAGCAACGCCGTCAGGCACAGCACGTAGTACTCGCCGCCGCGTATGCCGCGCTGTTGCAGGTAGTCCTGCGAATAATAGGTCGCCGTCGCCATCGCGACGAACCCGGCCATCTTCAGGAACCCCGCCAGCGGGTCGGCGACATACAGCCCGTTGAACAGCAGCACGCGCTGCGGCGACAGGCCATATTGGCTGGTCAGCGCCACGCCGATCGTCAGCGCCAGCATGGTCAGCGTCGCGGTCAGTCCGCGGCGGCCGGCGCCGAAGTAAACATCGCACAACAGGATCAGGCAGGCCGAGATCGCCAGCGAGATTTCCGGGATGGCGAGCGCCAGCGGTCCACCCGACAGTGCAGCGGGCATCATACGGCACCCGGGATCTTGCTGGTCAGCGCCTGCTGCAGCAGATGCTGCACCGAGGCTTCCATCATGCGCAGCAGCGGCGCCGGCCAGACGCCCAGCACCACCACCGCCAGCGCCAGCACGCCGAGCACCAGCAACTCGCGCGCATCCAGGTCCTTCATGGTCGCGACCTTGTCGTTCGCGACCTCGCCGAAGATCACGCGCTTGACCAGCCACAGGTTATAGGCGGCCCCGGTCACCAGAATGCTGGCCGCCAGCAGCGCAAACCAGAAGCCTGCCTTGAAACTGGCGAGGATCACCAGGAACTCGCCGATGAAACCGGAGGTGCCGGGCAGGCCGCAGTTCGCCAGTGCAAACAGCACCATGAAGGCGCCGAATTTCGGCATCACATTGATCACGCCGCCATAGGCGCTGATATCGCGCGTGTGCAGCCGGTCGTACATGACGCCGATGCACAGGAACAGCGCTCCGGAGATCAGGCCGTGCGAGATCATCTGCACCACCGCGCCATCGATGCCATTGCCCGCGCCCTGCGAGGAACCGGTCGCCGCCACGATGAAGAACACCAGGAATGCGCCCAGCGTCACGAAGCCCATGTGGGCAATCGAGGAATAGGCGACCAGTTTCTTCATGTCCTGCTGGACCAGCGCCACGAAGGCGATATAGACGATCGCGATCAGCGACAGCATGATGATCAGCCAGTCGAGCTCGCGGCTGGCATCCGGCGTCATCGGCAAACTGAAGCGCAGCAGGCCGTAGCCGCCCATCTTCAGCATGATCGCGGCCAGGATCACCGAACCGCCGGTGGGCGCCTCGACGTGGGCATCGGGCAGCCAGGTGTGCACCGGCCACATCGGCACCTTCACCGCAAACGCCAGCAGGAACGCCAGGAATATCCAGCGCTGCTCGGGCAGCGTCAGCGGCAGCTGCTGCAGCGCCGCGATGCTGTAGTCGCCGGCCTTCAGGTACATGTAGATCAGTGCCACCAGCATCAGCACCGATCCCAGGAACGTGTACAGGAAGAACTTCAGGGTCGCATACACGCGCCGCGGTCCACCCCAGACGCCGATGATCACGAACATCGGGATCAGCATCGCTTCCCAGAAAAAATAGAACAGCAGCGCGTCGCGCGCGCTGAACACGCCGATCATCAGCCCTTCCATGATCAGGAACGCGGCGTAGTACTGCGCCGGGCGCTTATCCACGACCGACCAGCCGGCGATGATCACCGGCACGGTCATGAAAGCGGTCAGCAGGATCAAAGGCAGCGAAATGCCGTCAACCCCGAGGTAGTACTGCGAATTGAGCGCCGGAATCCACGCCAGGCGCTCGCTGAACTGGAAATCCGCAGTCCCGGTGGCAAACCCGGCAGACAGGCGCACGCACGCCGCGAGCGTCAGCAGCGCAGTGAGCAGCGCGGCCCAGCGCGCGATGCGCGCGCGCCGGTCGCCCAGCCCCAGCGTCACCACACCGCCGGCGACAGGCAGCCAGATGACGACGGAGAGCAAGCCAATATGCTGCATACCCTTGGAGACCTAAGGCCTTAGATGTGAATCAGGAACCAGCCAAGCGACAGCGCCAGGCCGATGATCATCCAGAAGGCATACGAGTACAGGAATCCGCTCTGCAGCAGGCGCGTCACGCCGGCCAGCCGATTGACCGTCGCAGCCGAGCCATTGACGATCGCGCCATCGATCAACAGCTCGTCGCCGCCACGCCACAGCAGCAAACCGAGCCCGCGCGCCAGCGGGGCGAGCACGCGCTCATTGAACCAGTCGAAGTAGTACTTGTTGGCCAGCACGACATTGAGGCCCCTGAGGCGCTGGCGCAGCGCGTCGCCCAGCTGCGGCCGCTTGAGCACGAACCACCAGGCCGTGAGCACGCCGAGCGCGGCCAGCCAGGCTGGTGCCGAGATCAGTGCATGCAGCGCGAATGCTGCCGGTCCGTGCCATTCGCTGCCCAGTTCCGCGACCACATCGTGGCCCGCCAGCACCTTGATCGCGCTGCCGAAATAGCCGCCAAAAAGCACTGGTTCGACGGTCAGGTAGCCGATCAGCGCCGACGGGATCGCCAGCGCGACCAGCGGTGCCTTCATGTTCCAGCCAACGTCGTGAAAGTGCTCGCGCGCATGCTGGTCGAGGCGCTCAGGCCCGTGGAATGTCATGAAAATCATCCGGAACGTATACAGCGCGGTCACGAACACGCCCGCGAGCACGCACCAGTAGGCGTAGCCGGCGCCATAGCGCTGCGAGGCATGCACCGCGTCGATCAACGCATCCTTGGAATAGAACCCGGAAAACAACGGCGTACCGATCAATGCCAGCGCGCCAATCAGCGCGGTCCAGTAGGTGACCGGCATGCGGTGGCGCAGGCCGCCCATCCGGCGCATGTCCTGCTCGTGGTGCATCGCGATGATCACCGCACCGGCCGCCAGGAACAGCAGCGCCTTGAAGAAGGCGTGCGTCATCAGGTGAAAAATCGCTACGCTGTAGCCGGAGACGCCGAGCGCGACCGTCATGTAGCCCAGCTGCGACAGCGTCGAATAGGCGATCACGCGCTTGATGTCGTTATTGACGATGCCAAGGAACCCCATGAACAGCGCCGTGGTGGCGCCGATCACCAGCACGAACGACAGCGCCGTCGACGAGTACTCGAACAGCGGCGACATGCGTGCCACCATGAAGATGCCGGCCGTCACCATGGTGGCAGCGTGGATCAGCGCCGAGATCGGCGTCGGACCCTCCATCGAATCCGGCAGCCACACGTGCAGAGGTATCTGCGCCGACTTGCCCATCGCTCCAATGAACAGGCAGATGCACACCAGCGTCAGCACCGACCACTCGTGGCCCTGGAACAGCATCAGGCTCCTGCTCGCCAGCCCCGGAGCTGCGGCGAACACCGCCTGATAGTCGAGCGACCCGGTGTAGTACAGCACGCCAGCGATGCCGAGCAGGAAGCCGAAGTCGCCGACGCGATTGACCAGGAATGCCTTGAGGCCGGCGAAGATCGCGCTCGGCCGCGTGTACCAGAACCCGATCAGCAGGTACGACACGGTGCCGACCGCTTCCCAGCCGAAGAACAGCTGCATGAAATTGTTCGCCATCACCAGCATCAGCATCGCAAAGGTAAACAGCGAGATATAGGCAAAGAAGCGCTGGTAGCCCGGGTCATCGTCCATGTAGCCGATGGTGTACACATGCACGCACAGCGACACGAAGGTGACCACCACCATCATCAGCGCACTGAGGCGATCGATCAGGAAACCCACCTGCATGTGCACGCCATCGCTGATCAGCCAGGTGTAGACCGTGCCATCGAAGACCGGCGCCTGCTGCAGCAGCAGCTGCCTGAGTACGATGCACGACAGCAGGCACGCCGCGCCGACCGCGCCGATGGTGAGCGCCGCGGCGCCGCCGCGCCCGATCAGCTTTCCGCCCAGGCCCGCCAGCAGCGCCGCCAGCAGCGGCAACATCGGGATCGCGAGCAGCAGGTGCGGGTTCATGACTGGCTGCTCAGCCCTTGAGCTGGTCGAGTTCTTCGACGTCGATGCTGCGCCGCTCGCGAAACAGCACCACCAGGATCGCCAGCCCTATGGCCGACTCCGCAGCCGCCACCGTGAGCACGAAGAACACGAAGATCTGGCCATCAAGCTGCCCGAGGTAGCGCGAGAAGGCAACGAAATTGAAGTTCGCCGCCAGCAGCAGCAGTTCGATGCACATCAACAGCAGCAGCACGTTCTTGCGATTCAGGAATATGCCGGCGACCGACAGTGCGAACAGCAGTGCCGACAGCGTCAGCATATGCGCCAGGGTGATCATTCGCGATGCTCGGAGTCCATGCTCACCAGCCGCACGCGCTCGCTGGCGCGCGCGGCCACCTGGCGGCCGATGTCCTGCGCCTTGAGGTTCGGCCGATGGCGCAGCGTCAGCGCGATCGCCGCAACGATCGCCACCAGCAGCACCATCGCCGCGATCTCGAACGGATAGGCGTACTTGCTGTAGAGTAGCGCACCCAGTTCCTGGGTGTTGCTGTAGTTGGCCGGCAGCGATGCGGCGCCGCGCGTGACATCGATGCCGAGCCTGCCGCTCAGCACCACACCTGCGATCTCCAGCACGATGACGCCTGCCGTGATCCAACCCAGCCATGCGAAACGCGTGAAGCCGGCACGCAGCTGCTCCAGGTTGATGTCGAGCATCATCACGACAAAAAGGAACAGCACCATGACGGCGCCGACATACACCAGCACCAGCACGATCGCGAGGAATTCAGCCTCGATCAGCAGCCAGATCGCCGCCGAGGTCACGAAGCACAGCACCAGGCTCAGCGCCGCGTACACCGGATTGCGCGACACGATCACGGCAAGCGCCGCCAGAACCAGGATGGTGGCGAACAGGTAGAACAGGATCAGCGGCAGCACGTCGGTTCCCTAGCGATAGCGCGCGTCCGCGGTCTTGTCGGCGCTGATCATCGCCTCGTAGCGCTCGCCGACAGCAAGCAGCTTGTCCTTGTTCATGATGTTCTCGCCGCGATGCTCCATATGGTACTCATGGATACGGGTCTCCACGATTGCATCCACCGGGCAGGCTTCCTCGCAGAAGCCGCAGTAGATGCACTTGAACAGGTCGATATCGTAGCGGGTGGTACGGCGCGTGCCGTCGGCGGCGACGTCGGAATCGATCGTGATCGCGAGCGCCGGACATACCACCTCGCACAGCTTGCAGGCGATACAGCGCTCCTCGCCATTGGCGTAGCGGCGCAGCGCGTGCAGGCCGCGGAACCGCACCGATTGCGGCGTCTTCTCCTCCGGGTATTGCACCGTGACCTTGCGGCGGAACAGCGAGCGCGCGGTGACCGACAGGCCGGCAAGCAGCTCGGTGAGCATGAAGGTCTTGAATGGATTGGTCATGGCCATGCTAGTGCTTCCACGGGCCCAGGTGATACCAGCTCATCAGTGCCTCGACGCTGATCCACACCAGCGTGACCGGAATCAGGAACTTCCAGCCCAGGCGCATGATCTGGTCATAGCGGTAGCGGGGAAAGGTGGCGCGAAACCACAGGAACAGGAACAGCAGCACGAAGATCTTCAGCAGCAGCCAATGCGTGCCCGGTATCGCCAGCAGGCTGGCGCCACCGAGCCACCAGGGCAGGCCATCGAGCGGGCTCAGCCAGCCGCCGAAGAAGAACACCGCGGTCAGGCCCGCGATCAGGATCATGTTGGCGTATTCGGCCAGGAAGAACAGCGCGAACGCCATGCCGGAGTACTCGACGTGGAAGCCGGCGACGATCTCCGATTCGCCCTCGGCGACGTCGAACGGCGCGCGGTTGGTCTCGGCGACGCCGGAAATGAAGTACACCACCAGCAGCGGCAGCAGCCAGGACCAGTTCCAGGCCAGCGCACCGCCATGCTGTTGCGCGACGATGCGGCCGAGGTTGAGGCTGCCGGCGGCCATCAGCACGCCGACCAGCGCAAACCCCATCGCGATCTCGTAGGCGACCATCTGCGCCGCCGAGCGCATGGCGCCGAGAAACGCGTACTTTGAGTTCGAGGACCAGCCAGCCAGTATCACGCCGTAGACACCCATCGAGGTCAGCGACAGCACGTACAGCAGGCCGGCATCGACATTGGCGATGGCATAGTTGGGCGCGATGGGCACCACCGCCCAGGCGGCGAACGCCGGAATCAGCGTGATCGCGGGAGCCAGCCGGAACAGGATCTTGTTGGCACGCTGCGGAATCACGATTTCCTTGATCAGCAGCTTGATCACATCGGCAAACGGCTGACCCATGCCCGGCAGCAAGCCGAAAATGCGCACGCGGTTGGGGCCGATGCGCATCTGCATCCAGCCGATCACCTTGCGTTCCCACAGCGTCAGGTAGGCCACGCTCAGGATCAGCACCACGCACAGCAGCAGCGTGATGGCGGTCGAGTGCGCGTAGTCGGGCAGCTGCAGCCACAGCTTGTCGAGTGCGATCACGCCGCGCCTCCGGGCCGCTGCGTGCCAACGCGGCCGTCGCGGGTGCGCAGCAGCGGTGCCGAACGGCGCAGCACCGGATCTATCTGGTACATCGGGACATCGCTGACCGCCTCGGTGGCCGCCGGCTGCAGCACGGCTGGCGTTGGGAACATCGGTGGCTGAGCGCCTTGCAGTCGCGCCTTGAGCTCGTCACGCACCGCGTCCGAGGACTGGTAGTCGAAATCCGGCAGCTGCAGCAGATTTCCCAGTACGCGCAGGATCTTCCAGGCCGGGCGACACGAACCGAGCGGTCGTGCAGCGCCCTGCTGGCTCTGCCAGCGGCCTTCCAGGTTCACGTAGGTGCCCGAGGTCTCGGCGAAGGTGCCGGCCGGCAACAGCACGTGCGCCGCGCGCTTCATCTCCTCGTTCGCATAGGCGCTGACCGCCACCACGCAGCGGGCACGCGCCAGGGTCGACAGCGCCTCGGGCAGCGGCGCATCGGCCCAGGGTTCGACGTTGAGCAGCAGATAGCCCGGCAGCGTCTGCTCGAGCATCTGCCGCGCCGTGCGCCCGGCGCTGGCGCGCGCGGCCCCGCCGACGCCGCGGTGCGGCACTACCCCGGCCAGGTAGGCGCCGGCCGCATTGCCGCCCTCCGCCAGCTCGCCGAAGCTTGCCCCGCTCACCGCCGCCAGAGCGCGCGCCAGCGCACGCAACTCGCTGTAGCGGCTGCCGCGTGCGGCCAGTGCGCCCAGCCAGATCGCGCGCCGTTCGCCGCTCATCAGTGCCGCGGCGATCGCGCGATGCGGGTCTGACGGCGTGACACCCTGGATCAGCGCCTCCAGTTCCGGCGGCGCTGTGGCGCCGGCCAGCGCCGCCAGCAGCACCGCGGCCAGGTCCGCGACCTGGGCTGAGGGTTCTGCCGTCAGGTACTGCGCCACCGTGAAGAAGTAGTCAAAGCGCTGCGGATTGATGAAGCTGATGCGCGCGCCGCGCAGGCTGGCCTTGCGCACCCGGTGGGCGAGCATCGGCAGCTCGCGCCGCAGGTTCGAGCCGATGACCAGCAGCGCATCGAGCTGGTCGATCGCGGCGATCGGCAGTCCCAGACCCGGCGCCAGCGCGTCGGCCGCCTGGTCGCGAAAGTCGCGCTGGCGCAGCCGGTGATCGATATTGGCGCTGCCGAGACCCTGCGCCAGCCGCGACAGCAGGTACAGCTCCTCGAGCGTGCTGGACGGATGCGCCAGCAGCCCGACGCCGCCGTCCTGTGCGGCAGCCGCGGTAAGTCCCTGCGCGGCCGCGTTCAGCGCCACGTCCCATTCCACCTCGCGCCAGCTGCCGTCCGCAGCGCGCAGGCGGGGAGTGAGCAGCCGCTCCTCGCTGTAGACCCCCTCGTAGCTGAAGCGGTCACGATCGGCGATCCAGGTCTCGTTGATCTCCTCGCACGGCCGTGGCACCACGCGCATCAATCGTCCGCGCAGCACGTGCCCATAGAGCTGCGTGCCGACGCCATCGTGCGGCGAGATCAGCGGCAACTGCGTCATCTCCCAGCCGCGGCCGCGATAGCGGAACGGCTTGCTGTTGAGCGCACCGACCGGACACAGGTCGATGATGTTGCCCGACAGTTCATGGTCGACGCTGTGCTCGATGAAGGTACCGATCTCCATGTTCTCGCCGCGACCGGTGGCACCCATCTCCTGGATGCCGGCAATGTCCTGGCCGAAGCGCACGCAGCGCGTGCAGTGGATGCAGCGCGTCATGTCGGTCGACACCAGCGGACCGAGGCTCTTGTCCTTGACCGAGCGCTTGCGCTCCACGAAGCGCGAGATGTCGCGTCCGAAGCCCACCGCCAGGTCCTGGAGTTCGCACTCCCCGCCCTGGTCGCAGATCGGACAGTCGAGCGGGTGGTTGATGAGCAGGAATTCCATCACCGAGCGCTGCGCGCCGATGGCCTTGACCGAGTGGGTGAAGACCTTCATGCCCTCTGCCACCGGTGTCGCGCACGCCGGCAACGGCTTGGGAGCCTTCTCGACTTCCACCAGGCACATGCGGCAGTTGGCCGCCACCGGCAGCTTGTCGTGGTAACAGAACCGCGGCACGTACACACCCTCGCGATCGGTCGCGCGAATGATGTTCTCGCCCTTGCGCGCCTTCATCGGCACGCCGTTGACTTCGATGTTGACCAGCTCCTCGCTCATGCGGCCTGCCGTGCGGCATCGACGATGCTGCGCCCGCCGTGGTCGATCATGTACTCGAATTCGTGGCGGAAGTGCTTGAGGAAGCTCTGCACCGGCCACGCCGCCGCATCCCCCAGTCCGCAGATGGTGTGGCCCTCGATGCGATTGGCCACGT
>Ga0181537_10003216_pt1 | contig 14056 bp, 13 predicted proteins | sample PEATcosm2014_Bin_39_FD_119765 | JGI IMG/M metagenome (GOLD analysis project Ga0181537, IMG submission 119765) | Peatland microbial communities from MTU Mesocosm Facility, Houghton, MI, USA - PEATcosm2014_Bin23_10_metaG | ecosystem: Environmental > Terrestrial > Soil > Wetlands > Peat | place... | reverse complement strand
GCAGCGGGATCGTGCCGATCAGGCGGCCGGTCGGCGTATCGAGGATAACGAGTTGGCGCGTACCGTCAGCCAGCACAATTGCGAGGGCGATTCGGTCCGGCCCCGCGCCGACCGCTTCGATCTTCGCGCCGCTCGGCAGCGCGACGGGTGGCGCGGTGAAAGCAATGGCAGGCGGCGGCACGCGATGCGACAGCCGCAGGGCGATCGCACCGACCAGCGCCGCGACGCCGGCGACCAGCATCACCCCCATCACCGCGACAAGCAGTTTCAGGCCGCGGATGTTCATCGACACGTCACCGCGACGGCGCTACCGCGCGGCCCCGTGCCGCAATGGCCTGCGACGGCGCGACAATGCCGGATCGCCCCTTGGCGCCACGCCGTGACGGAAACCGCGATCACCATCGAGGATGATGCCGAGGGGCAGCGGCTCGACCGCGCCTTGCAACAGCGCCTGCCCGAGTTGTCGCGCTCACGCCTCAAGCAGCTGATCCTTTCCGGCCAAGTCGCGGACGCCACGACGGATAACGCTAACGTGATCCGTGACCCCGCGCGCAAAGTGAAGCGCGGACAAATTTTTGTCGTAATCATCCCCGAGCCTGACGATCCGGCGCCGCAAGCTCAGGCGATCCCTCTCGATATCCGTTTTGAGGATGCACATCTTATCGTCATCGACAAGCCCGCGGGGTTGGTCGTCCACCCTGCGCCCGGCAATCCCGACGGTACGCTCGTCAACGCGCTTATCGCGCATTGCGGCGAAAGCCTCATCGGGATTGGTGGCGTGCGCCGGCCGGGGATCGTCCACCGACTCGACAAGGACACCAGCGGGCTCATCGTCGCCGCCAAGACCGAGCTGGCGCACCGCGCGTTGTCGCGCGATTTCGCGGCGCGGCGCATTTCGCGCGCCTACGCCGCGGTGGTGTGGGGTCTGCCATTCCCGCCCGAAGGCGAAATCGCAGGCAATATCGGGCGCAGCATGACCAACCGGAAAAAGATGGCGGTGGTCGGCGCCGCGCGCGGCAAACCGGCTGTGACGCGCTACAAGGTCGAACGCATTTTCGCCGAAACGGCGGCGCTGCTCGAATGCCGCCTGTTGACCGGGCGCACCCACCAGATTCGTGTACACTTGGCCGAGCGCGGCCATCCGCTGATCGGCGATCCCGTCTATGGCGGCCGCGCCGGCCGGGCGCTGGCGCGCTCCGGAAATTCGGGCGCCGCGATCGCGCAGTTTCCGCGGCAAGCCTTGCACGCAAGGCATCTCGGCTTCACCCATCCGGCGAGCGGCGAAAGCCTCGCCTTTGACAGCACGCTGCCGCCCGACATGGCGGCGCTAATAAATACATTAGAGCGACTTTAAACTGGACGAAAACCGACTATTTTAGTACGGTATCGGAACGCTCCCTCAAGGACGGCGTTCTGAGGTGCAGCGAAAGGGGAAAAATCGTCTATGCCAAGCCTGTCCGTACCTTCGCTTTCCGGCGAGGGCAGCCTGACGCGGTATCTCCAGGAGATCCGCAAGTTCCCGATGCTGGAGCCGGAAGAAGAATACATGCTCGCCAAGCGCTGGAAGGAGCATGAGGAACCCGAGGCGGCGCACCGCCTCGTGACCAGCCATCTGCGCCTCGTCGCCAAGATCGCGATGGGTTATCGCGGCTACGGCCTGCCGCTCTCCGAGCTGATCTCGGAGGGCAATGTCGGCATGATGCAGGCGGTAAAACGCTTCGATCCCGATCGCGGCTTCCGCCTCGCGACCTACGCGATGTGGTGGATCCGCGCGGCGATCCAGGAATACATCCTGCATTCGTGGTCGCTGGTGAAGATGGGCACCACAGCGGCGCAGAAAAAACTGTTTTTTAATTTGCGCAAGCTGAAGGGCCAGCTGCAGGCGGTCGAAGACGGCGATTTGTCGCCGGAGAATTTGAGAAAGATCGCCACCGAGCTGGACGTGCCCGAGGCCGATGTCATCAGCATGAACCGGCGGCTCGCGAGCCCCGACCATTCGCTCAACGCCCCGCTCCGCAGCGACAGCGAAGGCGAGTGGCAGGATTGGCTGGTCGACGAAACCGAGAGCCAGGAAACCAAGCTCGGCGAGCGCCAGGAATTGGGTTTGCGCCGCGACCTTTTGGAAAAGGCGCTGACGCATCTCAACGAGCGCGAGCGGCATATCCTTGGCGAGCGACGGCTTAAGGACAACCCGACCACGCTCGAGGATTTGTCGCAGCAATACGGCATCTCACGCGAGCGCGTGCGGCAGATCGAGGTCCGCGCTTTTGAGAAATTGCAAAAGGCGATCAAGGCCGCGGCTCTCGAACGTCGGCTGGTGGCCTAGGTCAACCACAATTTTCTGAGGCCAAACCCGCGCCAAAACGCGGGAAGCCTTCTTGAGCGGGCCGCCTAGAACGCTGCAGCACCATACGCGGAACGATCGCGCGCTAGCGCGGTTGTTAGTGCTGTGGCGGATCGGGTGGAGGCTTAGACCGATGATGAAACGGTTGGCTTGTGCGGTTTTGTGCCTGCTCGCGCTCGCGACCCTTGCCGCTTGCGTGGATCTTTACGATCCGCTGACCTTCCCGGAAGCGCGCTTCGATCCTGGCGACCAATAGGCGCACGCCTCGCCTCGCTGTAAAAACGGAAAACCGGTCTAAAACGTGAACAAATCGTGCATGGTTTGTTCTTCGCATTATGGTTAACGACATCGTTACCGTCGCGAAGCTCCACAACCAGCGGGGAGAGTGAAATGAACGCGATAGCCCGATACGCGCTTGCCGTGGTGGTCAGTCTTATGGCCGCCGCCTATCTGCCGGCCCATGCCGCGCCCGCGCCGACCGACCCGGTTGCGGCCGACACCATCACGTTCGAGCAATACCGCGATTGGAGGCTGCATTTTATCGAAGAGCGCCAGCTGCAAATCTCCGCCGAGCTTGCTGCCAAGGATCTCAAGACCGAGCGCCGCGCCGGGCTCGAGCGGCAAAAGGCTTATTACGATTTCTTCGCGGCAATGCCGGCGGCCGACCGCGACCGCCGCTTTCGCGAGCGGTTCGACGAAATCGACACCAATCACGACGGTATCATCGACCACGACGAACGGGCCGCCTGGCACGAAAAACAACGCGCTTTCTACGACCGGCCGAATTACGACCGGCGCGAGACAGCGGCAAACGACACCAGGCACCGCTAGCGGCGTCCGATCGCTGCGAGCCGCTGTGGAGCGCGATCCGCGTCGTTGACAATTCCCATCGGCTCGCTTCGGATCAGCGCGAGAGGTCGCCCTCATCAGGGCGCGCAGCAGGGAACGAGCGATGGATAGCGGGCTTGCCGGGCTGATCGCCGCCGAAACGGTCCTGAGCCATAGCGATGGCGCGCAGGGCATATTATGGGTGCGCGGCTACATCCTGGCGGAGCTGGTGCCCCGGTTTGGGTATGAGGGCGCCGTCGGACTGCTCTGGGAGGGCTTTGCCGGCGACGGGCTCGATCGCGCGGCGATGCGCACCCGGCTCGGCGCCGCGCGAGAAGCCGCCTTTGCCGGGCTCGATCAATGGCTCGACCGCGCCCGATCGCGGACGATCGTCGAAGGGGTTCGGCTCGCCCTCGCCGATCTGCCGGATAGCGCCGCGCCGGACGCGATCCTCGCGACCTTGCCAGTGGCGATCGCGGCGCTGCTGCGCCAGCGTCAAGGCATGGCGCCACCGGCACCCGACCCCACGCTTACCACCGCCGCCGATTTACTGCGCATGGTGCACGGGAAACCGGTCGATCCGGCGATGGCGGAAGCGCTCGACACATATTGGACGGCAGTGATCGATAACGGGCTCAACACCTCGGCCTTTACCGCGCGGGTCATCGCGTCGAGCCGCGCCTCACTCGCCTGCGCCGCGCTCGGTGCCTATTGCGCGTTTACCGGACCGCTGCATGGCGGCGCACCGGGACCAACCCTCGATCTACTCGACGAAGCCGAGGCGAGCGGCGATGTCGCTGCCTGGGCCGAACGCAAGCTGATGGCGGGCGAGCGGCTGATGGGGTTCGGCCATCGTGTCTTCAAAGGCGGCGACCCGCGCGCCCTCATTCTGGGCGACGCGTTGCGGCGGCTCGGCGACCGGCTCGGCCCCGCCGCCGGGCGGCTGGCTTTCGCCGCCGAGGTCGAGCGGGCCGTGGCCGCCGCGTTTGCCCGGATCAAGCCGGGACGCCCGGCATTGCAGCCCAATGTCGAGATCAACGCCGCGCTGCTGCTCGACGCGGTCGGACTGCCGCGCGATGCGTTTATGCCGGTCTTCGCGGTGGCCCGCTGCGCCGGCTGGCTTGCTCATGCGATGGAGCAGCAGCGCGAGGGGCGGCTGGTCCGCCCATCCTCCGCTTATGTCGGGCCGCGCCCCGCGACCGCTTGACAACAAGCCGCTTGAGCAAAGAACGCTACAGTGAAGCCGCCTGAACTTCGCCTGGTCGGCCTATTCAAGCGACCAGTGATAGCCGACGGTCGGCGTCGCCCTGACCCCCGGATCGGGTTTTGTCATCCCGAGGGTCGGCCCTTCATAGGGTTTGGACGCCGGCTCGACATAGGTCGGCCGTTTGACGACAGGCGCCGGCTCGGTGGCAACAATATTGGCGGAAATCTGCGACACCGTGTTGAAGTCGACACAATTACTCGCCACCGCGCGAGATTTTGCCGACGGCGCCTTTGGCTGGCCTTTGACCGGCGGGTCGTTTGGACAGGCGGCAATTGCGTTGCCGGCAAGCAGAAAAGTGCCGATGAGTACGGCGAATGCGATGCGTATCACCGCTCCCCTCCACCGTTATCCCCTTATGCGTCATTGTAATACCGGGAAATAGCGGCAATGAAAGAAAAATCGACTCGGCCAAAGCATTGCATTACGTATTGGCAAAATGACCGGTCCGAAGACGGCCTTTACCTGCCCCATGCCCGGGGCGCAGGACTGGCCCGCTTTGTCCCGATCTGGCGCGGAACGTAATCAACGCGACATGGAGCGCGTCAATAAATTATGAACCGATCAGCTGTAGGTTGACCCGATGCGCTTGACCCACCATCGACCCGCATCCGAGGCTGTCCGGTTCGGGCGATCAGCCGATCGCCATGCGTTCCGCCTGCTCGGTACCGCCGTCGTTACGACGGTATTCCTCGCCGCTGCCGCGTTGCTCGGGCCGTTTTGCGCGCCCGCCGCGGCCTCGGCGGACAACACGCCAGCGAGCGATGCGAGCCCGCTGCTGCCCGCGACCGCGTCGCCCAACGGCGTTCTCGCCGATGGCGAGATCAAGGCGCGGCTTGCTGTGCCCGGAACGCTGAGCATCGCCGGCGAGCCGCTCCACGCCGCGTTGCTGCGTCGGTTCTACGACAGCCACGGCGATCAGCCCATCTGGGCGACGCACCCGGCGCAAGCGACCGCGCTGTGGCACGCGGTGCTCAACGCCGGCGATCAGGGCCTCGACCCGGATAGCTTCCATGTCTCCGCGGTCGCCAAGACCGGGTTGTCGCCGACCGATCGCGACATGCTGCTGTCCGACGCGTTTCTCGGTTATGCCGAGGCGCTCGCCCACGGCAAGATGCCGAGCGAAGCACGGACCGAGGATGAGGATCTAGTCTCCGACCCGGTCGATGTCGTTGCCGCGCTCGATGCCGCGCTGACCAGTCCCGACCCCGCGGCGGCGATCGTCGGGCTGGCGCCAAAAACCCCGCAATACGAGGCGCTGCGGCGCGCCTACGCCTCGTACAAGGCCATCGCCAAGGCGGGCAACTGGCCACATGTCCCCGAGACGGAAACCGCCGAGCGCACGCATCTGCTGCAGCAGCGGCTGGCCGCCGAGGGTTTCCTGCCGGCCGGCTACGCGACCAACGGTTTTGACGAGCAAACCGTCCAGGCGCTGAAGAAATTTCAGGACCGCCACGGGCTGGTCGCCGATGGAAAACTCGGTACCGCGACGCTGATCGAGCTTAACGTCCCGGCCGAGATGCGCGCCCGGCAGATCGCCGTAAACCTGGAGCGGATGCGCTGGCTGCCGCGGCAGATCCCGGCCGATCGCGTCTGGGTCAATACCGCGAGCGCGCAATTGCAGCTGTTTCGCAACGACCAGCCGACCCTGACGACACGGGTCGTCGTCGGCGAGACCGACAAACAGACCCCGGAGTTCAACACGCACATCGTCAGCGTGCTCTACAATCCGCCCTGGTACATTCCCTACGGGATCGCCCAGAAGGAAATCAGGCCGCTCGTCGACGCCGACCCCAATTATCTCGAACGTCACCACATGACCGTGCGCGAAAATGGGGCGATCCTGCAGGAGGCGGGACCCTACAGCGCGCTCGGCCGGCTGAAATTCGAGATGCCCAACAAATTCGACGTGTATCTGCACGACACGCCGTTGCGATCCTATTTCGCGCGGGAGAACCGGCGCCTCAGCCATGGTTGCGTGCGCGTGCAGAATCCGCGGGAGCTGGCCTCGCTGCTGCTGGGGATTTCGGAAGACGACATCACCAAAAACATCAATCTCGGCACGACCAACCGGCGCAATCTGCCGCAATCGATCGCCGTGTTCATCGTCTACCAGACCGCGTTTGTCGACAGCGACGGCGCGCTGCAGTTTCGCCAGGACGTCTACCAGCGCGACAGCGACATCGCCCAGCACCTGATTCGTGGGCCCCAACCGCCGCTCGCCCAGCAGGGTCCGGCAAACCAACGCGGCGGCTGAACCGCTCTCCGCGCCACTCAACCGACACGGCAAAAACCAACCCCTGAGCTGCATTTTCTGCATCTCAGGGGTTGTCCACCCGCGCATGTGGTGTTAACCCTGTCCCCAGCTTGTCGGGGAGTTTAGTGCATTGTCGTCATCGTTACTGAGTCGGCGCCGAGTTCTCGGTGTCGCCGCGGTTGCCACCGGCGTTGCCTTTATTAGACCAGCACCCGCGGTATCATTCGCACCACGTTCGATCTCGCTTTACAACATGCATACTAGCGAGAACTTGCGCGAAGTGTATTGGGCCGATGGCCATTACATTCGCGAGGTGGTGCGCGACATCAACTGGATCTTGCGCGATCATCATTCGGACGAAGTCCGGCCGATGAACGCCGGCGTGCTCGACGTGTTGAGCCGCCTGCGCGATCGCCTTGAGATCCATGAACCGATCCAGGTGGTTTGCGGCTATCGCTCGCCGGAAACCAACCACCGCATGTGGCTGCACGAAAGCGGGGTCGCCGCCAACAGCTACCATATGTACGGCATGGCAGTAGATATGCGCTGCGAACAGCGCAGCCTCAGCCAAGTGCACAACGCGGCGCTAAGCCTGGCTGAGCAGTGCCGGTTGGGCGGCGTCGGCTACTATCCGGAATCGGATTTCGTCCACGTCGATTGCGGCCCGGTGCGCACCTGGTAAAGGCACGCAAGCGGGTGCCCGCACTCGGACGGTAACCTTCCACCTATGTCGTTAACGGGCGCGGGTTGCTTGTCGGGGCCCGCGCCGGTCAACTCGGTATACGCTTTGACCGTGCCGTTGGTTCCCTGCGGTCGCGAAAAACCAGGGCGGTCGCGAAAAACCAGGGCGGTCGCGAAAAACCAGGGCCGCAGATTCATTCAACCGCGGGCTGAGACACGCCTTAGCACGTCGAGCCGCAACGGCAATTTCTCGCCGAGCCACATCGCATAGATCGTGTGGTCGTCATAGGCGTTGCCGGCGAGCGGATGAACGAGGACGTCGAGCCCATCGCGGTTCAGCATCAGCCACGGTACCAGTCGGGCGAAGTCGTCCACGCCAAACGCGACCTGGTACATCGCAACGGTATGGGGCCCGACCGCCTCGTCGTGCCAGCTGCCGAGCGTCGCGGCGGGAAAGGCGGCGCCCAGCCCTTCTCGCACGCGTGCGGCGGTGGATCGCGTCGTCGCCGGGTCGTAATAGATATGCGCGTGATAGCCGTTGATCACCCCAGGGTCGACAAACGGATCGACAAGCGTTTCGGCCATTGTTTTCCTCCTCAGCTCGGGAGCGCCGCTTCGCCCGGCCCCAGCGGGCGCTGCATCAGCACTGAATCGACCCACCGCCCGAATTTGAAGCCGATACCGGTCAGCACCCCGACATGGGCAAACCCGAGCGCCGCGTGCAAACGGATTGACGGTAAGGTTTCGCTGCCGCCGATCACCGCGACCATCTGACGGTAGCCCAGCTCTGTCGATCGTTCGATGATCTGGGTCAACAATGCCCGGCCGATACCGCCGCCGACCGCGCCAGGGTCGATATAGATCGAATCCTCAAGCGAGAACCGATAGCCGATGCGCGCCCGGTAAGGCCCCGCGTAGCAATAGCCCAGCACTTTTCCGTCGCGTTCGGCGACGAAGTATGGAAAACCGCGCGTGACCAGCTCGGCCCGGCGGCGCGCCATCTCCTCCACGCTTGGCGCGACGTCTTCGAACGAGGCGATACCGTTGAGCACATGATGGCCGTAGATCGCGGTGATCGCCGTAACGTCGTGATCGCGCGTCGGACGGATTAAAAGCGCCCCGGCGCTCATTCGATCAGCCGATCACCCGCTGCGGCGCCCCATCGAGAAAGCCGATGATGTTCTCGACGATCTGCGGGTATGAGCTGCGGTAGTTCTCGTCGGTCACGTAGCCGATATGCGGGGTCAGGATCACATTGGGCGCGCTGCGCAGCGGATGATCGATCGGCAGCGGCTCCTTATCGTAGACATCAAAGCCGGCATAAGCGAGGCGGCCTTCCTTGAGCGCGGCGATCACCGCGTCGGTGTCGCAAATCGGCCCGCGCGACGTGTTGACCAGCACCGCGCTTTTTTTCATCAGCCCGATTTCGCGGGCGCCGACCAGGCCGCGGCTGCGCGGGCTTAACACCAGATGGACGGACAGGACATCGGAGCGGCGAAAGAGTTCATCCTTCTCGACCCGCTCGACACCCTGCTCGGCGGCCTTTTCCGCGGTCAAATTTTGGCTCCAGGCGATCGCCTTCATCTCAAAGGCGCGACCGACACGCGCGACCGCGCTGCCAAGCCGGCCGAGCCCAAGGCAGCCGATCGTCTTGCCGGCAACGCGGTGGCCGATGCGTGTCTGCCAGCCACCCTGGCGCATAAAGGCGTGGTCCTCGGCGATGCGCCGCATCGCGCCGAGGATCAGGCCCCAGGCGAGTTCGGCGGTGTCCTCGTTGCCGCCGCCCGGCCCGCCGGTGCCGCACACGGTCACGCCGTTCGCCTTTAGCGCCTCCATGTCGAACGACGCGTTGCGCATGCCGGTGGTGATCAGCAATTTCAGCTTTGGCAGACGGTCGAGCAGCGATTTTGGAAACGGCGTCCGCTCGCGCATCGCGCAGACGATCTCGCTCTCGGCCAGCGCGCGCACGGCAGCGTCCTCATCGACAAACGGGAACCGCTCAACAGCAATCTCAATGCCCCGCGCGCCTACCGCCGACCAGTCCGCCATATCGATCGCGACGCCCTGGTAATCATCGAGAATACTGACGCGCATCCGCGTTCTCCCGTCATTCTGATCCGAGGATTGACGCTAAAGCAAATCAGCGCGGGAGGAAATCCGTGCGTCCTTGGAGACCGCCGCTTCGCGGCTTCCTCAGAGTCTGACCAAAAAGATGCCGGAAGCGACCCGGTCTCTTGGCCCCAGATTCCCGCCTTCGCGGGAATGACGGGAAAGAGCACCTTATTGGGATCGCGTAACTTATTTCCGGCCAGCCTCTCGGGATGACGCGGTTTTGCGCGGCCATAAAAAGCACGCGCGATGCGCGCACCTTACCCGAGCAGTGGTGCGTAGGTGTCGAGGGTTTTGAGGATCTCGTCGCGGCTCAAATCGGGAATTTCGAGCAGTGCCTCGTGAATCCCGGCAGCGCGATAATCCGCCAGTGCCGCCGGCTCGGCGGGGGCACGGAACACGGAGATGAACAGCTCGGAGAAATCCCGGCCGTGTTTGTCGGCCATCGCGCGCAAGCGGCCCAACTCGTGGCGGATGTCCCAGCCGCGTTGCGGGCGCGGGAACCAGCCATCGCAATATTCGACGACCCGGCGCAGCGTGTAGTCGGTTTCGCCGCCGAGCAGGATCGGCGGGTGCGGCTTTTGCGCCGGTTTCGGATACGCCCACACCGGGTCAAAATCGACCATCTCGCCGTGATAAGCAGCCTCCTCCTCGGTCCACAGCGCCTTCATCGCCAGGATGCGCTCGCGCATCAGTTTGAAGCGGGTTTTGTATTCGGCGCCGTGGTTTTCCATTTCCTCGACATTCCAGCCGCCGCCGATGCCAAAGACAAAACGCCCGCCGGACAACTGATCGAGACTGGCGACGCATTTCGCGGTGACGATCGGGTCGCGCTCCGGGATCAGGCAGATGCCGGTGCCGAGGATCAGCTTTTTGGTCGCCGCAGCGGCGAAGCTCAGCGCGACGAACGGATCATGGGTGTGGGCGTAGCGCCTTGGCAGTTCGCCGCCGCCGGGGAACGGGGTCTTGCGGCTGACCGGGATATGGGTGTGCTCGGGCAGATAGAGCGAGCCGAAACCGCGCTCTTCGAGCGCCCGCGCGAGCTCGGAAATATCGATGCCGTAATCGACCGGGAAATAGAACACGCCGATCCGCATGGGGATGCTCCTTGGGGGTTATGATCCTGAATCAGCCAGTGCCGCGACCTCAGCGCCGGCAACGACGCCGACCGCTAAGGCCGCCGCAGCCGCGGCTGCGTTTCCGTCGGTCGGCGGTGACGCCGCCTTATCGGCCTTGTCGGTCTCCGGCGCATCGGGATATTGCGACGGCACCGTTTGCAGCATGACCGCGCCGGAAGCGAAAGCGACCCCCTTCTCGGCGAACGCCTTGTACATGCGTTTCAGGTACTCGCGCTGAACCCAGCTCGGCTTGAGCGGGAGCGCGGTGAACTTGAAGCGCAGGACGAGGGCGTTGTCGACCACTTCGGCGATACCCTGCAATTTGAGGGGCTGCAGGATTTCGGCGGCCATTTCGGGATTGTCGTCCTGCACCGCAAGGCCGATCTGCTTCGCGATGCGGCGCACGAGATCGATATCGGTATGCGGATCAAAGCGGAGGTTGAATTTTATCGTCGCGAAATCGCGGCTGAGATTTGTTACCGCGCCGAGCTGGCCGTAAGGGATCGTGTGCAGCGGCCCGTTCTGATGACGCAGCCGCACCGAGCGAATGCCGAGGTTTTCGACCGTGCCCTTGAGCCGGCCGGAATCGATGTACTCGCCGACGCGAAAGGCGTCGTCCCACATGTAGAACAGGCCGGAGATCACATCCCGCACCAGCGCCTGCGAACCGAACGAGACGGCGAGGCCGAAGACGCCGGCGCCGGCAATCAGCGGCGCGGTATCGACGCCAAGCCGCGACAGCGCGATCAGCACCGCCAGGACCGCGATGGCCACCGCGAAAAAGGCGCGCAGCAACGGCAAAATTGTCTGCAGCCGGGAAGCCGGTGTCCCCGCATCGTCGTCATCGCCCGGCAGAACCGGGCCACCCATCGTGTGGAGATGCCGGTCGATCGCCAGCCGGCACAAACTCCATGCGACATAGGCGACAAACAACGTGCCAACCGCCGCCGCGATCGAGCGCCGCGTCTGGATCGCCGCGGCCTCGGACAACTCCATCGCGCCGATCCAGATCCAAGCGAGCAGCATGACGGCGACCACGAGCGCGATCGCGCGCAGGATCCGCGTTAAGGTGTGGCCGACCAATGTGGTGGCCGCGTCCAGCGGCGTCTTCTCGGCGTCGCGCAAATCCCATTCGAGCAGGCGATCGATCACCAAGACGACAAATAGAATGGCGACGGTCGAGCTAACGGCGCGGTAATAGGCCAACAAGCCGAGCGACAAGCCGGCGACAAATGTCAGGAACAGCCCGGCGATCAGCGTCAGGCTGATCGGCACCCAAGCGCGCGCGATCGCCTCTCGCAGCCCGGCGATTATCCCGGCGCTACGCCTGCCGCGGATCAGCGCCTCGGCGACGCGGCGCACATGAATGGCGGTTGTGCTGTAAATCCCACACACCAGGACCCCGCTGATCAGGCCGACCACGTGCGCCGCGCTGTTATCCTCGTCCATTAGCCCGTAGCGGTTGAACCCGATAAGAGTGGTGACGACAAGCACGACCGCCGAAAGGAACATCGCCTGATGGCGCGCCTCGGCATCGGAAACCTCGATGAGCCGGACGGCGGCCATCCGCGGCCGCAAAATCGCCCTGATGATCAGCACCGTGGCGCGCCAGCGCACCAGCACGGCGGCGGTAAAGGTCCCAAGCGCGGTCGTGACACCAAGAGCCGGCAGAAAATGCCGTTGCGCGGCGCCGAACACCACGACGAAAACGGCGAGACCCGCCACGTCGCAGAGCAGCAAGCCCAGCACATCGGCGAGCCTGGCGCCCTCCTCTCGCGCCGCGATCCGCCGGCGAACGCGTCTACTCAGCGCTCGCGCGGTCGCAAATTCGGCGAGCAACGCGACGAGCGCGCTGGCAACAACCCAGCACAGCGCAACCAGAACACCCTTGGCCGACCCCTCACTGTCAAAGGTTCGCCATTCGCGCGACACCGCGGCCGGGATCTCCGGGATCATCTCGACGTCAGACGACGCCTCGGACTCGATATGCGAGATCGCGTATTCGGGCCAACCCTCGGTGCGCAGCTGACCAGCCGGCGTCTCGTCGGCTTTGGCAACGCCGATTTGGACCGTCAACACCACGAGGAAGGCGATTAGCAGCCGCATGCGCCAGCCTCCTTACACAGGATCACCGGCCAGTCTACCGCATGTTGCTTGAGGTGGCATCTATCGGAAAATGCTGCCTGTCGCTCATCCTCAACGCATCGTCTTTTGACCTTGTCGTCGGTGGGCCGCCCCGGGGGCAGCCCCACCTGACGCCGCGTCAGAGAGCGGCGAGTGCAGCGTTCAGCGTCGCGCTCGGCCGCATCCCCGCTGATGTCTTAGCCTGATCGGGCAGATAGTAACCGCCAGTATCGACCGGCTTACCCTGCGCGGCGATCAGCTCAGCATCAATCTTGGCCTCGTTGGCCGCCAGCGTCTCCGCCAGCGGCTTGAAGCGGGCCGCCATTGCCGAGCTGTTATCGCGCCGGGCCAGCGCCTTTGCCCAGTACAGCGCGAGGTAGAAATGGCTGCCGCGATTATCCAGTTCGCCAACCCTCCGCGCCGGCGAGCGATTGTGCTCGAGGATCTCGCCGTTGGCCTCATCGAGCGTCTCGGCCAGAACCTTTACATCCTCATTCCCGCTTGTCTGCGCCAGATGTTCGAGCGAAGCGCCAAGCGCCAGGAACTCGCCCAGCGAATCCCAGCGCAGATAGCCTTCGTGCTGGAACTGCTCCACATGCTTGGGCGCCGAACCGCCGGCCCCGGTCTCGAACAACCCGCCGCCCGCCAGCAGCGGAACGATCGACAGCATCTTGGCCGAGGTGCCCAGCTCGATGATCGGGAAAAGATCTGTCAAGTAATCGCGCAGCACATTGCCGGTGACGGAGATCGTGTCGAGCCCTTTGCGGATGCGATCGAGCGAGAACTTGATCGCCTCGACCGGCGCCAGGATGCGGATGTCGAGACCCGATGTGTCCTCGTTCTTGAGGTATGTCTCGACCTTGGCGATCAGCTGCGCGTCGTGCGCGCGTTTGGCGTCGAGCCAGAACACCGCCGGGGTACTGGTCAGGCGCGCGCGGCGCACCCCAAGCTTGACCCAGTCCTGGATCGGCGCGTCCTTGACCTGGCACATCCGGAAGACATCGCCGGTTTCGACCGGCTGTGACAGCAGAACCGTGCCGTCATCGGCGATCACGCGCACCGTTCCGCCCGTGGCGAGCTCAAACGTCTTGTCGTGCGAGCCATACTCCTCGGCTTGCTGTGCCATTAACCCGACATTCGGCACGGAGCCCATCGTCTTCGGGTCGAAGGCGCCATGCGCCTTGCAGTCCTCGATGACGGCCTGGAACAGCGTCGCGTAGCAACGATCGGGGATCGCGGCGATGACGTCGTGCAGCTTGCCGTCGGGACCCCACATGTGCCCGCCTTCGCGGATCATCGCCGGCATCGACGCATCGATGATCACATCGCTC
>Ga0181537_10003214_pt1 | contig 14066 bp, 10 predicted proteins | sample PEATcosm2014_Bin_39_FD_119765 | JGI IMG/M metagenome (GOLD analysis project Ga0181537, IMG submission 119765) | Peatland microbial communities from MTU Mesocosm Facility, Houghton, MI, USA - PEATcosm2014_Bin23_10_metaG | ecosystem: Environmental > Terrestrial > Soil > Wetlands > Peat | place... | reverse complement strand
TTATTCACCGCGTTGGCGCGCGCGATCGCGCCGTAGGGAAGCCAAGGCGGCTGGTGGGAGAGGTAGGACCCGAACCCAAGAAGGCGTAAGGCAACGGATTTAAAGTCCGCCCCCTTTGCCACTCGGGACACTCTCCCGTACCCGGCTGCGGGTACCAGCCATAATCGCGGCCGAGGGCGCTATATGGTTGGGTCACCCCGGCTAGTCAATCAAAAACCCTGAATTGCCAAGGTCCTGTCCGCGTGACAGAACCGCCGCGATGCGCGAAAGGCAATGGCAATCAAAGCCACGACGCTACAGTCGCGGGCCGCAAGCGCCGCGCGAGCGGCGGCGCGGCGAGCCCGGCGACCCCGTGGTGCTTTATGGCTGGCATACGGTCACCGCGGCGCTTGCCAATCCCGCGCGACACATCCGCAGGCTTCTGGCGACCGAGAACGCCATTCGCCGGCTCGGCGAAGAGGGCATCACGCCAGCCGTCGCGCCGGAACTGGTGCGGCCGGATGCGCTTGTCGCGCGGCTCACGCCGGACGCCGTGCACCAAGGGTTGCTGGCGGAGGCCGATCCCCTGCCCTCGCCCGACATCGAGGATTTGGAAGCCGGCATCGTGCTCGTCCTCGATCAGATCACCGATCCGCATAATGTCGGCGCCATCCTGCGCACGGCGGCGGCGTTTGCGGTCGCCGCCATCGTCACCACGGCGCGTCACAGCCCGGAAGCAACCGGCGTGCTGGCAAAGTCGGCGTCGGGAGCGCTCGAGCTTGTACCCATCGTGATCGTGCAAAATCTGGCGCGCGGTCTTGCGGCTTTGAAGGAGCGCGGGTTTCTGCTCGTCGGATTGGACTCGAGCGCGCCGGACGACTTGGCCGCGATCGACCTGCAGGCGCCGCTCGCGCTGGTGCTTGGCGCCGAAGGCAAGGGCTTGCGGCAATTGACCGGCGCGACCTGCGATCGTCTGGCGCGGCTTAATCTTCCCGGCGCTATCAAGAGCCTCAATGTTTCGAATGCCGCGGCGCTGGCGCTCTACATCGCGGCGCGCGCCACGGCTTAAAAAGAGAAGGCCCGCAACGCGCGGGCCTTCGGAAAATCAACACATTGTCCGTGACGTCACGGATAGCGGCGCCAGCCCGGCGCGGCCCGGTAATAACCGGGGCGCGGTCCGTAATAGCGCGGATGCATATACATCGGCGCGCGATAAGCGTAGCGCGCACGATAATATGGATGTGAGTAATAGCCCGGATAGGGCGCTACGCCATAGCCCGGTCCGCCGTAGCCTGCACCGTAGCCAGGAACGTAAGGATAGTTCACCGCCGGCGCGTAAGCCGTGCCGGGCGAGTAAGTCGAATAGGGCACCGTGATGCCGGGACCGGTGTAATAGGGTCCCTGGTTGACCACATAGAGCGCGGGCGCCGCATAGACGATGGAACGTCCGCAGCCGCCGCAGCCGCCGCCACTCCAACCGGCAGCGCCGCAACCTCCGCAGCCACCGCCCCAGCCGCCCCAGCCGCCGCAATTGTTACAGCCGGCGCTATAGCCGCCGCAATCGCCGCAGCCGCTCCAGCCGCAACAAGGCCCGCCAAACGCCGTCACCGGATTGCTGATGGCAATCGGAGCCGGCGCGACAGGTTGCGCAAAGACGACCGCGGCTGTGGGCGTGCCGCAGCCGCCGCATCCGCCGTAAGCGCCGTAGGACACCGGAGCTGAATAGCCCCAATTATTGCAACAGTCGGCGGACGCGAGCGACGTCATGCCGATTGTGAACAGCGTGGCCAGCGCCACAAAGATAGTGCGATGGAAGGACATGATACTCCCTTACAGACTCTGCTTACTCACATGCCCCACGAGGAGGCGATAATGCAGGCCGGAACGGCCCGCACGATTTCATGGACCTTTCGGTGGCGCCGGCGGTTTCGGTGAATGGTGATGGCCGCTGTCGCCGCGGTTGTTCTGGATGCCGACGGCGTTCGGCCCGTTATACGGCGCGTAATCGGTGACGGGGCCAGGGGCGGAGCTGCTGGACCAACTGCGGTAATAGGTCGGTGCCGGCGGCGGCAGCGCACGATCCGGCGGCGGCACAATCTCCAATCGGCCATAGCCCGGCCGCTGTCCGGTTGTCGGGTGATAGCCCGGCGCGCTCGACGGATATGAAACCACAAGCGGACGGTAGATCACCGTCGGCGTCATCTCGCCGGGCCGGTCGAGGCCGAAGTCGCTCTCGACCACGCCCCAAGAGGCATCGATACCGTTGATATAGACCGGCACGCCCGGCTTACCGGGAATGACGATCTCGGGCGCGCGTTCCTGGGCGTAAGCAGGCGACGCAACGACCGCAAGCAACAAAACCGCGTGGGCGACACGCATGAACGACCTGATCTGGAGCAAATTTCGCCCATATTCTAAGAAGATCGCCGGCCGAATTCGTTTAAATTGGCCGCCGTGGCTTACTGAATTATTTGGTAATATTAATCGCCGCCTACCGAGCCGGGGGCGACGGAAGGGGTATGCCGCAGTGCGGCGAACACTCTTCGCCCGCCCTCGACCCACGACTTTCGGCTAAGAGACAGGCTGTGGGCCGCCCATTAGCCTAGAGCGTGGATGGCTCCATCACGCTGTTATTGGCGTTGCGGTGCCGTCCCTAAAGAGCACAAACAAGGGGGACGCCCATGACCACCATGGCAGTCAACGTGCCCAGCACGGGAGGCATGACGAGCGAGCAACGCCTCGTCATTTTCGCTTCGTCGCTCGGCACCGTTTTCGAATGGTACGATTTCTACATCTACGGAACGCTCGGGGTGTTCCTGGCGAAATACTTCTTCTCCAACGTCCCGGCCAATGTCGGCTTCATCTTTGCGCTGCTCGCATTCGCGGCAGGCTTTGCGGTGCGGCCGTTCGGCGCACTGATCTTCGGCCGGTTCGGCGACATGATCGGCCGCAAATATACCTTCCTCGTCACCATGACGCTCATGGGTCTCGGCACATTCTTTATCGGCCTGATTCCGAGTTATGCGAACTGGGGCATCGCTGCGCCGGTCGTGCTGATCGCGCTTCGCCTGGTGCAAGGGCTGGCGCTCGGCGGCGAATATGGCGGCGCGGCGATCTACGTTGCCGAGCATGCGCCATCGAACAAGCGCGGCTATTACACGTCTTGGATTCAGACCACCGCCACGCTCGGACTGTTCATGGCGCTGCTTCTGATCCTCGGCATCCGCACCGCGATGGGCGAACAGGAGTTCGGCGATTGGGGCTGGCGCATTCCGTTCTTGCTGTCCGCCATCCTGCTTGCGGTATCACTGTGGATCCGGCTCAAGCTCAGTGAATCGCCGCTGTTCCAGCGCATGGTCGACGAGGGCAAACAATCCAAGCGCCCGCTGTCGGAAGCGTTTGGTCAGTGGTCGAATCTGAAGATCGCGATCCTCGCTCTGTTCGGCGCCACCGCCGGCGAAGCCGTCGTCTGGTATGGCGGACAGTTCTACGCGCTGTTCTTCCTGACCCAGACGCTGAAAGTGCCGGGCGTAACCGCCCAGATCATGATCGCAATCGCGCTCCTGATCGGCACGCCCGGCTTCATTCTGTTCGGCGCCTTGTCGGACAAGATCGGGCGCAAGCCGATCATGCTCGCGGGCTTTGCGCTGGCGGCCGTGACTTACTTCTATGTCTTCCAGGGCATCACGCACTTCGCCAATCCCAAACTGGAAGCGGCACTTGCGGCGGCGCCTGTGACGGTCACAGCCGATCCGGCGGAATGCTCGTTCCAGTTCAAGGCGACTGGCACTGAGAAATTCACCACCGGCTGCGACAACATCAAGTCTGCGCTCGTCGGATTGTCGGTGAATTACAACAACGTCACCGCGCCGGCCGGCACCAAGGCCAGCGTGCAGATCGGCGATCAGACGATCGCCGCCGACGCGCCGAATTTGGCCGCCACGATCAAGACCGCGGTGACCGCCCACGGCTATCCAGCCAGCGCGGATACCAACGACATCAACTACCCGATGACGGTGCTGTTGCTCGTGGTCCTGGTCGTCTATGTGACCATGGTCTACGGCCCGATCGCGGCGTGGCTGGTGGAATTGTTCCCGACCCGCATCCGCTACAGCGGACTGTCGCTGCCCTACCATATCGGCAACGGCTGGTTCGGTGGCTTCCTGCCGGCGACCGTGTTCGCCATCGTCGCGGCAACGGGCAATATCTACTCCGGCCTGTGGTACCCGATCATCATCGCCGCGATGAGCTTCGTCGTCGCGCTGATCTTTCTGCCCGAGACCAAGGATCGCGATATCACGCAGATCTGACGGCTCAACAAAAAAGTACGGCGGGGCGGCCACGCGGCCGCCCCGTTTTTTTATGCCGCCCTCGTCTCTCGGTGGGTCTATGCCGCCACGCCGCCGATCCGTTGAGTCCGGTCCGACGCGCGGATGAATTCGGCAACGCGTTCTCCGATCATCATCGTCGGCATATTGGTATTGGCGCTGACGACGGTTGGCATGACGGAGGCATCGGCGACGCGCAACCCTTCGACGCCGTAGACCCGACATTCCGGGTCGACGACTGCCATGGGATTGTCCGCCGCGCCGATCGCGCAAGTCGAGCTGGGATGGAAACTCGCGCCGGTGGCGTCGAGGATTTCTTGGTCCGACACCGGATATGTCGCCTTGTCATCGGCAACAAGACGGCCGGGCTTGATGGCACTGCCGATGATCGCGCGGCGCAGCGGTGCCGGCGCATTCAGCGCCGCCGTCGCACCGATCGCCTTGGCAAGGCCTGCCCAGCCCACGCCGTTGATCAGCCGCAGCGGCGCCAGCCGCGGCATCAGATAGATATCCTCGAAGTAGCGCCGCACCGCAGGGTCGAGCAAAAATCGCTCCGCTGCCCGCGCGGAAATGATCATGCGTTGCGCATCCAGCGGGTCGGCCAGAAATCCCTGCTCGACATGCGGCGATGCATCCGGATCTCCAGAGCGCAGCACCACCGCGCCGCGCGAAACCGGCGCATAGAGGCAAGCGGCAATCATGGCCATGTGCCGCCCGAACGCCTTCCGGCTGACGCGGCCCGTATAATAATGAAACAGGTCGCCGGGCGTGGAGCCGGCGACGCCGGAGGAGAAGCGCAGCCCCGTCATGATGTAATGCTGCGCATCCGCGGCCAATCGCGAGTCGGCTTTGAGCGTCACGGCGAAATGCAATTGCGGGTGGTTCTGGTAATTGCGCCCGACCCCCGGACGGTCAGCTGTGACCGCGACGCCGAGGCTGCGCAATTCGTCCGCCGGACCGATCCCCGAACGCAACAAAAGCGCCGGCGAATGGACGGCGCCTGCCGAGACGACCACCTCGCGCGCCGCGATCGTCTTCACTTCGCCGGCGCGCGCAATAGTCACTCCGGCGACACGGCTGCCATTAAATGCAACGCGCAGCGCGCGCGTGTCGGTCATGATGTCGAGGTTGGGACGCGCCCGCACCTGCGCGGTGAGATAGCAACGGGCACTGGTGGCGCGCTCGTGGTCGTGACTGAGCGGCGTGGCAAAAAAGCCATCGGCGTTGGTTTCATAAACATTGGGATGCGACGCCAGGCCCTGCGCCGTCGCCGCCTGTTCGATGGCGCGCATGTAAGGCGGCCAAATATTGCGCGGCAATCGTCCGACGACATTCGGCCCGCGCGCGTTACGGTTCGGCGCCGCTTCGTCGAGGTCATTGGTCATGGCCTGGAAGGTCGGCAACACGTCGCGCCAACCCCAGTTGCGCGCGCCGATCCGCTCCCACTGGTCGTAGTCATGGGGCAGACCGCGCAACGCGATCATGCCCATGACGCTCGAGCCGCCGCCCATCACGCGCGGCTGCATGAACGGCATCGCCGGCTCGCCCTTACGGAAATTGGTCGTGAGGCCGGTCCAAAAATAGCTGCGATTGGCATAGGCCGCCGGGAAGATGCTGCGGATATCCGCCGGAACGGCGCCGGGAGCGGTATCCTGCCCGGCTTCGATCAGCAGCACGCGTCGTGAGGAATCTTCCGATAACCGCGCGGCGACCACGGCGCCAGCCGACCCGGCACCGATCACGATGACATCGGCGTCCTGCATGCTCTTTCCCGACTTGAACAGTGCGGGGCGACTGTAGCCGACAAGGCTGTATTGTACAGACCGCGCCTTCACCTCACTCGGTGGGCAGACGCTGCTACCTCGCGTTGGGCGAGATCAGCCGGCGCACGATGAGATTGCGCAAGGCCGCCGCAACGCCACACAACAACGCAAAGGAGAGCGCGGCGCCTAAAAGCTCTTCTACGATGGCGAGCATCGTGTGTGGTTCGCTCCACGGCGCAAACAATTTAAATGCCGCGGCGACGGCGCCAATGGCAGCGCCGTAAGCCGTTGCGCGTCCGCTGTGCCAGAGCTCCATCCCCGAATGTTAGTCGCGCGGCACGCCCGGGGCGAGCAAAATGTCAGTGGCCTGCCGCCGCGCCGGCCGGCACTTGCGGCCGTTTCATTACGATGCCGAGGGCTGCGAGTGCGAGGAAAATTACCGTTATCAGAAGGAACACGTCGGCATAGCTCATCACCGTGGCCTGCAGCCGGACCATGGCCATCATTTCCTTCAGCGCTTGCGATTGTGCGTCGGAGCCTTGGAAACGCGCGGTGAGGTTGGCGAGCGTTTCCGTCGCCGGCAGGCTCGCGGAATTGACCGCCTCGTGGAGCCGCGTGAGATGCAGGTCCATCCGGTCATTGAGCCAGGTGTTGATCGCGGCAAGGCCGATGGCGCCGCCAAGGTTGCGCATGAGGTTGAACAAACCCGACGCGTTCTTCACCCGCTCGGGGGAAAGCGTGCCGAGCGCGGTATTGGTGACGGGGATGATGGCGAACATCAGCCCGACGCCGCGGAAGATTTGCGGCCATAGCAGCTCCCAAAAATCCCAATCCGATGTCACATAGGTCATCTGCCAAGTGCCGATGGCGAAGAAGATAAAGCCCGCCATCAGGACGAAGCGCGGATCGAATTTTTCGACGAGCTGACCGGCAATCGGAGCGGTCGCGAACATGACGAGGCCGGAGACGAACATGGTTTCGCCGATCATCAGCGCGTCGTAGCCGCGCACCTGCGCGAGGTAGAGCGGATAGAGATAGGTCAGGCCGTAAAGCCCGATACCGAGCACGAAGGAGAACAGGCTGCCGAGCGCGAAATTGCGGTTGGCAAAGGCGCGCAAGTCGACGATCGGCGACCGCGCGGTGAGGACGCGCGCAAAGAAGACCACCGCCGATAACGCGGAGACGACGGCGACCGTGAAGATCGTATCGTCGTCGAACCATTCGTAACGCGGGCCCTCTTCGAGCACATATTCCAGCGCACCGAGAAAGCCCGCCATGCTCAAGAGCCCATACCAGTCGAAGTTTTTCAACAAGCCGTAATCGGGTTGGTCGAAATCGACCAACATAAATGTTGCAACGGTCACGACGATGCCCGGCACGACATTGATGAAGAACAGCCAATGCCATGAGAAGGTATCGGTGAGATAACCGCCGACCGTGGGCCCGATCGTCGGCGCCAGCGTCGCGATCAGCCCGATGATCGGCGCGACAAGCTTCTGCTGCCGGCCGTGGAAGATCAAATAAGCAGAGGCGAACACGGTCGGGACCATGCCGCCGCCGATGAATCCCTGGATCGCGCGCCAGAAAATCATGCTGTCGATCGAGGAACTGGTGCCGCACATGACGCTTGCCAGCGTGAAGCCGGCAGCGGACGTCGCGAACAGAACACGGGTGCCGAGCGCGCGCGACAAGAAGCCCGACAACGGTATGGCGATCACCTCGGCAATCAAATAGGCGGTTTGCACCCACGGGATTTCATCCGCCGATGCCGACAAACCGGCCTGAATATCGGTGAGCGACGACGACACGATCTGGATGTCGAGGAACGCCATGAACATGCCAAAGCACATGGCGACAAAGGCCAGGATACGAAGCAGCGGGACTTTTTCGTCGTTTCCGGCAGCCCGCGCGGCGCGTCTCGCAACGGGGTCGGCTGGAACTACGGCGGCGGCGGTCATGAGACGCCTCGTCTTAATGCGCAGCCGGCGCTGCCTCCGCTGCCACCGCAGTGGATGCCAGCGTGGCAGTAGCGATTTGGCCGGGTTTGGTATTGACGCTGACGACAACCGACATGCCAGGCCGCAACAAGCCTTGCGCGGCAAAGCCGGCCGGCACTTCGATGCGCACCGGCAAGCGCTGCACGATCTTGGTGAAGTTTCCGGTCGCATTATCGGGAGGCAGCAGCGAGAATATCGCGCCCGATGCCGGCGACAGGCTTGCCACGGTGCCCTTAATCGCATGTTCGGGCAGCGCGTCGACGCTGATCGAAACCGGCTGGCCCGGCCGTAAGCGGGCCAATTGTGTTTCCTTGAAATTGGCTTCGATATAGACGCCGCCGAGCGGCACCAGACTCGCGATTCGTTGTCCGGTCTGCACATAGTCGCCGGTCTGCACGGCGCGATTGCTGAACACGCCGTCGACCGGCGCTCGGATCACGGTGAATGACAGATCGCGTTCGGCTTTCGCCAGCGCGGTTTGCAGCTCATCGCGCGTGCGGGCCGCTTCCTGCTGCTGCGCCTTGAGCACGTCGAGATTGGCCACGGCGGCGTCGATCACCGCCTGCGCGCTCGCGACTGCGGCCGCGGCCTGATCGCGGTTGGCCTCGGCCTGCTCCAATTGCTGCTGGCTGGCGAATTTCTGCGCCGCAAGCGTCTGCTGCCGTTCGAATTCCAGCTGGGTTTTCTTGGCGTCGGCCTGCGCCGAAACCATCTGCGCCTTGGTTTGTTCGACGGTGGCGGCCTGCGCCACGATCTGGCGGCCGATGCGGTCGACCGTCGCTTGCTGGGTCGCGACTTTTTCGCGCGCGGCGTCGGCGGCGAGCCGGTAATCGCCGTCGTCGATGGTGGCGATCACATCGCCGGAGCGTATCTGCGCGTTGTCTTCGATCGGAACGCTGGCGACATAGCCGGAAATTTTCGACGCCAGCGTTGTATTGTGGGCGCGGACATAGGCGTCGTCGGTCGAAACCATGTAGCGGCCGCTGATCCACCAATCGGCGGCGAAGATCCCGCCCGCCACAACCGCGACTGCGACAGCCGCAGCGACGATGGTGCGGCGATCAAGTAAGGGCCGCCGCACCGGAAAGCTCTGCCGAAATGATTTGCCATCACTCTGTTCGTCGACACCTGACGGGGCCGCATCGGGGGCAAGACTGATGCGATCGTCGATCGCTGCCGGCTCTTGAGGCGTGGCCGCGTCGTCGATCTTGCGAGATCCGGCGGTTTCGTGCGCTTCGCGATACATCACCGGCTCCATCGGATTGACCGAACGGTTCGGTCAATGTATATAAGCGCCGGTCTAGGGAGTCAACATGACCGAACCGTTCGGTCAATTTAAAATATTCGCCGAACTAAGATATTGATAGAACTTGAGAATCATCTAGAAGCTGCGGCGGAGAGAGCAAGATGAGTGGCCAAGCCGTGCTTAAGGTCGTTCCCCCGGCCGGCGACGACAGCGCCAAAAGGCGCCAGATTGTCCAGGGCGCGCGGTCGATTTTCCTGGCTCAGGGCTTTGACGCTGCGAGCATGAGCGATATCGCCCGCGCCGCGGGCGTGTCGAAAGGCACGCTCTACGTCTATTTCGAGAACAAGGAGCAGTTGTTTCAGGCCATCGTTCAAGAAGAATGCCTGGTTCACGCCGAGGGCGCGTTTAACCTCGATCCTCACGATCATGATGTCGAAGGCACCCTCCTCCGCCTTGGGGCCGCCTATATCGAATTCCTGTGCCGCCCGGAAAAGGCATCGGCGCTGCGTACGGTGGTGGCGATCGCTGACCGCATGCCGGAAATCGGCAAGGTTTTTTACGAGACCGGCCCCGCCCTCGGCATCGCCAAACTCACCGCCTATCTGCGTTCGCAGACCGAGGCGGGCACGCTGATAATTGACGACGTTGAAGTCGCGGCCGCGCAGTTTTTAGACGCCTGCCAATCGACACTGTTCAAGCCGGTGCTGTTCAATTTCCGTGAGGCGCCGCAGCCGGATGCCATCAAACACGTAGTCGGCACGGCCGTGCGTACATTCATGCGCGCCTACGGCGCGAACACTGGGAAATAAGCTCCTCGCCAGCATCACCTCTTGCGAGGCGACACTTTCTCCCACCTAATGGGTGGAACGGTGTTCCATTTCAGTCGTTCTCCCAGACTGGGGGCGCAGCGCATGCGCCAACGAGCGTTCGGATTATGACAACGCAGACCGCTTCGACGCCTCGACCCCGCGATAAGGCGGCCGAGCCGAATAAAGACATCGACAAACTTTGCGTCGACACGATCCGCACGCTTGCGATCGATGCGGTGGCGAAGGCTAAATCCGGCCATGCCGGAGCGCCGATGGGCCTGGCACCCGTCGCTTACACGCTGTGGCAGGAATACCTGCGATACGACCCCGCCGACCCCTCGTGGGCGAACCGCGACCGTTTTGTGCTGTCGGCCGGCCACGCCTGCATGCTGCTTTACGCCCTCATCCATTTGGCGGGCGTAAAACGTCTCGACGGCAGCCACATCACCGACATCCCCGCGATCAGCCTCGAGGACATCAAGAATTTTCGTCAAATCGACAGCGTCACGCCCGGCCATCCCGAATACGGCCACACCACCGGCGTCGAAGCCACCACCGGACCGCTCGGCCAAGGCTGCGGCAACAGCGTCGGCATGGCGATTGCCTCGCGCTGGCTCGGCGCGCGCTATAACCGGCCTAATTTCACGCTGTTCGATTTCGATGTTTATACGATCTGCAGCGACGGCGATCTCATGGAGGGCGTGGCGAGCGAAGCGGCCTCGCTCGCCGGTCATCTCGGGCTCTCCAATCTGTGCTGGATCTACGACAACAACACCGTGACCATTGAAGGTCACACCGATCTGGCTTTCAGCGAGGACGTCGAAACCCGGTTCAAGGGTTATCACTGGAATGTACTGCGCGTGCGCGACGCGAATGACGCGAGGGCGCTGACGCGCGCGCTCGAAGTGTTTCGTCAGACCGATGACCGGCCGACCCTGATCATCGTCAACAGCATCATCGGTTACGGCGCGCCGCACAAACAGAACACCGCGGCTGCGCACAGCGAGCCGCTCGGCGACGAGGAGGCGCGGCTTACCAAGCGCTTCTACGGCTGGCCCGAGGACGCGCAATTTCTGGTGCCCGACGGCGTGTACGACTGCTTTCGCGACGGCATCGCGCGGCGCGGGCGCAAGTTGCGCGACGATTGGATGGACAAGTTTGTCGCCTATAAGAAGGAATATTCGCAGGAGACGCGCGAAATCGTCAGCCTGTTCGCCGGCGCGCTGCCGGCGGATTGGGCCGCCGACTTGCCAGATTTCCCGGCGGACGACAAAGGCATGGCCACGCGCGAGGCGTCGGGAAAGGTCCTCGATCCTCTCGCCAAAAATATTCCCTGGCTGATCGGCGGGTCAGCTGATCTCTCTCCCTCGACCAAAACGGACTTTCACGACGCCGGACCGCTGGAGGCGAACTCGCCCGGCGGCCGCATCATGCATTTCGGCGTGCGCGAACATGCCATGGGCGCGATCGTCAACGGCCTCGTTTTGTCGAAGCTGCGCGCTTTCGGTGCGACTTTTCTCACTTTCAGCGATTACATGCGGCCGTCGATCCGGCTCGCCGCCTTGATGAAGCTGCCGGTCTTCCACATTTTCACCCACGACTCGATCGGCCTCGGCGAAGACGGGCCTACCCATCAGCCGATCGAGCAGCTTGTCGCGTTGCGCGCCATTCCCAATCTGATCGTGTTGCGGCCGGCCGACGCCAATGAAGTCCGCGAAGCCTATAAGGTCATTTTCGGACTGCCGAACGAACCGGCCTGCCTGGTGCTGACGAGGCAAAAGCTTCCGGTGTTTGACCGCAGCCGTTATGCCCCGGCAGAGGACCTCAAGCGCGGCGCCTATGTGATGGCGGATGCCGAGACCGGCGAACCTGCCGTGATCTTGATCGCCAGCGGCAGCGAGGTGCAGTTGTGTATCGAAGTCTACGAGATGCTCAAACGCGAGGGCGTCTCCGCCCGCGTCGTGAGCATGCCGAGTTGGGAGCTGTTCGAGCGGCAGGACCAGCGCTATCGCGACCAAGTGCTGCCGCCGCACATCACGGCGCGCGTCACGGTGGAAATGGGTAGCGTCATCGGCTGGGACCGCTATGCCGGCCCGACCGGAACGATTATCGGTATGCACAGCTTCGGCGCGTCCGCCCCGATCGCCGATGTCCTTGAGAAATTCGGTTTCGTTCCAGATAAGATATTGCAGGCCGCCAAGAATCAGATTGCCAAAGCTGAAATTGCAGGGAATAGCCGGTAATGAATCCATTAAAGTCACTGCAAGATCACGGCCAAGCGGTGTGGCTCGATTTCGTTTCGCGCGGCTTTATCGCCAAAGGCGGCCTGAAAAAACTCGTCGATGACGACGGCTTGCGTGGCGTCACTTCGAATCCGTCGATCTTCGAGCAGGCCATCGGCCATTCCGACGAATATGACGACGCCATCAAGCGCATGCTGCAAGCGCACGACCGGACGGCCGCCGAAATCTTCGACGCACTTGCAGTCGAAGACATCCAGAAAGCAACCGACGTGCTGCGCCCGGTGTTCGATGCTACCCGCGGCGCCGATGGTTTTGTCAGCATCGAGGTTTCGCCCTATCTCGCAATGGAAACCAAAGCGACGCTTGGGGAAGCCAAGCGTCTGTGGCGCGAAGTCGATCGAAAAAACCTCATGATCAAAGTGCCCGGCACGCCGGAAGGCCTGCCGGCCGTCCGCGATCTGATCGCCGAGGGCATCAACGTCAATATCACGCTGTTGTTTGCGCAAGAGGTCTACGAGCAAGTCGTCGAGGCTTATTTGTCCGGCCTCGAGGCGCTCGCCGCGAAAGGCGGCGACGTGTCGCGGGTCGCCAGCGTCGCGAGCTTCTTCGTCAGCCGCATCGATACCGCGGTCGATAAATTGCTCGATGACAAGATCGCGCGCGCCAACGATCCCGACGAAAAGGCCCGGCTAAACGCGCTCAAGGGCAAGGTCGCGATTGCCAATGCCAAGCTCGCCTATCAGCGCTTTCTGCGGCTGTTTGCCGGCCCACGCTGGCAGGCGCTGGCGAAAAACGGCGCCAAGCCGCAGCGGCTGCTCTGGGCGTCTACCGGCACCAAGAATAAAGCCTACAGTGACGTCCTTTATGTCGAGGAACTGATCGGGAAAGACACCGTCAACACCATTCCGGTGGCGACGATGGACGCATTCCGCGACCACGGCAAACCGCGCGACAGTTTGACCGAAGATGTCGCCGGCGCACAGCGGGTTTTGAGCGAACTTGGCCGCGCCGGAATTTCACTCGATAGCGTGACCGACAGACTGGTCGAGGAAGGCGTGCAGCTGTTTGCCGATGCCGCCGATAAGCTCCTCGCCGCCGTTGCCAAGAAGCGCGTCGAAATCCTGGGTCAAGAGATCGACAAACAGAAGCTCGCGCTCGGCGCCCAGCTTGAGAAACAAGCCGGGGACATTGCCGAAGACTGGCGGCAGCGCGGCAATATCCGACTGCTTTGGCAGCACGATAAGTCCCTCTGGACCAACAGCGACGAGGATCGCTGGCTCGGCTGGCTGGACAGCGCCACCGACGACGAGATCGCGGACTACGCCGCGGTCGCCAACGACATCAAGCGCGACGGATTTAAGGACGCGGTGCTTCTCGGTATGGGCGGTTCCAGCCTCGGCCCTGAAGTGTTGGCGACGACTTTCGGTCACAACACCGGCTGGCCGCGCCTGCGCATTCTCGACTCAACCGTTCCCGCGCAGATCGAGGCGCTGGAAGCCAGCCTCGAACTCGCCAAGACACTCTTCATCGTATCGAGCAAATCGGGTAGCACGACCGAACCCAATGTGCTGCGGGATTATTTCTTCAAGCGCATCGCCGACACAGTGGGCGCCGATAAAGCGGGACGGCATTTTGTCGCCGTGACCGATCCCGGATCCGCGCTCGATCAGCGCGCGCGGGAGCAGAAATTACGGCACATCT
>Ga0181537_10003213_pt1 | contig 14069 bp, 13 predicted proteins | sample PEATcosm2014_Bin_39_FD_119765 | JGI IMG/M metagenome (GOLD analysis project Ga0181537, IMG submission 119765) | Peatland microbial communities from MTU Mesocosm Facility, Houghton, MI, USA - PEATcosm2014_Bin23_10_metaG | ecosystem: Environmental > Terrestrial > Soil > Wetlands > Peat | place... | reverse complement strand
GGCGCCCCCGGCCATGCCGGTCGAAGTCCTCGGCATCCAGGGTACGCCCTCGGCCGGCGACGACTTCGTCGTCGTCGACACCGAGGCGCGCGCCCGCGAAGTGGCCGCCTACCGTCAGCGCCGCGAGCGCGAGGCCAAGGCCGCCGCCGGCGTGCGCAGCACACTCGACCAGATGTTCTCGAAAATCGCGACCGGCGAGGCCAAGGATCTGCCGGTGGTGATCAAGGGCGACGTGCAAGGTTCGGTCGAGGCGATCGCCGCGACGCTCGAGAAGCTCGGGACCGATGCGGTCAAAGTCCGCGTGCTGCATGCCGCGGTGGGCGCCATCAACGAAGCCGACATCACGCTCGCCAAGGCGTCGAGCGCGCTGGTGATCGGTTTCAACGTCCGTCCGAATCCGCAGGCGCGCGAAATGGCGCGGCGCGACGCCATCGACATCCGCTACTACTCGATCATCTACGAAGTCGCCGACGACATTAAGAAGGCGCTGACCGGCATGCTGGCGCCGACCTTGAAGGAACGGTTCCTCGGCAACGCTCAGGTCCGCGAGGTCTTCACCATCACCAAGGTCGGCCGCGTCGCCGGCTGCATGGTGACCGAAGGGCTGATCAAGCGCGGCGGCAAAGTGCGGCTGCTGCGCGACAACGTCGTGATCTACGAAGGTTCGCTCAGCCAGCTCAAGCGCTTCAAGGAAGACGCCCGCGAAGTGCGCGAGGGTTACGAATGCGGCGTCTCGCTCGAGAACTTCAGCGATGTCCAGAAGGGCGACGTGATCGAGTGCTTCGAGATCGAGGAAATCGCCGGCACGTTGTGACGGCGGGAGGTTAAGTTCGATGCAGATTCGCCTGCCCACCAGCCTCGAAGAATTCGTCCAGTCGAAAGTTGCTTCGGGACTCTACGGCGATCCCAGCGAAGTAATCAGCGACGCGTTGCGGCTTTTGCGACGCCAGGATGAATTGGATCGCAAGAAGCTAGAGTCGCTTCGCTCTGCTATCGATACTGGAATAGCCAGTGGATTGGCCGAAGATTCTTCGTTCGACTCCATCAACGCGGAGTTGGACGCCGAACCGGACGGTCCCCATGGTGGGCCGCACTGAACTTTCGCGCAAGGCGCGCCACGATCTCGTTGAGATAGGCCGCTTCACCCAGCGCCGATGGGGCCGCCAACGGCGCATCGCATATCTTTCGGCAATCCAATCACGATTAGACGAATTGGCTGCGAATCCTGGAATTGGACGTCAATGACATGAATTGGGCCCCGACATCCGGTCACTGCCGATCGACCGGCACGTCGTCTTCTGTCGGGCTACGGAGTCGGGAATACTGGTGTTGCGCGTCCTGCATGCGAGCATGGACGTGGTGAGGCATTTGAGGTGAGGAGCGAAGGACATGCAGCTCAACTCCCAGCCGCTCAGGACGAGAATTGGCGAAACCGTCCTCGCATCGGTTGGTCGCTATGTCGACATGGCGCGCGGGGGCGGGACATGGACGACCCCAGAGTCGTGGATGCAGCACGCGACTGCTTTAGAGTTGAAATCCAAGGGATTTGCGGTTGCTATCGAAGTTGGTCCAAATGAAATGGCCGGCTACGCCGGAAAACGTCAGCGGAAAGCTTGGGCGCGTAAGCGAGTGGACGTTGCGGTGTATGACAAAGCGAAAGATCCGCACGGCAAGTATCCACAACGGGGAACAACCGAGGTCAAGAAATCGCTGAACTGCCATCGGGACGCGATGCGAATGAGGGCAATTGCAAAGGCCTTCCATCCACAAATCGATAGTGCGCAGGTCGTTGTCTCCTATCAAGACACGAAGGCGGAAAGGCTCGTCAATAAATTCGAAGCTTTGGCGGAGCGCCTGAATGCACGGGCCATCAAGATTGCTCAGCCACGCAAGATGATTAGCTCCGGCCGCGCTTATTGTGCGGCAATGGTTGCCGAGCTTTTGCCGCCACCCCTTCCCTCCCCCGCACGCGGGGGAGGGAGCAGCATCGGCGCGAAGGACTGACCTGTCATGGCAACGCGCCACACGCCGGGCAGCCGGCATCGCGAACCGTCGCAGCGCCAGTTGCGGGTCGGCGAGGAGCTGCGCCACGCACTGGCCCGCATCATCGAGCGCGGCGAGATTCGCGACCCCGAGGTGGCGAGCAGAGGCGTGACCGTCACCGAAGTGTCGGTCAGCCCCGATCTGCGCCAGGCGACGGTGTTCGTGGTGCCGCTGGGCGGCGGCGAGATCGCGCCGCTGCTGGCCGGGCTTACCCGCGCCGCCCCGTTCCTGCGCCGCGAGGTGGCCAAGCAGGTGCAATTGCGCGTCGCGCCCGAACTCACCTTTTCCGCCGATACTTCTTTCGAGCGCGCCAAGCGAATCGACGAACTGCTCAACAGCCCGGCCGTGCGCAGGGATCTCGATGGCGGCTGAGCCGCCGGGCTCGATGGGACCCAAGACCCAGTTTCGCCGCGCTCCGCGCATTGCCCTTCATGGCTGGATCGTCCTCGATAAACCGCTCGGGTTGAGTTCCGCCCAGGCCGTCGCCGCGGTGCGGCGGATCACCAATGCCGCCAAGGCCGGCCATAGCGGCACGCTCGACCCGCTGGCGTCGGGGGTCCTGCCGATCGCGCTGGGCGAAGCGACCAAGACCGTTTCGTACGTAATGGACGGAACCAAGACCTATCGGTTTACGATCCGGTGGGGCGAGGCGCGCAGCACCGACGACGCCGAGGGCGAAATCATCGCCACCAGCTCAGTCCGCCCGACGAGCGCGGCGATCGAGGGCGCGCTGCCGCGTTTCACGGGCACAATCGATCAAATGCCCCCGGCCTATTCGGCGCTCAAGCTGGATGGCAAACGGGCCTACGAACTGGCCAGAAGTGGTGAAATGCCCAAGCTGGTCGCCCGGCCGGTCCGGATCGACCGGCTCGCCCTGCTCGACGCCGGACCCGACCAAGCCCGGCTCGAAATGGATTGCGGCAAGGGGACTTACGTCCGCTCGCTGGCCCGCGACCTGGCCGAGGCGCTGGGCACAAAAGCCTATGTCGCCGAATTGCGGCGTACCCGCTGTGGGCCTTTCCTGGAATCGCAAAGTATTTCGCTGGATAAGCTGGGCGAATTTGGGCATATTGCCGCGTCCTTTGTCCGACCTGTCGCGACCGCGCTGGACGACATCCCGGCCCTGGCCGTGACAGAGGACGAGGCCCAGCGTCTCAGCCGCGGGCAGCCCATCCCGGTCCCTGGACCGGAGGCAGTCCGCTTTTCCCGTTCGAGCCCAAGCGAAACGATCGTGCGGGCGGAGTCTTCGGGAAGGCTGGTGGCGTTGGTCCGCATTGCGGAGGGAATGGTCCGTCCGGTGCGGGTATTGCTCTCATAGGAATGGAGATACCGATGTCGATCACTGCCGAGCGCAAGCAGGAGCTCGTTCGCGAGTACGCCACCAAGGAAGCCGACACCGGCTCGCCCGAGGTTCAGGTGGCCATCCTGTCCGAGCGCATCAAGAACCTGACCGAGCATCTCAAAAGTCATAACAAGGATTTCCATTCCCGGCGCGGGCTCCTCGTCATGGTGGGCCAGCGGCGGCGGATGCTCGACTTTCTCAAGGCCAAGGACGAGGCACGCTACGATCAGTTGATTGGCCGCCTCGGCCTGCGCCGCTAACCATGGCATGACGGCGTGTCGATTTTCGTGAGCCGTTTCGGCTCGACCGGTGAGGCTTCCCTTCGCGGCGCCGTGCGCCGCCGGATGCGCTCGCCGGTAAGAAAGTCGATTCGCAGGACCTGGAGCAATCCGGCGCCAGGTCCATCCGGATAAGGAACGACCGATGTCTCTATTCAATGTATTTCGCAAGGAAATCGACTGGGGCGGCCGCCGCCTCGTTCTCGAAACAGGAAAGATGGCCCGGCAGGCCGACGGCGCGGTAGTTGCCACCTATGGCGACACCACCGTGCTTGCCACCGTGGTCGGGATGAAGACCGCCAAGCCCGGCGTCGACTTCTTCCCCCTGACCGTCAATTACCAGGAAAAGACCTTTGCCGCCGGCAAGATCCCCGGCGGCTTCTTCAAGCGCGAAGGTCGCCCGACCGAAAAAGAGACCCTGGTCTCGCGCCTGATCGACCGTCCGATCCGCCCGCTGTTCCCCGAGGGTTTCCGCAACGAAACCCAGGTGATCTGCACCGTGCTCTCGCACGATCTCGAAAACGACCCCGACGTCGTCGCGTTGGTCGCCGCTTCGGCGGCGCTGACGATCTCCGGAATTCCCTTCATGGGGCCGGTGGGCGCGGCGCGGGTCGGCTATATCGACGGCCAATACGTGCTCAACCCGCTGCAGAAGGCGCTCGACGAGTCCGATCTCGACCTGGTCGTGGCCGGAACCGCGCAGGGCGTACTGATGGTCGAATCCGAAGCCAGCGAACTCTCCGAAGAGGTGATGCTGGGTGCGGTCACGTTCGGCCATGCGCATTTTCAGCCGGTGATCGAAGCGATCATCGGATTGGCCGAACGCTGCGCCAAGGAACCCTGGGATCTGCCCCAAGCCGCGGCCGAGATCGGGGAAGTTCGCGCCAAGCTGACCGCGGCGGGCATTCCCGCCCAGCTGGCCGAGGCCTACAAAATCGTCGTGAAACAGGAGCGCCAGAACCGGGTCGCCGCCGCCAAGTCGGCCGGCATGGCCCTGTTCGAAGCGACCGACCCGCATCGCGCCGCGGCGGCGGAAGTCCTGGGACAACTCGAATACGAAACCGTACGGCACTCGATCCTCGATACCGGCAAGCGGATCGACGGCCGCGACACCAAGACGGTGCGGCCGATCGAGGTCGAGGTCGGGCTGCTGCCCCGCGCCCATGGTTCGGCGCTGTTCACGCGCGGCGAAACCCAGGCGCTGGTGGTGGCCACGCTCGGCACCGGCCAGGACGAGCAGATCATCGACGCGCTGGAGGGCGAGTACCGCCAGCACTTCATGCTGCACTACAATTTCCCGCCCTTCTCGGTGGGCGAGACGGGCCGCATGAGCGGTCCCGGACGGCGCGAGATCGGCCACGGCAAGCTGGCTTGGCGCGCGGTGCATCCCTGCCTGCCGGTCAAGGAAGCGTTCCCCTACACCATCCGGCTGGTCTCGGAGATCACCGAGTCGAACGGTTCGTCCTCGATGGCGACGGTGTGCGGGTCGTCGCTGGCGTTGATGGATGCGGGCGTTCCCCTCGACCGCCCGGTGGCCGGCATCGCCATGGGACTGATCAAGGAGGACAAGGGCTTCGCGGTCCTGTCCGACATTCTGGGCGACGAGGACCATCTGGGCGATATGGACTTCAAGGTGGCCGGCACCGAGCAGGGCGTCACGGCCCTGCAGATGGACATCAAGATCACCTCGATCACCAAGGAGATCATGGCGATCGCTTTGGCTCAGGCCAAGGACGGACGCCTCCACATCCTGGGCGAGATGGCCAAGGCGCTGAAGACTCCGCGCGGCGAGGTCAGCAACAATGCGCCGCGCATCACCGCATTCTCGATCCCCAAGGACAAGATCCGCGAAGTGATCGGCACCGGCGGTAAGGTGATCCGCGAGATCACCGAAGTGACCGGCGCCAAGATCGACATCGAGGACGATGGAAGCGTCAAAGTGGCCTCGACCGATGCCGCCGCCGCACAGAGGGCGGTCGACTGGATCAAGGGCATCGTCGCCGAGCCGGAGATGGGCCACATCTACAACGGCAAAGTTGTGAAGACCGTCGATTTCGGCGCTTTCGTCAACTTCCTGGGCGCCAAGGACGGGCTGGTTCACATATCGGAACTGGCGTCCAAGCGGGTCGCGAAGACCACCGACGTGGTCAATGTCGGCGACCAGGTGAAGGTCAAGGTCATCGGCTTCGACGACCGCGGCAAGGTTAAATTGTCGCTCAAACAGGTCGATCAGGTCACCGGGGCCGACATAAGCAAATCCGAACCGGCCAAGAGCCAGGCCGCCGAGGCTTGACCGACAGGCGCGGCGCCCCACTTCCGTGTGGAAGGGTCGGGACGCCGCTGCCGGTGACAATCGTGCCGTTCCGGCCTATATGACATGGTCTGACAGACCGGAACGGGGTTGATGCCGTCGTGAAAATGCTCGATTCCCTGATCATCTCGGGGCGCGAGGTGTTGCCCCTGATCGAGGGGGGCAAGGGCATCTCGGTGTCGAACGGCCAGAGTTCCGGCGCCTGGGCGGCTGCCGGTGGCGTCGGCACGTTCTCGGGCGTCAACGCCGATTTCTATGACGAACACGGTCGGTTGATCCCGGTCATCTATAAAGGGCGCACGAGGGGCGAGCGCCACGAAGAATTGGTTGCCTATGGCATCAGGGGCGGGATCGCCCAGGCCCGCATCGCCCACGACATGTCGGGCGGCACGGGCCGCCTGCACATGAACGTGCTATGGGAAATGGGTGGTGCCGATCGCGTGCTGCTGGGCGTGCTCGAGGGCGCCAAGGGCCTGGTGCACGGGGTGACTTGCGGCGCCGGCATGCCTTATCGCCTGGCCGAGCTTTGCGCGCGCTATAGCGTGCACTACTACCCCATCGTCTCGTCGGCCCGCGCGTTCCGCGCCCTGTGGAAACGGGCCTACCACAAGTTCAAGGATTGGCTGGGCGCGGTGGTCTATGAGGATCCCTGGCTGGCGGGCGGGCATAACGGCCTGTCCAACAGCGAGGATCCAAGGCAGCCGCAGGCGCCCCTGCCAAGGGTGGCCGAACTGCGCCGCGAAATGCGCGAGATGGGCGTGCCTGAGACGCCGATCATCATGGCCGGCGGCGTTTGGTATCTGCGCGAATGGGCCGATTGGATCGGCAATCGCGATCTCGGTCCGGTCGCCTTCCAGTTCGGCACACGGCCTCTGGTCACGCGCGAGAGCCCGATCTCACCCGGCTGGAAGAAGAGGCTGCTGACGCTGGCCGAGGGCGATGTGCTGCTGCATCCGTTCAGCCCGACCGGATTTTATTCGTCGGCGGTCAAGAACTCATTCCTCAACGAACTGGTCGAGCGAGTCGACCGCCAGATCGCCTACAGCAATGAACCGGTGGGCGCGCATTCCGTGCCGCTGCCCGTGGGGGCGCGCGGACGCGAAGTCTATGTCGCGCCGGCGGACAAGGTTCGGGCGGAATCATGGGCCAGCCAGGGCTTCACCGAAGCGCTGCGGACGCCCGATTCCACTTTGGTTTACGTCAAGCCCGACAAAGCCGAGCAAATCCGCCGCGACCAGATCGAATGCATGGGGTGCCTGTCGGCCTGCCTGTTCTCGAACTGGTCGCAGGGCGAGGGCGGCACCACCGGCAAGAAAGCGGATCCACGCAGCTTCTGCATCCAGAAGACGCTGCAGAACATCGCCCATGCCGGCGATGTCGAGAGCGAGCTGATGTTTGCCGGCCACAACGCCTATCGCTTCGCGTCCGACCCGTTCTACGCCAACGGATTCATTCCGACCGTGGGACAACTGGTCGAACGCATCCTCACCGGCAACTGAGTTCCATCGGAACCCGCCCAGCACGCCGATCAACCGCTTATTCACCGAATCGACGCTGAACGGCTAGACGATGAAACCGGTCACGCCGGCGCCGACCGCGCCGTCAACCGCTCGCGCGCGGCTTCGCCGGTGATCATGATGAATGGCGTCGCCGCGATTTCCAGAGTCGTTCGAACCGCATGCCGCAGTTGCGGGCCCGTCATCGGCTGCATGTTCCAGTCCGATAGAACGAGGCCAAAGGCCACCCGCTTGACGGAATTCGCGATCCTCGTCGCCGACAGATTATCAGCCTGAAAACACGCGAACAAGCGCACCTCGGCCGGACGGCGCGGTCCAACCATCGCCAAATCGGTGCGATACCGCGCTGCGGTAGACCGCCGGGCGCTTGACTCCGCGCTGACTCCGAGGCCACTGTTCGCCAGGGTACGATCGCCTTATATAGCAGAACGATAATGTCGCGGTGCGGTCGCCGCGGCCGAGGGAGTTTCATGACGATACCGTCTGCGCCTGCGCGCCCGCTCAATCAGCTGCTCGACCGCTTTCGAACCGCGGGGCTGCGGCCGACGCGCCAGCGGCTGGCGTTGGCGCGGTTGCTTTTTCAGGGACGCGACCGACACATTGCCGCCGAGCAGCTGCATGCCGAGGCGGTGTCCGCCAATGTCCGCGTATCGCTGGCGACCGTCTACAACACGCTTCACCAGTTCACCGCGGCGGGAATGCTGCGCGAGATCGTGGTTGCCGGCGGCTGTTCCTATTTCGACACCAACGTCTCGGACCACCATCACTTCTTCTTTGAAGACAGCGGTCGGCTGGAGGATATTCCGGGCGATCAGGTCGCTATCGCCGCTTTGCCTGAGCCGCCGCCGGGAACCAAGGTTCGCCGCGTCGACGTTATCATCCGGGTCGGCGGGTGACCCCAAAATCAAGGTCGTTTTCGCGCCGCGTAATCCGTGAGATCCTGACGCCTCCGGCGCTGATTCTCGCGGCACTTCTGATTCTTTGGGAAGAAGTGTTGTGGGTATGGCTGGGCCGCGGCATGGCCAGGATCGGCCTGCTCGGGCCGGTGGCGCGGGTCGAGGCCAAGATCCGAGCGCTGCCCCCCTACTCTGCGCTGGCCTTCTTCCTGGTGCCGCTGGCCTTGACCTACCTGCCCAAACTCCTGGCGCTGTGGCTGATGGCCAGCGGGCATTTCTGGTCCGGCGCGATCCTGCTCGCATGCCTGGAAGTTCTCGCCGCGGCGATCCTGGCGCGGGTCTACGAACTGTGCGCGCCCGCGCTGCGGACCCTCGAATGGTTCGCCTGGTGCGAAATCAGATTGACCCAGGCAAGCCGCTGGGCCCACGACCGGCTTGGCATCCGCGAGTTCCGTCAGGCGGTCAGCGCCGCAACCTCGGAAATGCGCCGTTCGCCCGACCACCCGTTCGACCAGGGCGGGCTGACTTAAGGGCCGCAGGCGGCTATCGAACCTTCGGTAAAGTCCTTCTCCGCCCTTCAGGGCGGAGAAGGATTTAGGATGAGGTGGGTTTTGCCCGAGAAACCACTTCGGCCTCGAACAATCGTTGCGCGCCGGCTGCGACGAGACTCGACCGACGTCGAGAAGCGTTTTTGGCGTGCATTGCGCGAAGCTGGATTTCCCGAGCGCTTCCGTCGCCAGCACCCCATTGGCAATCGAATCGCCGACTTTGCCTGCCCAGCGCAAAAACTCGTGATCGAACTTGATGGTGGGCAGCACGACTCCAACAGCGACGCTGACGATGCTCGTTCGACCGAACTCGCGCACAATGGCTATCGAGTCATTCGATTCTGGAACAATGAAGTGATCGAGAACTTACCTGGGGTCCGACAAACCATCAGACAATCGCTCGACGCCGCCCCACCTCACCCCAACCCTCTCCAACCTAAAGGGCGGAGAGGGAGCTAGCGACTATCCTTTGGGTCTTTCTTTCAGCAATTCCTTGACGCGAGAGATTATCGTCTCAGCGCCGTTTTCAAGCTGCACGCCGCCTTGAGCCATGTCTGGTCGGCCACCACCTGTTCCGCCCAGAGGCTGGAATACAGATCTCACAAGGTCGGCGGCCGAGATGTACCCAGTATTGGCGCCAAGAACCGTAATCGTAGCATTAGTAGTGGCGCCAACGTTGCTGCTAAAAATCACGATGTCCGCGTCCACTTTCTTCTTCATGTCATCGGACATGCCTCGAAGATCTTTCGCCGGAACATTGTCGAGCGCTCTCGAAAATACGCGCCACGGTCCAATCGTTTCTACCGCTTGACCTCCCGCGCCCTCGCCGGTGGCAAGCTTGCGCCGCAGCTCGGCGAGCTCCCGTTCGAGCTTGCGGTTCGACTCCTGCAAGGCGACCAATCGGTGCGGCAGTTCGGCGGGCGCCGATTTGAGCGCATCGGCGGCATGGGTGAGCAGATCGACCTGCTGGTCGACCCAGGCCTCGGCCGCGCCGCCCGTCAGCGCCTCGATGCGGCGCACGCCGGCGCCGACCGCGCTTTCGCCGACGATCTTGAACAGGCCGATGTCGCCGGTGCGGCGCACATGGGTGCCGCCGCACAGATCGACCGTGATCCGCTCGGGCCCCTCGCCCATCGCGACCACGCGGACTTCGTCGCCGTATTTCTCGCCGAATTCGGCGATGGCGCCCGACTCCATCGCGGCTTTCGGCGTCATCAATCGCGTGATCACCGGAAGGTTGGACCGCACGCCGGCATTGACCTCGTCTTCCAGGTGGCGCTGCTCGGCGGCCGTGACCTGTTTGGGATGACTGATGTCGAAGCGCAGCCGGTCGGGCGCCACCAGCGAGCCCTTCTGCGAAATGTGGGTGCCGAGCTGATGGCGCAAGGCCGAGAACAGCAGGTGCGTCGCCGAATGGTGCGCGCGCAGGTTTCTCCGCCGGTCGGCATCGACCGAAAAGTGGGCCGCGTCGCCGACCGCGATCCGGCCGAGTTCGACTTTCGCGACATGCGCCACCAAGTCGCCGAGCTTCTTCTGCGTATCGGTGACGATCAGGCGCGCGCCGCCGGAAGTGACGATCGTTCCGGTGTCGCCGACCTGGCCGCCCGATTCGCCATAGAAGGGCGTCTGGTTGGCGATCACGATCACCTCGGCGCCCGTCTCGGCCGCCTCGACCGGCTTGCCGCCCGACACCAAAGCGAGAACGCGGCCATCGGCCGCATCGGTCTCGTAGCCCAGGAATTCGGTCGCGCCGGATTTCTCGCGGATCGGGAACCACACCGCCTCGGTCGCCGCTTCGCCGGACCCGGCCCAAGCCTTGCGCGCCTCGGCGCGCTGGCGGTCCATCGCGGTCTCGAAGGCCGCCACGTCGACCGCGATGCCGCGCGGCCGCAGCGCGTCCTGGGTGAGGTCGAGCGGGAAGCCATAGGTGTCGTAGAGCTTGAAGGCCACCTCGCCCGCCAGCGTGTCGCCCTTGGTGAGTTTGCCTGTCTCCTCGTCGAGCAGCCTGATGCCGCGCTCGAGGGTCACGCGGAAGCGTTCCTCTTCCAGCTTCAAGGTCTCGGCGATCAGCGATTGGGCGCGCACGAGCTCGGGATAGGCCTCGCCCATCTGCCGCACCAAGGCGGGAACCAGCCGCCACATCAGGGGTTCCTTGCATCCCATGATCTGCGCATGGCGCATGGCGCGGCGCATGATCCGGCGCAGCACGTAGCCGCGCCCTTCGTTCGAGGGCAGCACGCCATCGGCGATCAGGAAGCCTGAGCATCGCAGATGGTCGGCCACCACGCGGTGCGAGATCTTATGGGCGCCGTCGGGATCGGTGCCCGAAGCCTCGGATGAGGCGAGGATCAGCGCGCGCATCATGTCGATGTCGTAAACGTCGTGCTTGCCCTGCAGAATCGCCGCCATGCGTTCGAGGCCCATGCCGGTGTCGATCGAGGGCCGCGGCAGGTCGACGCGCTTTTCCTTGGTCACCTGCTCGTACTGCATGAAGACGAGATTCCAGAACTCGAGGAAACGGTCGCCGTCTTCGTCCGCGCTTCCGGGCGGGCCGCCAGCGACGCTTTCGCCCTGGTCGATGAATATTTCCGAGCAAGGACCGCACGGACCGGTGTCGCCCATGCGCCAGAAATTGGCGTCGGTCTTGATACGGATGATTCGGTCGTCGGAAAAACCGGCGATCTTTTTCCAGAGCTGCGCCGCCTGATCGTCTTCGTGATAGACGGTGACGAGCAGGCGGTCGGCGCGCATGCCGAAATCCTTGGTGACCAGCCCCCAAGCCAGCTCGATCGCGCGTTCCTTGAAATAGTCGCCGAACGAGAAATTGCCCAGCATCTCGAAGAAGGTGTGGTGGCGCGCCGTGTAGCCGACATTGTCGAGATCGTTGTGCTTGCCGCCGGCCCGAACGCATTTCTGCGCCGTGGTGGCGCGGACATACTCGCGCTTCTCGGCGCCGGTAAAGACGTTCTTGAACTGCACCATCCCGGAATTGGCGAACATCAGGGTGGGGTCGTTGCGCGGCACCAAGGGCGAAGACGGCACGATGGTATGGTCATGCCGGGCGAAATAGCCCAGGAACGCGGTGCGGATGTCGTTGGCGGTTTGCACGGAAACCCTGATTTGGTTGGCGAAAGCGTGGAGTTGTAACAATCGAACGCGGGGGAGTCCAGGATATGGGCGTCCGCCCAACGGGTGGCAACCGGCGGCCCTTGACACCTCCACCCCGGCCGGTTCCTAGAATGGTCACGCTGGAAGGAGTTCCATGACGAAGGCAGCCACCCCCACGCTCCAGTCCGACACGCCGGAAGCACGCGTGACCCACTGGCATTTCCCGCCCGGCAGCGCCACCGGCCACCACCGCCACGAATTCGACTATGTCGTGGTGCCGCTCACCGATGGCGTGCTGACCGCCGTGACCGCCTCGGGCCGGATCGAGAATCGGCTCGCCGCCGGCAAATCCTATTTCCGCAAGGCTGGGGTCGAGCATGACATCGTCAACGAGGCCGAAACCGATTTCGCCTTCGTCGAGGTCGAAATCAAGCGATAAGCCGGATGCCCGTCACCCGCTTCGCGCCGAGCCCGACCGGGTTTCTGCATCTCGGCCATGCCTATGCCGCGTTGTTCGCTTCACGCGCCGCGGGACCAGACGGCCGATTCCTTCTGCGCATCGAAGATGTCGACCGTACCCGTTGCCGCCCGGAATTCACGCAAGCGATCCTTGAAGATCTCGCCTGGCTCGGGCTCGTTTGGCCAGAGCTGGTGCGCGTGCAAAGCGAGCATATGGGCGACTATGCCGACGCGCTCGCACGTTTGGAGTCGATGGGGCTGATCTATCCCTGCTTTTGCACACGGGCCGAGATCCAGCGCGAAATTGCCGGAGCCGCCGCCGCGCCTCACGGCCCGGACGGGCCGATTTATCCTGGCACGTGCCGCGATCTGGCGGCCGGCATCGTGGCGGACCGGAAAGCGTCGGGCATGCCGTTCGCGCTGCGGCTGCGCATGGCCGACGCGATCGCCCGTACAGGGCGCCTTGAGTGGCGCGATGTAGAGGCCGGAACCGTGACGGCCACCCCGCAAATTTTCGGCGATGTGGTACTGGCGCGCAAGGACACGCCGACTTCGTATCATCTGGCCGTCGCGGTCGATGACGCACTTCAAGGCATTACCCTGGTGACGCGCGCCAAGGACCTGTTCGCCGCCACGCACATTCATCGGCTGCTCCAGGCCTTGCTGGGCTTGGCTACGCCCGACTATCACCACCATCCACTGCTGGTGGATGAATCGGGCGCTCGGTTGGCCAAGCGCGACAGGGCCGCCACCCTGCGCTCCTTGCGGGAGGCGGGACGGACACCCGCAGCGGTGCGCGCGATGGCGGGGTTCTAGCGCCGTGCCGGTGTGGTTCGTTGCCGCCTTCGTGCCGATGGTGGCGTCGCAGATCGTTCGGCTCCATCAGCACGACGCGGCGTGGTGGTTGGTCTGCGACTATGCCGGAAGGATCGGCGCGTTGGCCGTCATCGCCGCGTTTCCCGGGGCGCGCGCCATCGCCTTCGCGCGCGTGCCTCTGCGGGTCGGATGGCGGGAGGTCGCGGCCTCGGCGGTCGGGCTTATCGTCGTCACCGTCCTGCTGCTGGAAAAGCTCGAGCCGATCATCGTCCACCACATCGCCGATCACCAAATCGGCGCCGTACCCGTTCCGATTGGCGCATGGCGCGTCATCGACATGACAATCGGCCTCGCCCTGGCCACCTTCCATGAGGAGGTCGTGTTTCGCCGCTGCGCGCGCTCGGTTTTCGGCCGCACCCTGGGCGATGGCTGGCGGATGATCGCAGCGTCGGCCCTTCTGTTCGCCGCCTATCATTGGTGGACGGGCATCGCCAACATCGCGGTGGTGGCGATCTTCGGCGTGGCCGCGATGCTGATCTATCGGCGCATCGGTTCGCTATGGCCACTGGTGCTGGCGCACGATTTGATCGACCTGGTCGTATTCTACCTGTGGCCTTGACCGAGGCGGCTAGAGCGTTTCATGTTTTGGTGGAAGCATATCCGGCATTGAGGAAGTAGTTGTCGCATTCGTCTGGGCCGATGGTCGAGACGAGGGCTCCGACGTGCCGCCAGGTGTCGTCGACGGAGCGGC
>Ga0181537_10003212_pt1 | contig 14079 bp, 10 predicted proteins | sample PEATcosm2014_Bin_39_FD_119765 | JGI IMG/M metagenome (GOLD analysis project Ga0181537, IMG submission 119765) | Peatland microbial communities from MTU Mesocosm Facility, Houghton, MI, USA - PEATcosm2014_Bin23_10_metaG | ecosystem: Environmental > Terrestrial > Soil > Wetlands > Peat | place... | reverse complement strand
CAACGGCTGCACGAACTTTGCGCAGGTCGGCACCTCGGCGACCAGCAGCTACAACGACACCGGACTGAACCCCTCGAGCAGCTACAGCTATGAGGTGTTCGCCACCGATGCGGCGGCCAATATCAGCGCAGCATCCAATATCGCGACCGCTGTCACCGGCAGTGCAGTGGACACCACCCCGCCGACTGCGCCGTCAAATCTCACCGCAACGGCTGCGTCGAGCACACAGATCACACTGGGCTGGACGCTGTCGACCGACAATGTCGGAGTCACCGGCTACATCATCTATCGCTGCTCGGGCAGCGCCTGCACGAGCTTTGCGCAGGCCGGCACCTCGGCGACCAGCAGCTACAACGACACCGGGCTGAACCCCTCGAGCAGTTACAGCTATGAGGTATTCGCCACCGACGCGGCCGGCAACGTCAGCGCTGCCTCCAATGCAGCGAGCGCCACTACCAGCAGCAGCGCGCCGGACACCACGCCGCCGACTGCGCCAGGCAACCTTACCGCGACCGCGGCCTCGAGCACGCAGATCAACCTGAGCTGGTCCGCTTCGACCGACAACGTCGGGGTCACCGGCTACCTGGTCGAGCGCTGCAGCGGCAGCGGCTGCACTACCTTTGCGCAGGTCGGTACCTCGAGCACGACCAGCTACACCGACCGCGGGCTTGCGCCCTCCAGCAGCTACAGCTACCGCGTGCGCGCCACGGACGCTGCTGGAAACTTAAGTGGCTATTCCAATATTACCGGCGCCAGCACCGTCAGTGGCCTGAGCATTGCGGTCGAAAGCAATAATCTCGTCGATGTCAACGGCAACGTGGTGCAGCTGCGCGGGGTGAACATCTCAGGCCTGGAATTCGTGGCCATCGGCGATCCGAGCTGGGCCAACGGCAATCCCTGGGGCAATCAGACCGGGACCGCGACACCGCAGTGGTCGATCATCGCCAATACCTGGAAGGCCAACGCCGTGCGCCTGACCTTGAATGAGGCCTCATGGCTGGGCTATACCTGCATCAACAAGACCGGCGTAGCGGTGAATCCGGATCCCTGGGGTAACTACCAGGCCACGGTCGAGCAGTCCGTGGCCGCCGCCAACGCGGCTGGACTGTATGTGATTATTGATCTGCACTGGAGCGCCCCGGGTAGCACCTGTCCGCAGGGCCAGGACCAGATGGCCGACCAGGATCATTCCTTGGCCTATTGGACCAGCGTTGCCAATACTTTCAAGAATAACCCGGCCGTGCTGTTCGACCTGTTCAACGAACCGAGCATCAGCAACGGAAACAACGGCTATGCGAGCGGTCTCGACTATTGGGCGGTCTGGCTCAACGGCGGCACCACCACGCAGATCAATATTGGCGGCGTCATCACTCCGGGCAGTTGGACCAGTGTGGGCATGAATCAGCTCATTGCCACGGTACGCGCGACCGGTGCCACCAACGTGGTGCTGGCGGGCGGCCTGAATGATGCGTCGGACCTGTCCGGCTGGCTGTCCCACCAGCCCACAGATCCTCTGAATCAGCTCGCGCTCTCATGGCACTGCTACATCAGCACGGCCAGCGAGAGCGCCTACGCCCAGGCCGTGCTCGGCGCGGGCATCCCGGTCATCATCGGGGAGACCGGGGACAAGAGTTCCAACGGCACCACCAGCGCGCCCATCATCACCAATGTCACGCAGTGGGCGGATGCCAACGGTGCCAGTGTGCTGCCCTGGACCTGGGATGACTGGAGCCCGACCGGCGGCACCGCCAATCTGCTGATCAAGGATGCCATCGGCACACCAACGGACGGCGAAGGGGTCACCTACAAAGCCTGGCTGACGACCCATCCATGACGCCCAGCCCGACCGGGAGTGACGTCGTTCACGGCTGGCCGTAGGTCGGAAGCCGACACATTCGGCCCAGACTTGCACCCGCGAAGCCAGAATAGTCCTACTTTCGCGGCGCGAAGTTTTGGAAATAATTACCGCTAGCGCCGCGGTAAGTCGGCCGCAGGGAGAATCCGGCACGTTCGCGTGCAAGCGATTGTTTTTATTGTATTAACATCTGCAAAGCTCATGTGCCGCCGTCGTCGCATGGGATCGGCAGCACGGGTAAACAATGAGTATCCACCACCCATTTGCTTCGACCACCGGCAGGTTTTGCAATGCATAAGTGCAGGCCCTCTACCGCCCAAAACAGCATCGGCGCCCGCCGAAGAGCGCTGCCGACGGCGCTGGTGGTTGCTGCGGCGATCACCGGCACGGCGCGTTGTGAGCTGGCGGCCGCGCAGCCGATCAGTGCGGTTGATGAACTCGGCGGCATGTCGCTCGAGCAGCTCGCGAACGTGCAGGTGACGTCGGTGTCCAAATCGGTCGAGCCGCTGCGCAGCGCGGCGGCGGCGATCTATGTGATCACGCACGACGACATCGTGCGCTCCGGGGCCACCAGCGTGCCCGAGGTGCTTCGACTGGCGCCCAATCTCGAGGTCACGCAGATCACGGCCAGCAGTTACGCGGTGAGTGCCCGCGGTTTTGGCGGCGATCCGGTGGCGCAGAATTTCTCCGACAAGCTTCTGATCCTGATCGATGGTCGTAGCGTGTATACGCCGTTGTATTCGGGCATCTATTTCGATGCCATGGACGTGATGCTCGAGGACGTGGATCGTATCGAGGTGATCAGCGGTCCCGGCGCTACGCTCTGGGGCGCCAACGCGATGAATGGTGTCATCAACATCATCACCCGTTCGGCCGATGTGACCGGCGGCACCCTGGTCAGGGCGGCCGGCGGCAACAACGAAACCAACGGCGCGGCCCGCTATGGCGGCAAGCTCGACGAGGACACCGCCTATCGATTCTACGGCATGGGCTTTCATCGCGACGCGCTGGAGCAGCCCGATCGTGCGAGCGCTGATGATGGCTGGGAGAAGGGTCAGGCGGGGTTTCGTATCGATCGCGTGCACGCGGACGATACCGCGACACTGCAGGGTGATGTCTATCGCGGCACGGAGGACCGCCTGCAGCAGGCCGAGGGCATGATCGATGGCGCCAACGTGCTGGGACGCTGGCAGCACCAGTTCAGCGAGCGATCGCAGCTGCAGGTGCAGGCCTACTACGACCTGTCGCAGCAGTTTGCGCCCGCAGGCAACGGCGCCTTCGTCCTGCGCACCTACGATGTGGAACTGCAGCAGAGCCTGGCATTGGGCTCGGCTCACAAACTGATCTGGGGTGCCGGCGAGCGTGTCAACGACTACGCCATCACCAGCACCAGCACGCTGCTGTTCGTTCCGGAACGCCGCGCGCTGACGCTCGGCAACGTGTTCGCGCAGGAGACAATTGCGCTCAGCGCCGCGCTCAGCGCGACGGTCGGCATCAAATTCGAGGATGATCCTTACTCCGGCTGGTCCGCACTGCCTGATGCGCGGCTGTCCTGGCGGGTGGATGACAGCAACCTGCTGTGGGCCGCCGCGTCCAGGGCAATCCGTTCACCCACTCCGTTCGACGTCGATGTGGTGGAACTTCTTGCACCCGCTGGCCCGGTCGGTCTCAGCGGCAGTTCGCAGTTTCGTCCGGAGAAGGTCTGGGCGTATGAGCTCGGCTATCGCGCGCAACCGGCGACGCGGTTGTCATTCTCGGTGTCCGCGTACTACAACGTCTACGATGACCTGCGGACCATCGAGCCGGCTGCCGTCGGGTTCTTCCCGCTGCGGTGGGATAACCTGATGGGGGGCGACACTTACGGATTGGAGATATGGGGAAACGTCCAGGTGACCGACTGGTGGCGCCTGTCGCCGGGCTTCAGCACGGTGCACAAGCGGCTGCACTTCGAGCCCGGCGCCAGCGGCCTGCTTGGCCTGTCGCAGGCGGGGGACGATCCGTCGGGCCATGGTACCCTGACCTCGTCGATGGAGCTTGGCCACAACATGACATTCGACGCCTCATTGCGCTACGTCGCTGCCCTGCCGGACCCCGCCCTGCCAAGCTATTACGACATGAGCGCGCGCATCGGCTGGCACGCCCGCAAGGACCTGGAACTGTCGCTTTCGGGAACCAATCTGCTGAATGCGCGCCACTATGAATTTCCGGCGGCGGCTGGTGGAGAGCAGATCACTCGCGGCGTGCTGGTTCAGGGCGAGTGGAGCCTGTGATGGATCGCGCTGAATCAGCGCCAACCGAGCGATGCCATTGAGTCACTGCGCTCGCCGGGTGCGGATCGCGCTGACGATGCTCGCCGGCCTGTGTGTGGCGGGCACCTGCGCAATGCCTGGCGCGCAGGCGCAGACCTATTCGGAGGATGCGGTAAAGGCGGCATTCCTGTATCGCTTCGCCGGCTATGTCGACTGGCCGCCGACGGCGCTGAGCGATACGCAATTCACCATTGCGGTGCTGGATGCCGACGGTGTCGCGACTGAGCTTGGGCGACTGCTGCAAAATCGGCAGATCCAGAATCGCCCGGCGCAGGTACGGTCGATCAAGACCATCAGGGAGGTCAATAACGTCCAGATGCTCTACATCGGTGCGAACTACCGGGATGATCTGCGGCGTGCCATCGCGTCGGTCGGCGGCCGGCCGATCCTGGTGGTCACCAGCTCGGACGGCGGCCTGGATGCCGGCAGCAGCGTTAATTTTCTGCTGATCGATCAGCGGGTGCGATTTGAGATTTCGGTGGACGCGGCGCAGAGCGCTGGCCTGCGGGTCGCCTCCGAGCTGCTGGCAGTAGCCGTGCGAGTTCGCGGCCGGCGGGTCTATTCGGATGCAGGTTGCGAGGGTGCCGGCGTCTCCTCCGACGCCACGGCGTGCATCCGCGAGGCGGCGCGGCAATGAACCTGATGCGTCGACTGCTGCGCGGCGTCGGAATCTTCTGGGGCGAGCTGACCCAGGTGCGCCGTACCCGCGGATCGGTGCGCGGCAAGCTGATGAGCGTGGTCTCGCTGACCACGGTCATTGCGCTGCTGGTAGCGGGTTCGGCACTGCTTTGGCATGACCTGACCGCCTACCGCCACTCCTGGACATCGGATCTGACTACCGAAGCCGGCATTCTGTCGATTTCAATGGCACCGGCCCTGGCATTTGACGACCAGGCCGCAGCCGAGCGCAACCTGGTGGCGCTTGAGGCGCGTCCGCAGGTGTTGGTGGCGGCGCTGTACCTGCCCAGCGGGGAGCTGTATGCCGACTACGTGCGCTCCGGCGCGACCGCGCCGCCGGCACAGTTGCCGCATGTCAGCGCCGGCGGGCGCATCGCCGGCGAGCGCGTAGAGTTGACCCAGCCGATAGTGCGCAACGGCGAGTGGCTGGGGACCATCTTTCTGCAGGCGCGCTATGACGTCGTGGGGCGCGTCGTGACCTATCTGGGGATCCTCGCGATCGTCATCGCCTTCAGCCTGTTCGCCGCGCTGATCCTGTCAACGGCGCTGCAGCGCGTGATCACCGCGCCGCTCGATGCGATGAGCGAGGTGGCGCGCCAGATCGTGCACCAGCGCGACTATTCGCTGCGTGTGCAGAAGACCTCTGACGATGAGATCGGACTGGTGGTGGACGCCTTCAACAGCATGCTCGATGAGGTGCATGTGCGGACCCAGGCGCTCGAGCACTCCAACGCCGCACTGCAGACGGAGGTGCGGGTCCGCCAGGCGGCCGAGGCGGCGCTCGAACGCGCGAGTGCGCGGCTGGAGAGCGCGATGGCGGCGGCCGAGATCGGCAGCTGGGTGTGGGACCTGCAAACCGACGAGGCCACGATCGATCACAATCTGGCAGCGCTGTACGGCTTCGAGGACCAACGCCAATTGAACGAAAACACGGCACTACGTCGGCAGCTGATCCACGCGGATGACCTGGCGGCCGTCAGCGCCGCGGAGGCGCAGGCGGCCGGTAGCGGAGTGCTGCCATCGACGCAGTTTCGCATTGTCCAGCCCGACGGCTCGATACGCTGGGTGGCAAGGCGCGGCAAGGTGCACTTCGACTCAAGCGGCAAGCCGGTGCTGGTGGCGGGCGTGCTGATCGATGTGACTGCCCAGAAGCTGGCGGAGCAGGCCCTGAGCAAAAGCGAAAAGCTCTATCGGGCGATCGGCGAGTCGATCGATTACGGCGTCTGGGTGTGCGATGCGGAAGGCCGCAACACCTATGCCAGCGAGCCATTCCTGCGGCTGCTCGGATTGACGCAGCAGCAGTGCTCGGATGTCGGCTGGATGAATCTGCTGCATCCGGATGATATGCAGGCGACCATGCAGGCCTGGCGCGAGTGCGTGCGCACCGGCGGCAACTGGTATCGCGATCAGCGCTTTCGCGGAGCGGACGGTGATTACCACGCAGTGCTCGCCAAGGGCGTTGCCATCCGCGACGACAATGGCAACATCGCCGGCTGGGCCGGCATCAACCTCGACATCAGCCGCCTGAAACACACTGAGAATGCGCTGCGCGAAGCGGACCGGCGCAAGGACGAGTTTCTGGCGACGCTGGCACATGAATTGCGCAATCCGCTGGCGCCGATCCGGAATGCCGCAAAACTGCTCGAGGCGCCCGGCGCCGACGATCGGCAGCGACAGTGGGGCCGGGATGTAATCGCCCGCCAGGTGCAGCGCATGGCACTGCTGCTCGATGACCTGCTGGACGTGTCGCGCATTACCAGCGGCCGGCTGCAGCTGCGCAAGGAACCGGTGGATCTTGCATCGCTGGTGGCCTCGGCAGTCGAGACGGCGCGCCCGCTGATCGATTCCAAGCAGCACGTCATGGAGACCGAGCTGCCGGCCGAGCCGGTGGAGCTGGTGGTCGATCCGCTGCGCTTGTCGCAGGCGCTGTCGAACCTGCTCACCAACGCGGCAAAGTACACCGACCCGGGCGGCCACATCAGGCTGGTGGCCAGCCTGGACGCCGGCGACTTGCGGGTGTCGGTGAGCGACACCGGCATAGGGCTGAACGCGGACGCGATGCCGAAGTTGTTCGAGATGTTCTCGCAGGTGGACTCGGCGGTCGATCGCGCCGAGGGCGGCCTGGGAATCGGACTGGCACTGGTCAAGGGGCTGGTGGCGTTGCATGGCGGCTCGGTCGAGGCGGCAAGCGATGGCCCCGGACATGGCAGCACGTTCACGATAAGGCTGCCGCGCACCGGAGTGGTATCACAGAAGCGCCAGCCGTACGCCGTATCGTCCGCCTACCGTGCGCCGAGCGGCCCGCGCTGCAAGGTACTGGTGGCCGACGACAATGCGGACGCGGCGCAGACGCTGGCTCTGATATTGAAGATGTCCGGCTACGACGTGCACCTGGCGATATCCGGCCGCGAGGCGCTCGCGGTCGCGCGGCGCGAGCAGCCGGACGCGATGTTCCTCGATATCGGTATGCCCGACATGAGCGGCTATGAGGTCGCCGCCAGCGTGCGCCGAGAGCCTTGGGGCGAGGGCACGCTGCTGGTGGCAGTGACCGGATGGGGCCAGCCGAACGACAAGCAACAGGCCAAGGCGGCCGGCTTCAATCACCATCTGACCAAACCCGTGGACCTTGAGCACGTCGAACAGCTGTTGGCTGCGTTCTCGAGGACGCTGGAGCCGGGCTACGGCTCCGAGGACTGGGGCCGGGCGGGGTAACGCCGCGGCGGCAAGCGCTGCGCGCTGTAGGAACAACGGCCGGTCGCACTGAGCCGTCCTGATATAGACGAGCCCGTCGGCTTTGCCTTTCAATCTGCAGCCATGCAGATCGTAGTCAATGCGAGTGGCGGGCTGGGAAGCCAGCTGTTTCAGTACGCCGCCGGCAGGTGCCTGGCCAAGCGGCACGGTGCAGCGCTGCGAATCGCGCATCCAGCGTCGCAAAAAGCGCAAGCGCACGCCGGCAGCGCTGACATGCTGTCGCGCCAGTTCACCGTTGCAGCGCCAGTGCGCAGCGCGAGCTATATCGACCGCCTGGTCGTCACCGAGCAGCCGCAACTGCAGCCCTTGGCGCGCGTAATGCGCAAGGCGTTCAATATCCAGGTCCTCAGCCAGCCGCCGGAGCGCTGCCACTTGCACCAGGAACTGCGCGTGCGGCCCGGGGCTGACAGCGTGTATCTGCAGGGCTGCTGGCAGGACTACTCGCTGGTGCGCGAAGTGGACAGCGACCTGCGCCGCGAGCTGTCGCCGGTCAAGCCGTTGGGCGGCCGCAGCCTGGCGCTCGCGCAGCGCATCGCCGCGGCCAGGATTCCGGTATCACTGCATTTGCGACGCGGCCACGTCGCGCGCCTGTCCCGTGCCCAGGTGCTGCCGCTGGCGTATTACGAACACGCGATCAGCCATATGTTGAACCAGGACCGCCAGTGCACGTTCTTCGTGTTCGCCGACGATGTTGCTTTTGCCAGGGACTGGCTGCGGGGCGATCCGCGCTTTCTGGTGGTGAGTCACGATGCCGTTGGCAGCGCGCACGAGGATCTGCGCCTGATGTCGCTGTGCCGGCATCACATCATCGCCGACAGCGCATTTTCCTGGTGGGGCGCGTGGCTCAATCCTTATTGCGACAAGCAGGTGATAGCACCGGTCCGGTGGCTGGGGTATGACACTGCCAGCAGTGCGATCGCCTGTCCGGAGTGGACGCTGCTCGACGCCAGCCTGCCCAGGCGCCTGATGCCAATGGCAGCTGCCTGAGCGCCGCGGCAACCCGCCATCAGGCCCGCATGGCGATGATTTGCGCCTGCCGGCCGCAAAGCTGCACCAGATCGCCGCTGCGCTTGCCGATCAGCGCGCTGCCCACGGGCGCGGTCCAACTGATCAGGCCGGCGGCGGGCTCGGCCTCATCTTCACCGACCAGCCGGTAGTGTCGCGTGCTGCCATCCTCGAACCGCACACTGACGGTGACGCCAAAGCGCACGATCTCCGGCGTCGCGGGCGGCGCAATCATGCGCGCGCTGCTGCGCCGTTGTCTCCAGTAGCGCAGCTCGCGTTCGATGCCGGCCAGCCCGTCCCGGTCATCGCCTGCGGTGCGCGCAGCCTCCAGCTGGCGCAGCCGAGCGTTAATCTTGGCCAGGCCGTCCTGGGTGACGAAGTTCGGATGCGGGCTGATCGGCCGATCCGGCACGACGCCGGAGGTGTTCGAATGGGATTCGCGCACCACGGCTGTGCCCATTCGAGCCGGGCGCTAAGGGCTGGCGCCGCCCGGGGCCGGCGGCAGCGGCGCCAGGGGACGCAACTTGCCGCCAGGGTCGGGCTCGGGCGGACAATCCAGCTCATCGAGCTGCGTGCGCGTGTCATCGATGCGCTTGTCGGCTTTGGCCTCCGCCGCAGCCACAATCTCGGGCGAAGTACTGGTGGTCGGGGCTTCACGCACCGCCTGCTGATTGGCGCGTATCTCCGAGCGCAGCTGCTCGCATTCGGCTGCGGTTTGATCGCTGCCATTGGGCGTGGCGGACGCGATCGGTGGCGGCGCGTCGCCCTCGCGGCTGCGCAGCACCGGCACCGACATGTAGCTGCAGGCGGTGAGCGCCAGCAGTAGGGCCGCGCTCAGCATGACGGCGCGGCCTGTGCGTCTGGGCACGCAGCGGGAGCGCCAGCTTGGGATTGAGTGGAACAACGGCATCATTATTGCGCCGCTTCGGCCTCCCAGGCTAGGGCCCGGGAGGCTAAAATTCCCTTAATCCGCCCCCGCTCAGCGCGCGGCCGGCGAGCCGCCGATGCTGGCAAACTGGCCCTGCTGGTTGGAGAAGATCAACTCCACGCGCCGGTTCTGCTGCCGCCCCTCGGCGGTCGCATTGGTCGCCACCGGCAATTCCATGCCGCGCCCTACCGATTGTATGCGCCCCGCGTCGACCCCGCGGCTCACCAGCGCGTGATAGACCGCATCGGCGCGGCGCTGCGACAGCGCCTCGTTATAGCTGGCCGAGCCGGTACTGTCGGTGTGTCCCTCGATCCGCAGCTTGATGTCCGACTGGCCCTGCAGAAATTGCGCGACGCGATTGAGCGCGTCATCGGCGCCGGGCTTCAGCACATCGCTGTTGGTATCGAACAGCACATTGCTGCCGAGTGTCAGCACCATGCCGCGCTCGGTCTGCTTGGCTTGCAGCGCGAGCAACTGGTCGCGCGCCTGGGCCGCCGCATCGTTGGCGGCCGCGACCTGATCGCGCGCCGCGGCCGCCTGGCTCTGCGCAGCCTGTGCCTGCGCCTGGGCACTTTGGGCTTGCGCCTGGGCGTTGAGCGCCTGCTCGCGCGCCGCGGCGGCGTCGCGCTCACGTGCTGCCATCAGTATCTGGTCACGCCGGGTCTGGGCTTCCGCGATCTGCTGCTGCGCACGCCGCTCGGCCAGCACCGCCTCGCCGATCTCGGCCTGGCGGCGCGCGAGATAGGCCAAATGCACCACCTCATCCGGTGGCCGGTGCTCCTGTTCGGCCTTCTCTGCGGCTGCGAGCGCATCGCGCGCATCCTGCAGCGGCTTGCCGGCGCTTTGCGCTGCCAGCGGGTCCACCTCCAGCGTGCGCACGGCAGTGCGGGCTTGCGCCAGTGCCGATTCAGCTTGTGGTGAAGTCGTGGCACAGGCGGCCAGCAACAGCATCAGTGCCGGCAGTGCCGTCTTGAGGATACTGTTCGGCGCACTGCTGTGTGTGTCCGCGTTGCGGGCGATGATGGGGTGGTGCATGGTCGGGGCCCTCATGGATATAGTGCGTTACTGATACTGTGGCATCGGGGCGCCAGTCGGCGGGATCGCGTCCAGCGGCTGCGGACGCGCGCGCTCGGACTCACTCTGCAGCGTGGCGGTCCCCGAATTGACCTGCCGCAGTGACTCTTCGGCCTTGAGCGCACGCGTGTGCGCCAATGCCAGTTCGGCGTCGACCGAGGACTCCTGGGCCAGCCGCATCGCCAGCACCGGTTTATCCTTGGCGTCCTGATCTGCCTGGCGCAGTTCGCTGCGGGCCGCCTCCAGATCGGCGCTGGCATACTGCTGCGCGCCGCTCTGCTCGGCCTGCGCTACCAGGGTGTGGGCACCCGCCAGGTCCGCAGTCGGTTTGGGCTCGCTGGCACAGCTTGCAGTGGCCAGCACCGCCACGGCGGCAGCCGCGGTCGCCGCGTACCTGAGGGCCGCGTGCTTGAACATTGAGATGGGCGGGGACATGGGCGCACTCCTGAAATGGCTGACTGCGTGTCAGGGCTCCACTGTGCGCAACCTGCCCGCTCGCTCGCTGTAGGCGTCATTCGCGGCCGGCGGCGGGACTAGATACCGCCACCGACGCTGCCAGGCCCCGAGTGCGCGTCGGACGACTCCTAATCTCGGCTATAATTGAGCATCCCCTTCCCGGGCGGCCGATGCGCGAAAGTGGCGGAATGGTAGACGCGCTGGCCTTAGGAGCCAGTGGGGCAACCCGTGAGAGTTCGAGTCTCTCCTTTCGCACCAGCGGCGCGAACAGCACTGGGATCTCGATCCGGGCGGGTGCGTGAACAACCAGCGATGGAAAGCGACAAGATGCAGGCTTCGGTGACGACAACTCAAGGTCTTGAGCGGCGGCTCGAGGTGGCGGTGCCTGGCGAGCAGGTTGCCGGCGAGGTGGACCAGCGCCTCAAGCGCCTGGCCCGGACCGCGCGCCTGAAAGGATTTCGTCCCGGCAAAGTGCCCTATGCGGTGGTGCGGCAGCAGTTCGGCAGCCAGGTGCATGCACAGACCGTCAGCGACCTGATGCAAAGCACCTTTGCCGAGGCCGTCAGCCAGCACCGGCTGCGTCCAGCCGGCGGACCGCGCATCGAGCCGATCGCGGTTGAGCCCGGCAGCGAGCTGCGCTACGCGGCCATCTTCGAGGTGCTGCCGGACGTCACGCTGAAGCCGCTCGACGCGATCGCGGTGGAACGTGCCAGTGCCACGGTGACCGACGAGGACGTCGCCGCAATGATCGAGAGCATGCGCAGCCAGCGACCGATCTATAGCGTAGTGGAGCGAGCGGCGCAGGACGGCGATCGGGTAACCCTGGCGTATGAAGGCCGGATCGACGGCGCCGTGTTTCCAGGCGGCAAGGGCGACGCCATGCTGGTGACCATCGGCGCGCACCGCATCCTGACCGAGATCGAACAGGCGCTGGTCGGCATGGCGGCCGGCGATACCAAGACCATCGCGGCGGTTTTTCCCGCCGATTATGGCGCGCAGGCGGTGGCCGGCAAGGCGGCGGAATTCGACCTCAAGGTCGGCAAGGTGGAACAGCGCAGCCTGCCGGAGGTCGATGCGGAATTTGCCCGCGCCTTTGGCGTGCCGGACGGCGACCTTGCGCAGCTGAAGAGCGAAGTGCGGGCCAGCATGGAACGCGAACTGGCCGAAGCGATCAGAACCCGTGTGCGCGAGCAGCTGTTCAACGCGCTGTACCGCGACAATCCGCTCGACCTGCCGCACAGCATGCTGGATGAGCAGATTCGCGAGCTGCAGGCACAGACGGCGCGCCGCATAGGCAGCGCCGATGCGCAGCAGATCCCGGGGCGCGAGGCCTTCGAGGCCAGTGCGCGCAGGCGCGTGGCGCTCGGATTGCTGCTGAGCGAGATCGTGCGCTCCCAGGGCCTGAAGGTCGATCGCGCGCGGGTCGAGGAGCGCCTCGATGCGGTGGTCGCGTCGCACCCGGATCCGCAGGAGGCGCGCCGCCAGTACCTGGCCAGCCGCGAGGCGATGCAGCAGCTCGAGTCCTCGGCGCTGGAGGATCAGGCGCTGGACTGGGCGCTGACGCAGGTGAAGGTCGTGGATCGGCCCACGACATTTCGCGAGCTGACCGGCTTTGGCCAAACGGCCTGAAACCACTTACACTGAAGGCCTATGAACGAACGCGGTTTGAATCTGGTGCCGATCGTCGTCGAGCAGACCTCGCGCGGCGAGCGCTCGTATGACATTTATTCGCGCCTGCTCAAGGAGCGGGTGGTGTTTGTGGTCGGGCCGGTGGACGACTACATGGCCAACGTGGTAGTCGCGCAGCTGCTGTTCCTCGAGTCGGAGAACCCGGACAAGGACGTGGCGCTGTACATCAATTCGCCCGGCGGCGTGGTCAGCGCGGGACTGGCGATCTACGACACCATGCAGTTCATCAAATCCGACGTCAGCACCATCTGCATCGGCCAGGCGGCGAGCATGGGTGCGATATTGTTAACCGGCGGTACCAAGGGCAAGCGTTATGCCCTGCCGCACTCGCGCATTATGATTCACCAGCCGCTCGGCGGCTTCCAGGGCCAGGCGGCGGATATGGAGATCCACGCCAAGGAAATGCTGGAAACCCGCGACCGGCTCAACAAGATCCTGGCCCACCACACCGGCCAGAGCGTCGATAAGATCAAGACCGACACCGATCGCGACAATTTCATGGATGGTGCCGACGCCATTGCCTATGGGCTGATCGACGGCATGCTGGAAAAGCGCCTGGTGAGCCCGCCGGCCCCCCTCAAGGCGTGATCCGGCGCTCAAAATCGCGAAATAACAAGGCCTTGCGATCGACGCAGTTCTTTGCTTCAGCGGTCGGCCCCATGCTATATAGATGGCGGTGGCAGAAGCTGCGCGCTGATTGGCTGATCCTACCGGTCGAGGTGCCGAGAGATGAGTGATGACCCCCGCGGGCGTACCGATGACGGCAAGCTGCTGTATTGCTCGTTCTGCGGCAAGAGCCAGCATGAGGTGCGTAAGCTCATCGCGGGGCCGTCGGTGTTCGTGTGCGACGAGTGCGTCGAGCTGTGCAACGACATCATCCGCGAGGAGCTCGAGGATCGCGCCGATCGCGCGCGCGACAAGCTGCCCAAGCCGCACGAGATACGCAAGGTGCTGGACGAGTACGTCATCGGCCAGGACCGCGCCAAGAAGGTGCTGTCGGTCGCGGTCTACAACCACTACAAGCGGCTGCAGACCCGGGGCAGCGGTCGCGCCAAGGACGAGGTCGAGCTCGCCAAGAGCAATATCCTGCTGATCGGGCCGACCGGCTGCGGCAAGACGCTGCTGGCCGAAACGCTCGCCCGACTGCTCAATGTCCCGTTCACGATCGCCGATGCCACCACGCTGACCGAGGCCGGCTATGTGGGCGAGGACGTGGAAAACATCATCCTGAAGTTGCTGCAGTCGGCGGACTACAATGTCGAGCGCGCCCAACGCGGCATCGTCTACATCGATGAAATCGACAAGATCAGTCGCAAATCGGACAATCCGTCGAT
>Ga0181537_10003211_pt1 | contig 14082 bp, 8 predicted proteins | sample PEATcosm2014_Bin_39_FD_119765 | JGI IMG/M metagenome (GOLD analysis project Ga0181537, IMG submission 119765) | Peatland microbial communities from MTU Mesocosm Facility, Houghton, MI, USA - PEATcosm2014_Bin23_10_metaG | ecosystem: Environmental > Terrestrial > Soil > Wetlands > Peat | place... | reverse complement strand
CGTGAGCAGCGGAGCAGCGATCAAACCAACCCAGGGCCAGTTGGAACGACGACGTCTCAGCGCCTCGACCAGGCACCAGACGACAAAAAGCGAGAAAAACTGGCCTCCGTTGGTCGCATGATAGGTGCCCGCCCAACTCCAGAAGCCGGGAATCTCAAGCTCACGACGACCATAAAGATCGGGATAGTTATAGAAGAGTTTGTAGAGCGCATTGGTATTATTATCGGCATTGTCAAAGCCGCACATGAGGTCGGCGGTGAGGCCGGGATCGTAATTTTTCGAGGTGAGCCAGATATAACCACTGGAGCCATTGGCCGCACATTCGATCAACACCGCCGCCATGATGGTAATCCAGACGCTTCGCTGGCTCACCCGCCAGGCTATGGCGGAGGTGACAAAACAGAGCCAGGCGGAAAGCAGCGCGGAACTCAGGTTGAAGCCGGTACCCACATTGACATTCAGGAGCCGGATGAGGACGGAGGCGGAGTAATGGACGAACGTGTAATACTGTCCTACCGGATAAGGCGGAAACCAACTGAAACCGGGAGGCAGCTTCTGGCCCATGCAAAAGCTGGAGATCAACGGGAGGTCGTAAACGCCGGAACTGACGTTGAAGATATTCGGTTTGAGTGCGCGGAGGGCCAGCGTGAAGGCAAATGAGGCGAGGAAAATCCCTGTGGGGAGTTTCAGGCCGCGCCATTTCGTCTTGGGATCGAGAATCAGCCAAGCCGAACCCAAGGTCGTAATAGGCAACAAGGGGAGATAGGAGGAGATTCCTACGCAATGCTCGATAAAGTTAAGAATCCAGAGAAAGGCGAGGGTTGGGAGGACAAACCCAAGCCAAGGCGACTCAAGTGGAAAATAGCGCCGGAACAAGCAGGCGCCTCCCACGACATGAAGCGAGATGAGAAACCAGTAAAGGCAGGCACAAATTAGCAGCAACACTTCGGAAAAGATTAGAGAATGGCTATTTCTTAGAAAGCGAATAATACCGTTATCTGGACGAGCGATTTATCGTTAAAATAATTTCGCACAATATATGTTATATAAAATATGGCTGTGACGAGAACAGACGCCTTACAAGCAAGAGTTTTAAAGCGCCCGTCGCCAAGGCCGATCATTAAGAGCTTGCTAGCGTAACACCGCCAAATACGACCTAGTAGTTGTTATTTTTCAAATTTGCTCTTAGGTAACAACAAGATGCAAAAAATGCGCGACACGCTCAGCCGACTGGAAGCCCTTTCTGAGCCGAGGCATTTGTTCGTTCTCCCTGATTGGGCCGATCCCGTCATCATGGATCGATTGATTCAAGAAGGCTACCTGACTTGTCTGTACTGCCAGCGCGACGACAAGGGCGCCATTCATTTGGCGATGGGCCTGCAACTCACGGCTCAGGGAGATCGGCTGATCCATCCTCGGATCAATTGGCAACAGCTTGCCCTGAGAGGGTCCCTGGCTGGGGCCAGTTTTGTGGTCATGAGTGTGTTCATTTTATACTTGGGCTGAGCCCCTCTAGACCTCTGCGAAGGTCACTCTCTACCAATTCAATATAGGGTAATAATATACTTAGCGCATAAAGCCTCGGCGCTCCGCCTTTGGCTGGCGACCCGCTTTTTAAGCGGCCTTCGCTTCCTTCTTCGCCTTCCGCGCCTTGCGCCACTCGGCGTCTCGCCTGTCCAGTTCCGATTTTGGAACGGAGACGATCAGCTTGAGGGCATCGCGGAAGCGCGTGAACTCGGGAGTTTCTTTGCTCACGTCTTACTTTTACATCCAATTGCCTGTAAAAACAAGGATGGACAACCGTGAAGAGATGGCTTCAATTTTGGTTTCCCATGATTCCTCCGAGAGATGATGAGAATGAAGACGAGCAGGATGCGCCCAAGAAGCCTCTAAACGTCTCATCGACTTCAACTGTGCCGCCCATTTTAACGATACTGCCGTTTTGCATGGCGAGCCGGATGCGGTGAAGCATGAACCAAGCGGTCTTTTGGGTAACTCCGAGTGCGCGGCCAACTTCATACGAGCTGATACCGTTCTTCGCGTTGACGATCAGCCAGATCGCCGGGAGCCACTTGCTCAAGGGAAGCGGGCTGTCCGCAAACAACGTTCCAATTTTTACGGTGAACTGCTTTTTGCAATCCTTGCAGTTGCTCACCATGCGCTTGCCGGAAAACGTGCCCACATTCGCGGAACCGCAATGGGCGCACTTTGGCTTTCCGTCTGGCCAGACAATCGCGGCCATGAAGGTATGAGCAACCAGCGGATCGGCGAAAAGGGTGATCGCATCTTGAAGCGTTTCGGGAGAGGATTTCTCGTTCATGCGACCAATATCGCACGGGAGGCATTAGGTGTCAAGTATATGATTGCCCAATATAGCGCTGTTTTTACGCATATAATAACATTTGTATCTAATTTATAACAAGCGTGTTATTTTTATAATATAGCTACAGTAAGTAAAAACTTGGCATGTGATATTTCTCGCCTTATTTGCTCTTTGTGACCTAAGTTAACTCTCATCCAAACCCTCAAAGGAAAGGAACCGTCATGCTCCACATTATTTGGTCTATTCTAGTCGGCTTTATTGTCGGTCTCATCGCTCGCTGGTTCGTGCCGGGAGCCGATCACATGGGATTTTGGATGACCTCGCTCGTCGGCATCGGCGGGTCCATCGTGGGTGGACTTATCGCCCGCATTTTCTCCCGGCCCAAGGATGGCGCATTTTTTCATCCCGCTGGCTTTTTCCTGTCGATTATCGGCGCCGTTATCCTTCTTTTTGCGCTGGCCAAGTTTGCAGCGTCTTAAGAATCGAGTTTAAGACAGTTTCGCTCGAAATACGGGCTGCGCCTGCCATGCTTTCGCGGTGAATCTTTCCCGCCTGTGGACTATCGCCGCATTTACCGTTGTAGGCTTGGGCTGCCTCGTCCTGGGATACTGGTTGAGGGTCGTCTATGCGCCCGAATGGATGTCGCCGGACACAACGCAGCAACCTCCGGCCATGCGACCCTGGGCGGTCGAAGCCGATTGCTACTCCCAACTGGCCCGCGTGCAGCGCATTCTCGACGGACAGGGGCTGATTCAAAATCATTTTAAGGTGGAGAATTGGCCGGAAGGGCTCATCCCCAGCACCACCGCGCCTTTTGATTATGTCATCCTCCTCCTGTATGGGCCGCTGGCCCTGTTTACCTCGCATCCGCTCGATTGGGCGGGCGCGCTGGTCTCCCCTGCCCTTTGGGTGGGGCTCGTCCTTTTTTGGATGCTGTTTCGCTCGCGCGAATTCAACCTCGCCGGACGCACGTTGTTTTTGATCGGTTCGGCCGCCCTGCCCGCCTTTATTTGGGCGACGGCGTGCGGTCGGCCCCGCCACCAGTCGTTGATCCTGGCACTAATGGCGATGGGACTCACGGCAGAGTACGAGCGCTGGCAGATCGAGCTTACCCCGAAGCGCGCCTGGAATATTTTTGCGGGCATTGTCTGGGGCCTGGCCTGCTGGACGTCGCTGTTTGAGCCGATTGGCGTCGTCTTTGCGCTGGTTCTTTTCAACCTGATCGTCCGCCGTCGGGAAAACTTCGCCTTCCTGGTCAGCTTCGGCGTCGTCATGCTGGTGGCGCTGCTGGTGGAAGGCGTCCATATTTTCGTCCCACCACCCGAATATCACGAAGCGCTCGTGCGCTGGCTCGGCACGATCGCCGAAGTGCAGCCCCTCACTTTTGCCGGGACGACGCAAAGAATGACGCTGATTTTCTATGTCTTGCCTTTTATGGCCTGGCGGTTGTGGCCGCGCGCGAACGGCAACAAGACGGACGCCCTGCTGATTCTCCTGACCCTCCTGCTGTCCATCCTCACGATGATGCAAGGCCGCTGGATTTATTACGCCTGTTTGGGCGAACTTTTCATCATCGTCCGCTACGGCCAGATCGCACCGGCGCATTGGACGCGCTTGGTGGTGTTCACCCTTTTCCTTCTCGGCATGGCCGGTGAGGACTACGCGCAAATCGCAGGCCGCGCTGGTGCTCCCGCCAATCAACCCTCGCTCCAGTTGGCGCAGATCTCCCGTTCCATCGACGCGCCGGGCGGGATCATGGCGCCCTGGTGGCTCTCGCCCGGACTTCTCTATTTTTCGGGACAGCCCATCGTCAGCGGAAGTTCCCATTGCGGCATATCGGGCATCGTGGCCAGCGCGAAATTTTTCTCATCGGGCTCGTGGATCGAGGCCGAACGCATCCTGCGCGAGCGCAAGGTGCGCTGGATTGTGGCGTGGGACGACCAGACCATCTACGATGGTCAGCAATATGTCTATCCGCTCCTTAACAGCTCGCGGGGAATTCTGGGACTGCCTGCTTATTCCGACGACGATACGCAAGACGCGGAAGCTACCGTGGCGCAGGTCCTGATCGAAGATCGTGATGTGCCCAGCTGGCTGCGCCTGCGCGGCGTCGCGCCCCAGCTCAAGCTCTACGAATATGTGCCGGAAGGTAATTGATCACTCCACCGGCACCCATTCTCCCGTCTGGGTGAGATAGAGGCTTCCCCTCACCTCGGCGGAAAGCATCTCCCGCAGCGCGCGCACATAGGCTTGGATTTGCCCGTGATAAACCTCGACGAGGCCGTTGCTTCCCGCTGGCCCAATCCGGTTTGTCTTCCAGTCGATCACGCGCCACGCCGATTCGCTCTCCGTATAAACCGCCAGATCCATCACGCCTTCGAAGCAGGTCTCTTCGCCGGTTTTCCGCCAAAGGAAAGGCAGCTCGACCTGGACCAGCCGCCCCGGTTCCGCCAGCCATTGAGCCAGCGTGGAGCGGCGGAACAGCTCCCATTCCCGCGCCGCCCGTTCCGGCTGCGGGGAGCGCGCCTGCGCCTCGACAAATTTCCGCTGCCAGGCCGCAGCCGGCTGTTGCCACGGAATCGTCTGCACGAATTCGTGCCACCAGGTGCCGTAGAGAATGCCGGGACCGGCCGCTTTGCCTGGGGGCGTATCGTCTTCCTGCTCGATTTGCTTTTCGGGTTCGGCCTCCTCGCGGGTATGAACAGCCAGCGCATGAGGAGTGATCCGGCGAGGAAATGTGCCGGCCCGCTCGATGGCTTGCCGGACGTCTTCCGGCGATAAATCGGGCAACGCAACCACGCCGGATTCGGATGCGGATTCATCTGGTACAGCCTCGTCCGCATTTAATTCCTCTGGCAAAGAGGCCGTTTCGGGAAGCGCCGTCCATGCGCTGCGATTTTCTCCGTCACAAAATCCGAGCAGCTCGCCCGCGGACCATCCGGCCCGCCGCGTTGATCCCGTAAATAGCGCCTCGTCGTCGACCAGCACCAAGGTTTGCTTGGCTCGCGTCGACATTACATATAGAAGGCGCTGGAGTTGCTGCCGCTCCCGTCCGGTGACAAAAGCCTGGGCCTGGCTCGCAAAATCGGTCTTGCCCCGGCACACGATCTCCCGGGCCGCCTCGACGGAAACTACACGCGGATAGGGCATCGCTTTCGATTCAATCGTGCGGAAGACATAGGGCACGATGACCGCCTGCCATTCGAGGCCCTTGGCTTTGTGAGAGGTGAGCAGTTGAATCGCGTCCCGAATTTCCTCCTCGGCGGGATGGACCTGCGCGAGTCCGAGACGAAGTTGCTCCGCGAGTTCGGGCAGCGTGACGCCTTCCGCGCTGCGTCCGGCAATGACCGCCAGAAAATCGTCCAACTCGCGGTCGGCATTTTCCAGGACCATCTCCGAAATCGCATTCAGCCGCTCGCGCAAAAGCGTCTTTTCCAGCAACTGCCGAACGGCCTGATGCAACGGCATCGCATCCGCCCGCGCACAGGCCTCGCGAAGATTTTCCAAGGCGATTTCGACGGGGCCTTCGCCGGTGGGAGCGGGCCGGTCGAGGCGAAGCTTGTCGCCGTCACCACCCGTATAGAGGGCCATGTCACAGTCCGAAACGCCCAGAATTTCACGCAGGACGCCAGTGATCTCGAAGCTGTCCTCCGGATGCGCCGCGACCCAAATGAGGGCAGTCAGCCATGCGGCGGGCGTGCGATTGCGCTGCTGTTCGTTCGATGAATGGAGTTGCACGGGCAGGCCCAACTCGACCAGTTCCCGCTGAATTTCAAGCAGCCAATTTTTTCTCGGACAAAGGACGGCCACCTGGGACCAGCCGCTTGCGCCGAGTCCGGCGGGCCCCAGCTCCTGAATTTTACTTGCCACGAAGCGGGCCTCGTGACGGGCGCGTTTCTCGGCGGAGATTTTATTCCCCGACGCCTGTTCCGGTTCATCGGGACAAACCCAGCGCGCCACCCGGCCCGCCCCGGCCTGATCGCGTGCAACTAATGTTTCAAAAGCGCATTGGCCCCCGGCGTCGTTCAAGACGGACGGAAAAATCCGGTTCACGAAAGCGATGATCGCCGCGTCGCAACGAAAGGTGACCTGCAACCGGCTGCTCGTCCCGCGCGGCCCGGCGGAAATCTCATCGTGGACGTGCCGGTAAATCCCCAGGTCGGAGCGGGGCGCGTAGATCGCCTGCTGAAAATCACCCACGATGCAGAAGCTCTGGTCATCGGTCTGTTGGGAGTTTTCGCCCAGACCAGCGACGCGACGCAAGACCTGGAACTGCCGTGGATCGGTGTCCTGCGCTTCGTCGAGCAGGACGCTCAGCCGTTCCGAGGCCAGCTCGCTCTGCACCTCCGGAAGCTCCAGTACGCGCAAGGCGAGGCGCACCTGGTCGTCGTAAGTCATCACCGCTTCGGACAACCGAAACGCCTCGTAGGCATTCGCGATGTGGCGTCCGAAAGCCAGCGCGGCGTGGCGGAGCCAATCGTGGAGCGGGGCGAATGTTTCGCTCCAGATTTCGGCGAAGGCGGCCGCCTTTTCGGATTCGGGACATTTCGGCAGAGGCCGGAAGCGCTCTCCCGTCGCCCACGCTTCGCTCCAGCGCATCGCGGCTTCTTGCGCCTTGACGATGCTTTTCTTCGTGGCAGGGTGGAGGGCGTTGTCCCGATAATCAAGCAGGCGTTTCCAATCCAGATTGGGCAGCGGCCCTATTTCAATTTCTTCGCCCGGAGAAATTTCCTTGCCCAGCGTGTAGAGTTTTTCCGCTGCGTAAAAGTGGAAGAGTTCCCGCAGGTTCGCATCCTTGGCAATCCCCTGCTCCAGGCCACGGATGAGAAAGCGGTTCCACAATTCGTCGTCGGCCTCGAGCAGCGCCACCGGCGACGGCAGGCCGAGATAATGGCCGAACCGTTCGAGCAATCGGACGCAATAACTGTGGATCGTGCCGAAGAAAGTCTGCTGAAAGGCGCGTTGAACTCGCGTTGAAACTGCCGCTTCACGAATCGCCACACGCGCTTTCTGCTGCATCTGCTGGGCCGCGCGCACCGAGTAGGTCACGACGACCAACCGCGACAGGCGGTCGACCGCTTCCGCTTCGGGCAGGCTCGCCAGATGGACGATGCGCGCGACAATGGAGGTGGTCTTGCCCACGCCCGCGGGTGCGATGACGGAAATATTTTTCCCCTGCTCAAGGACGAAACGATCGCGCTCCGCCTGATCGATTAACGCGCTCATTCGCCCTCCTCTCCGGTCGCGGCCCCATGCACGAGCGCCCACTTCGCTTCGAGAATGTTGGACGGCACAAATCGCGTCGCCATCGGATACGAGGGCGAGTAGCCATATGCGTTGTCTGCGTCGGGGCGCATCCCGAAAATGCCGTTGCGGTGAAATTTATCGAGCGAGCGGAAGAGCGGGGTGATTTCCAGCACGTCGTCCAATTGGACCTGCGGCTTCAACGGCGCATCACCGGTATGCAATGAAATCGCCGTCGAGACCGCGCCGCGCGCCCGCACGGCGCGCGCGTAAAGGAGTGGTTGCAGACCCTTTCCCTCACCGATCTTTTTCGCGGTCAGACCTTGCGCCGCGCCGGTTTTGAAATCGACCACCCAGCACGCGCAGCCGGAAAAATCGCCGTTCGCCAAGTCGTAGGAGACACCGCCCGGCTCGACGAGGAGAAGATCGATCCGGCCTTTCAACAGGAAATCGGCCCGCTCGGTTCCCGGAAGCGCAATCATCACGTCGGGCGGCAGGCGAAATTCAGAGAGAAATTGCCTGTCTTGCAAATGAGGAGCGAGCGTCTCACCGAGGTTGAGCGCCACGGTTCGCGCCTGACCCCACACCTGCTCCCACCAGGGATACAATTCGATCTCCGCTGCACGCGCGCGATTCCGCAGCAGGAGGGCCTCGCAGTCCGCCGCTTCCAACAGTAACGGCAAAAAATCTTTAGATGAATTTCGTTCGCGGCATTCACGCAGCGACGTGGCCAGCCAGCGATGGGCCCAGGTGCCGACTGCTCGCGGCCAGCTCAGCATTCCTTCCGGCCAGGGCGACGCGCCGACGATTTCTTCCAGCCACATGCTGGCGGGATGGTTCCACGCGGTCTCCCATTTTTTGCACGAAAGCTGGATCGGCTGGCGCGGCGGCTCTGCGTAGGCAAATTCGTACGGCCCGAAAGGCTGCGTCGCATCGTGTCTCGCAACGTAGGCGATTGGGGTTGCGGTGATATTTTTCCCCTCGTTCCCAAGTTGGAGTTGGAAACGCCCTTGCTCACGCAAAACGGTTTCATGCCGCAGGCACCATGCTTCGGTTGTGTTTGCGAGAGTCCGAAACATTTCCTCGTCGAGCACGCGTCCCGTTTTGGCCTGGTAGGCGTGGTTGAAAAAATCGGAGGGCAACAGGCTGCGCCCGCCTTCGGTCGTCATCGCGGTAAGACAAGCTGCTTCGCGGGTCGATTCGAGGGCCGCGCACAAATCGCGCAACGCGAGGTCCTGCCGTTCGAGCGGCAAAAGGCAATGGCCGCGATCCGCGCCGACGGTTTCGTGGCCCATCCCCTGCCTGCCCTGGCCCGCGCCGAGACGATTCAGCGGGTGAACCTGCTGGTTGAGTTCTGCCAATTCGTGTCGCGAACCGAATGCGCCCGCTTCAAAAATGCGCGGCCAAACGCCTTCGTTCAGGCCGGTTAGAATGAGATGACTCCAGGTCTGGCCGGTCATCTGCGCGTAGATGAGGAGATGCACCATGCCGTACAAATGATTGCCGTTCGCGCCTCGAGTCCGGGTCTGTGATTCGGTCGATTCCTTCAGCCATTCGAGGAACGTGCGGCGCGAAAGTATTTCCTTGTTCTTGCATAACCACGCGGGCGGATCGATCCGCAACTGCGCGAGATATTCCTCCCAGCCGTGCTGCGTGAGCGCTTGCCGGGTCAGCGCGTGAAACCGCGCGAAGGTCGCCTCTTCCGGCAGCGCGATACGTCGGCGCAGGAAATCGGCGATGGCGCTGGCATCTTTCACGTCGCTGCCTTCGGCCAACTGTTGGGCGAGAAAGTCCAGATCGTCGACCTGCGATTCACCGAGCGCGCCGTCAATCGCCTTTGCAATTTTCCGGGCCTTGATCTCCGTTCCGTACGAAACGCCCTGCGCCTCGCAGGCACGCAACCACGCGATGAGCCGTTGCACGCCAGGCTCTTTCTGGAGCTCGATCCAACTCCGCCAGCAACGCCTTTCGAAAAGTCCCGGCGCGAGTGAGCCCGTTCCGTCATCGAGCGGGATGTCCAAGCGGCGTAACTCTTCCGCCACGCCGAGTGCGAGCGCGTTTGCTTCGGCGAAGACGATTCCCAATCGGGTGCACGAGTCGCGCTTGAGATAGTCGAGCGCCTGCAGGACAACCGTGCGAATCTGCGAGGCCAGGTCGGGCGTGACGCAAAATGTCAGATCGGCTGTGTCTGCGGCCGCATCACGCGAACGTGCGCGTGTGGCGGGATCGCCCTTTTCGTAAGAAGCGACCAGATTGACGAAAGGAACGTTGGGTTCATCTGGGGGGATGGAACTGAGGGGACCTATGGGACTGATGGCTTCGGTTCGAGTTACTTCTTCCCAGGAGCCGTGCCAGAGTTGATCGATCTTTTCTCCAAATTCGCGCGGTGCCGTTAGCGCGACGACGGCTTGTTCGGCGGAAAAGACGACGGCCTTCAGGAGGTCCCAGAGCGGCCAGTGCGCCGCGTTAAAACCAATCACGAGCAGATTTGCGATCAAAGGCTCGTCGCGCGAGGAGATTTCGCGCCGCAAACGGCGATGCAGGCCGGCTTGCGTGGCGATCCGAAATTCCTCCAGGGCGTGTTGCATCTCCCGAGCCAACTCGCGTCCGTAGACCGCTCCCTCGAGCGCGGGGTCCCATCCGGCCCCGAGTAGAAGATCGTAGGCGCGAAGGAACGCCCCCGGCTCCCGGATCACGCTGGTCAGGGTTGCGTTGGTTCCGTTATTTTGCGCCAGCTTTTCCGCACAGGCACGCGCGACCAGCCGCAGTTCCGCTTGCGTGGCTGTTTCGATTTCTGGCGACATTTCCCCCAGCAGGAATTTGCGGGCGTCGCTGGGCGTCCAGAATCGGAGGCCCAGAAAGGAGATTCCTTCTTCGACGAGGCGGCTGCGAAGATAAAAACTTTCAGCCCGGCTCGGCGTGAGGATCACGGTCGGCTTCGGATTTTTCCACGCCGCACCGGCCTGCTCGCGCAGCCATGGTCCCGCCAGCGTGCGCCACTGCTCCTCGACGGAAGCGGTGAAATATAAGCGCAGCGCGGCCATGACTATTTGTAGGGCGCATTATTCACGATGCAATCTTAGGTAGCCCGCGATCTCCGAGCGCGGTTTTTTCGATACCGTCGCCCGGAGGTCGACGGCTACCATGAACGCGCGACTACATTATTAGTGCGACGGTCACAGACCGCCGCTACAGTCAGCGAATGGCCTTCTCCTCCATGCGCGAATTTGCGGACAAGCTGGAAACGGCAGGCGAATTGGTCCGCATCACCGAACCGGTGCGGACGGACCTTGAAATCACCGCGTTGGCGAATCGTGAAATGAAATCACCCGGCGGAGGAAAGGCGCTGCTGATCGAGAAGCCGCTTTTGCCCACGGGAAAAATATCGGCCTTCCCGGTCCTGATCAACGCTTTTGGCTCGGAGAAACGCATGACCCTGGCGCTCGAGGTGAATCACGTCGATGAAGTCGCCGATCAGATCGCTTTTCTCCTCAAGGCCAAGCCACCGAAGTCGCTCGGCGAAGCGTGGGCGCTCCTGCGCGCGGGTTTCGATGCCATGCACGCTTGCCCGGCCCGCGTCCGCAGCGGCCCATGCAAGGACGTGATCGTCCGGTTCGATCAAGGCGCAACGCCCGACTTCGATCTCACCGCGCTGCCGATTCTGAAATGCTGGCCGCAGGACGGTGGGCCATTTGTCACGCTGCCGACGGTCTACACGCAGGACCCCGACACCGGCGACCGCAACATCGGCATGTACCGGATGCAAATCTTCGACGGACGCACGACGGGAATGCATTGGCAACTGCACAAAGTCGCCGCGCGCCACGGCAAACGTTACTACGAGACCGGCCAGCGCATGCCTGTCGCGGTCTGTCTTGGCGGCGATCCGGTCATGCCGTTTTGCGCGATGGCGCCGATGCCCGACGGGCTCGATGAAGTGTTGCTCGCGGGATTTTTGCGCAAAAAGTCGGTGCCGATGATCAAGTGCGAGACCATCGATCTTGAAGTCCCGGCCCATTCGGACTTCGTCATCGAGGGTTACATCGATCCGACCGAATCGCTCCGCGCGGAAGGTCCCTTCGGCGATCACACCGGCTTTTACACACCCATCGACGACTACCCCGCGTTTCACGTCACCTGCATCACGCATCGCCGCGACGCGATTTATCCGGCCACGATTGTCGGCAAACCGCCGATGGAAGATCTCTATCTGGGCCAGGCCAGCGTGCGGCTTTTCCTGCCGGTCTTCAAAATGAACTTCCCGGAGATTGTCGATATGGCTCTGCCCGCCGAAGGCGTTTTTCACAATCTCGTCTTCGTCAGCATCCGAAAGCAGTATCCGTATCAGGCCTACAAGATCATGCACGGCCTCTGGGGCATGGGGCAGATGATGTTCACGAAGATGATTGTCGTGGTCGACGCGCACGTGAACGTCCACGACACGAGCGACGTGCTTTTTCATCTCTGTGCGAACATCGATCCGCAGCGCGATAGCCTGCTGACCAAGGGCCCGTGCGACAGCCTCGACCACGCGCCGACGGTGGCCAACATCGGCTCGCACATCGGCTTTGACGCGACGCGGAAGCTTCCAGGCGAAGGCTACACGCGCGGCTGGCCGGAGGAGATGAGCCTGCCAGGGGAGATTCTCGACGGCATCGCGCAGCGCTTTCCGAGGAAGTGGTAGCCGCCCTTCTTCAAGCCACCGACGGCGGGCGCAGACCGCCGCAACTATTGCCGTGCGCAGCACAAATAAAAAGGGAGAGATCCTTGCGAACCTCTCCCTTCTCAAAACTGCGTCTGAAGAATTATTTCTTCTTCTTGACGGCTTTCTTGGCTTTCTTGGCCGGGGCTTTCTTCTTAGTTGCCATGGAGAATCACCCCCTCTTCAAATCGCACTTGTTGCGCGAAATCGTGCAAATAAATATTTATCACTTGCTTAGGAATATGTTTTTCGAGTGATGGCGTCAAATGTAATTTCAATAAATCGTTAAATTTTTTTCGCGCATGTTTTGTGATGCGCGCCGCTTTTCGCGAAAAAATTCGCGTTTTATTTCATTTGAGCCGTGAAAAAATTTCGCGCGCGATCTCCGCAACCGGCCACAAACGTCCGAGACCTTCGTAACCACACGCGAGCAACCCGGCTTCGGGCCCGATGAACGAAACGCCCCGTTTTCGGAGGAGAATCACGTTGTCCCGCGTCGCGGGATGATGCCACATCTTGCCGTTCATCGCGGGCGCGACGATCACCGGCGCGGGCGTCGCGAGCAGAAGAGACGTGAGCAAATCGGGCGCGAGTCCGTGCGCGAGTTGCGCGATGAGATGCGCGGTGGCGGGCGCGACAACGACGAGGTCCGCGTGGTCCGCCAAAGAGATGTGCGCGGGCTGTCCGTCACGCATCGCGTCGTTTTCGCGCGTGTAGACCTCGCGGCGCGTGAGCGCGGTGAACGTCAGCGCGGTGATGAAACGCAGCGCTTCATCGGTCAAAACCACGTCGACCTCGACGCCTTCCTTGGTCAGCGTGCTGGCCAATTCCGCCGCGCGATAGGCCGCGATTGAACCGGTGATGCCGAGGACGATGCGGCGAGACTTGGACTTGCTCATCTCCTTAGTGTAGCGGCGGTCCATGGCCGTCGCACGATAAATTCCGAGGTAGCTGTCGAGCGTTGCGCGACAGTTTTTATTGCCGTGCGCAGCAGCGGCGCAGGGCCTGCGTCGGCTACCTTCCGAAGCGAACGTCTACTTCTTCCGCCAGATATAAATCCGGCGGCCAACCCAGGCGAGGAGGATGAGAGTGAAAACCCACGGCGTGAGGAACGCGATCACCACGCCAATCACGCGCACGCTGCCGAAGAGAGCCGCCGCGCCGTCGCCGAACGTTTGCCGCAAGGTCGACCACAAGCCGCTGTTGTCGGGCACGATCTCGCCCTGATTATGCAATTGCAGGCTGATCTCGGCGGGCGCGGAGTCGTCGGTCACCGTCTGGTCAGGGCGGTCGTCGCGGTGGACGGAGAGTGATTCGACCTTGCCGAGCGCCTTCACGCTTTCCACGAAGGCGGGATATTTTGACATGGGCAGGCGGAACGTCATCTGCGCCAATTCGGTGCCGTCGGGCTGGCGCTCAAAGCTCGAGGCCTTCACTTCCACGCCGGCCGCCGCAGCGTCCTGCTTGATTTGCTGCGCCTGCTGATCGACATCGGTGGCGATCACGGACATCTCCGTCTCTTGCAGCGGCGTATCGTCGTCGGTCAGCGAAAGCGAGACGATCACCGGCGCGTCGTCGCCATTCGCACCAGGACCGGAATCGTCGTTGCGCTGGATGCTGAGCGAGGCGGTCCGGCCCAGCGCTTCTATCGCCGCGATCAGCGTGGCATAATCCTTGCCGGGAACGCGCACGGTTAGTTGTGCGGTCGATTGGCCCTGCGGCGTTTTGTTCAGCGAGGAACTCAGAATTTCCGCACCCGCATTGGCCAGCGCCGCCGCCTTGGCCTGATCGAGCGCGTCATCGACGGCCTTGG
>Ga0181537_10003209_pt1 | contig 14083 bp, 11 predicted proteins | sample PEATcosm2014_Bin_39_FD_119765 | JGI IMG/M metagenome (GOLD analysis project Ga0181537, IMG submission 119765) | Peatland microbial communities from MTU Mesocosm Facility, Houghton, MI, USA - PEATcosm2014_Bin23_10_metaG | ecosystem: Environmental > Terrestrial > Soil > Wetlands > Peat | place... | reverse complement strand
ACCTCGGGCACGGGTACAACCCTGTCTGGCGGGGGAGAATCGCGTCACCCAGACAGAAGAATACGATACGGCCTACGGCCCGCAATTTCAACATGGATGCACGTTTACCATCCAGAGTTCACCGGCCGTTAACTCCATAGTCCATTTCATAAGCCATTTCGGGAGGATTCCATCCAAAAAGAAGGGGAGCCCGAAGGCTCCCCGAAAACTGCATTTTACGTACAACAATTCAAATCGTTAGAAGGTGATCCGGGCGCCGAAGTCCATGTTGCGGTGCTCGTCGTTCGGGCCTCCTGGTACACCACCACTGCCACCCTTTTCGCTCTGGATGAAGGAACCCGCCGGCGAGCTGATGCCCGAGACGTCGATTCCGTATCCTGCGATGTACTGGTTTTTGTGGTTGAAGATGTTGTACATCTCAGCGCGGAGCTGCAACTGGAGCTTCTCGGTGAACTTGAAGTTCTTGATGAACTGCATGTCCATGTTCCAGAAGCCCGGTCCCTTGAACTGGTTGCGCTCAGGGTAGGCCGAACCGTCCTGCGTGTAGGTGCAACCCACGTGGAAGAGCCCGGTGCAATTAGGCGTTCCCAGGGAATTGCCGGCATTCGCCGCGGTGCCTGCGGCTGCGTCAAACGGAACCGCGAGGTAGTTGAAGTAGCCGCCGCCAACATTCGTCGCCGAACCGCTGTGTGCGATTTTGTTCGAGCCCGGAGCATACAGCGGGCAACCGGTATCGTTCGGGTTGTTGCAATCGTAGATCGTGAACGGCATGCCCGAGCGCGCGTTGAAGATGCCGCTCATAGCCCAGCCGCCGGCGATGTAACGTACTGCTTTGCTGTCGGCGTTCTTCCCCCAGGGAAGTTCCCAGGACGCGCTGGCGATAAAGCGCTGACGGATGTCAAAGTCCGAGTTGCCAAAGTTCAGCTTCGGATTGAAGGCATCCAGGTAGCCCAACTGGTACAGGCCCGACTGTCCGCCGTAGGTCTCGGTGAAGGTCGAGGAGAGGTTATCCAGCGAGTGCGACCATGACCAGTTCGCGTTGACCGTAACTCCGGTCTTCGCCAGGTTGTTCGCCTTGAAGCCAACCAGCAGCGCGTTGTACTTGCTGTAGCCGTTGTCGCTGCGGAAGTTCATGTTGCTGTACTGCAGGTTCAGGCGGTTGTTGTAGTTGTAGCCTGCCGCGCCGTCGCCCAGGTACAAGCCGCCACCGGCGGTCGGGTTGACGTTCGAAATGTCGTACAGGTGAACGCCCTTCGATCCCGCATACGACACGCTGAACAGAGCGTTGTTAAACACCGACTGCTCGATCCCCAGGTTCCAGGTCTCGGAGTAAGCCGTCTTCATGTTCTGGTTGATGGCGCGCTGGCTCACGGCCGGAAGCGCCTTGCTGCCCGTACCGGCCAGCGGACCGTTGTTGTCCGTGTACACCGGCATCGAAGCGACGTCCGTTGGTGCGATCAGTGCGATAACCGCGTAGTTCGGCGGGTTCTGAATCGCATTGAAGGTTACGTTGCCAAAGTTACGCTCGTAGCCGATGCTGTAGCCGCCACGCACGCTGGTCTTGCCCTTGCCTGTCGGATCCCACGCGAAACCAATGCGCGGTCCAAAGTTGTGGTACGCCGGCTTCCAGAAGACGCCGCCGTTCTTGGCAAGTTGAACCTGGCCGTTGCGAATCTGCTCAAACTCGTTGGCTCCCGTGCCAAATACGAAGTTCGAGTCCAGGTTCTGGTTGGCATTCTTCTGTACGCCGTAGTACTCCCAGCGCAGGCCGGCATTCACCGTCAGGCGGGGCGTGACCTTCCACGCATCCGAACCATACAGGGCGCCGTCGTTGTACTGGTAGTTGCGGCCGAAAGCCGGCTTGTTAACCGGCAGGGTCAGGGTGCAAGCCGGGGTCTGCTGAACAACGCCATAGAGGTTCTTGGCGCAGGGGTATTCTCCCTGCGGATTGACGGCGCTCTCAAACTCGTGCAGGTTGCCGCTCACAAGGTTGGCAAGGCCGGTGCTCAGGTTCGTGCCCAGAATTTCAACCGCGTTCTCGTAAGCGCCGAAGGTGCGGTTGTCGCGGATCTGGATGAACTGTCCGCCGAACTTGATCTGGTGCTTGCCCTTCGTGTAGGACAAATCGTCATAAGCCTGGTACAGGTTCTGGGGACCGCCGAACGGGATCGAGTTGCCGGGAGTCGTCTGCGAGTAGCCAGGGAACTCCAGGATCTGTCCGCCCACGGTCGGAACTGCGCCAGACGTATACAGAGTCGGGCTGACCGGGTTGGTGCCGAGCGGCTGCAGGTTGTACAGGCGGTTGTAAACCACCTTCGTCGAGTTCACGATGTTCGGGGTGAAAATGTGGGTCAGGGAAATGGTGATGTTGTTGTCAAAGTAGTTCTGTCCGGTGCTGTAGCCGGCGTACGGGCTGTTGTTGACATAGCCCACCTGATCCACTTCGTGGTACGCGGCATAGCGGCCCGTCAGGGTCGTCTTCTGGGAAAGAGTGAAGTCAACCTTGGCAACGTTGTCCCAGCTATTTTGCGGTGGGCCGCCGCCTGCATCCGACGGAACATTGTAGGAGACGAGGTCGCAGGTCAGCGTGCCGCAAGGCGTGGTGCCCTGCAACTTCAGGTTCGCAGCCGGCTTGCCGTAAGCGGCAAAGAAGGCCTGGCTCGAAGCTCCCAGCGAGCTGTAGGAAGCCGGATCGATGATCGCGGCGTTCTGGCTGCCCGCGCTGCGTACACGCAGCCACTCCAGGTTGTCGAAGAAGAACAGCTTGTTCTTGATCACCGGCCCGCCTACCGCGAAGCCGAAGTTGTTGCGCGTGTAAATGCCCTTCGGAATTCCGTTGGCATCGTTGAAATAGGTGTTCGAGTCCGTCGCCGAAATGCGGTTGAACTCATAAGCGCTGCCGTGGAACTGGTTGGTGCCGGACTTGGTCACCAGGTTCACGATGCCGCCGCTGGCGCGCCCGTACTCGGCGCCGAAGTTGCTCGTCAAAACGCTGAACTCCTGGACCGAATCCAGGGGAACCGGCTGGCCAACGCCCGCCGTGAAGGTGTCAACGTTCTCCGCGCCGTCCAGCAGGATGCTGGTCGAAGCCGAACGCGATCCGTTAATCGAGAATCCTGCGCCGCGGCCGCTGTTGCTGTCCTCGGTCACGTTGTTCGACATGCGAACCAGTGCATAGGGATTGCGGTTCGCGTCGGTCGGCAGCGCCGACAGTTCGGTCGAGTTGATAACTTCCGACATCGTCTGGTTTTCCGTGTTCACGGCAACCGACGATGCATCAGCCGAAACTTCTACTACCGTGGTCGAAGTTCCCACGGCCAGTACCGGCGAAACCTCAAGGTTTGCCGAAACATAGACCTCAACGGTCTTTTCATATTTCTGGAAGCCGGTCGCTTCAACGGTCACTTTGTAGACCGCGGGCTTCAAGCTGGGGAAGGTGTACAGGCCCGCGGAGGTCGTCGCGGCCGTGCGCGTCGCGTTGGTCTCAACTGCAACCAGCGTTACCTTCGCATTGGGCACAACGGCGCCGGACTTGTCCTTAACAGTGCCGGTGATCTGGCCTGTTTCTGTCTGGCCAAAGGCTGCTACTGCGAAAGCCAGCAGCAACGTGAGACCTAGAACTTTCAATAGTTTTTGCATTCGCGCTCCCTTTTACACTTGATCAAACAGTAACAAGTAGCTCAGTTGGCAACACGCAAACGCCACGGAATACCAATGTCGCTGCCGCGGCCTTGTTGTTGAGTTCGCAGTGAATACTGCACGTCTCATTCCAAATCCGCTCTCCCGCCCGATTCGATAGATACCCCACTTTATGACAATTCCGTAAATCGCCAATAAGCCGGAATCCCATTTTTCAGACATCCCAATCCAGCATCTACGGATTATGGAATATCTGTCACCCCCGCGATTCGGAGGTAAGTGTTTACTAAATAGTTATATATTCCTCTAAGCGATTTCCCCTGCCCAAATCATCCTCCGCCTCCCCCGTCCAGCCTCGCAAAACGCGCATATAATAGGCCATCATGGAAGAACGGGAATATTACGACGAGCGGCAAGAAACCAAGAAGCACATGCTGGTCTGCCCCCACTGCCGGCAGGAGGGTGAATACGAAGTCGGCTGGATCGTGCGCATGAAGAAGAAGTCTCTGCCGCCCCGCGCCGACGAGCGTGACCGCGCCAAGTTTGCCAAGGCCCAGAGCTACATGGTGCGCAAGGACGATCTCCTGGCCTGCAAGAACATGCGCTGCCGCAAGCGTTTTGAAATCGCCGGCATCCAAACCGTGGCGTTTCTGTAAGCGCCGCCCACTCCGCCTTCCGGGACGCCTCAGGACGTCCCTGTTTTTTTCTCCTCAATCTCCCATTGAATCGCCATTCAGTTTTTTCATCCGGCGGGATATACTCTTTCGTCCTGCCGCCTTGCTCCACGGGCAGGCCTTCTCAAGCGTGAGGAAGCCGGGGTGGCTTCTCTCTTCGGAATTCCAAAGCTGTTGCGGGCGCGGGCTTGGCCGTGCTCTTTTGTGTCCAATCAAAGTTCATTGAGGTGCAAGGTGAAGATCCTGGTGTGCATCAAGCAGGTTCCGCAGAAGGATGCGCCGCTCAAGCTGAATGAAGGCGCAACCTGGATTCGCGAGGATGTGGGATACGAAGTCAACGAGCCGGACGCATACGCCCTCGAAGAGGCATTGCGGCAGAAGGAGAAGAACGGCGGCGAAGTCGTCGTCATCACCGCCGGCCCCGCCCGCGCCCAGCAGGTCTTGCGTGAGGCGCTCGCCAAGGGCGCTGACCGCGCCATCCATCTGGAAGACGACCGCTTCGTCACTCTTGACTCCTTCAACATTGCCCGCGCCTTCGCCGCCGCAATCAAGGACGAATCCTTCGACCTCATCCTCACCGGCCTCCAGTCGGACGACTTCGGCTACGCCCAGACCGGCGTGCTCCTCGCCGAATTGCTCGGCTGGGCCCACGCCACCATCATCATGCATATCGAAGCCAAAGACAGCGGCATCCGCGTCAAGCGCGAGCTCGAAAGCGGCTTCTTCCAGTTCGTCGAAATGCCCTTGCCCTCCGTGCTCACCATCCAGTCGGGCATCAATAAGCTGCGCTACGCCACGCTCATCGGCATCAAACAGGCCAAAAACAAGCCTCTGCGCAAGGTGGCTTTTGACGAACTCTCCGCCGCTCTCCGGCCCAATCAACTGAACATCGAGCGCCTCTACGTCCCCAAAAAGACCAAGCAGACGGAAGTCATCCAGGGCTCGCCGCAGGAAATTGCTAAGAAGCTGGTAGCCAAGCTGCGCGACGAAGTGCGCGTGTTATAGGAGCCGATTCCATGCCTGAAGCCAAAAAGCTGAGAGACCTCGAGCAGGCGCGCGAGCACGTAAACTCCCTGCGCTTTCTCGGAGGTCTGCTCCTCGGGGTGGCCCTGCTTCTCTACTTCTTCCATCTGGCGGAGAAGCCCATTGGCCGCCACACTCTCGGCTGGCTCTCCATGGGATTCGCCATTCTCGGAGCGGCCCTGCTGTGGGTGGGCAGTCACCGGCTCCGTTCGCTGCGTTAGCACTTTTAAGGATTCAGTTCCCGTGCGGCGCGCCGCACACAACGCGCGCGATTCGCCGCGCAATTGAGGATGAGAACATGGCAGATACAATCCTGGTAATCGCAGAGCAGCGCGAAGGCAAACTCAACCGCGTCTCCTTTGAAACCATCGCCGGCGCGCAGGCGCTCGCCAGGCAAACCGGCTGGAGCGTCGAGGCCGCCGTCATCGGCGGTGGAGAGCACATCCCCTCACTCGCCGCGGAAATCGCCAAGACCGCCGTCGCCAAGGTTTACGCTATCGAGGACAGTGCCCTCGCCCAGTACACCCCCGATGGCTTTGTCGCCGCCCTCAAGGCCTTCATCGCCGCCAACAAGCCCAAGCTCGTGCTGCTCCCGCACACCTACCAGGTCCGCGACTTCGCCCCCAAGCTCGCCGCCTCGCTCGGCGCCGTCCTTGTCAGTGACGCCACAGGAGCGCGGTTCGAGAACGGCAAGCTGCTCTTCACCCGCCAGATGTTCCAGGGAAAATACTCCGCCGACATCTCGCTCACCGGCGACGGCCCCTACTTCGCCAGCTTCCAGACCGGCGCATACCGTGGCGATCAGGTCGAGCCCGGCTCGGCCCCCGTTGAAACCGTCGCCGCCAGCACCGCCGAAATCCGCACCCGCCCCGAAGCTCCTTTCCAGGAGGCCAAGCAGGCCGTCGATCTCTCCCAGGCCGAGATCATCGTCTCCGTCGGCCGCGGCATCAAGGAGCAGAAAAACATCGAGCTCGCCCGGGCACTTGCCGACGCTCTCGGCGGCGAAATCGCCGCATCGCGCCCCATCTGCGACGCCGGATGGCTCCCCATGGAGCGCCAGGTAGGCTCCAGCGGACAAACCGTCAGCCCCAAGCTCTACCTCGCCCTCGGCATCAGCGGAGCCATCCAGCACATCGTCGGCATGAAAGGCTCGAAAACCATCATCGCCATCAACAAGGATGCCGAAGCCCCGATCTTTGAAGTCGCCGACGTCGCCGTTGTCGGCAATCTCTTTGACATCGTCCCCGTCCTCACCGAAGAGATCAAGAAGGCAAAAGCGTAAAGCAGGTTTCAAAGTTTCAAGGTTTCAAAGTTTCAAAGCTAAAATCTGCGCACGGAGAATCTGCTTGGCGAACACTTACAAAGACCTGCTGGTCTGGCAGCAGGCAAAGACTCTGGCTGTCGCCGTCTATCGCGCCACCGAGCAGTTCCCGCGGAGCGAATCATTCGGCCTCACAAGCCAGATGCGCAGGGCTGCAGTCTCCGTGGCTTCAAACATTGCCGAAGGCCAGGGACGTGGCAGCAAGCCGGACTTTGCCAAGTTCCTCTGCATGGCGCGAGGATCATTGCTCGAATTGCAGACCCAGCTCGAGATCGCCGCGGAGTTAACACTTGGAAACCCGGAAGAACTCATGAAGCTCAACGAAAGTTGTTACAGGGTTCTCGGTCTTCTCAATCGCCTGCTGAAGGCAATCGACACAAGAATCAGAACATAACGATTTCAACCTTGAAATTTTGAAGCCTTTGCCAGAACTGCTTGCAATCAACGAACGCCCGGGTCCAGAGGTTTTCAACTTTGAACCTTTGAAACCTTGAAACCATGAAACTTTGAAACCTGAGGTTCCCATGATCTTCCGCACCCCGATCCCCGGCACCCCCCACCCCGAGATGGAAGCCGACGTTGTCATCGTCGGCGGCGGACCCGCAGGAATGGCCTGCGCTCTTCGTCTCTCGCAGCTTATTGACCAGCACAACGCCACCCATCCCGACGCCCAGCTCTCCAAGGAAAACATTTACGTCCTCGAGAAGGCTCGCGAGATCGGCCAGCACTGTCTCTCCGGAGCCCTCCTCGACCCCCGCTCCATGAACGAGCTTCTTCCCGGCTGGCAATCCGAAGCTCCCATCGAGGCCGAAGTCTCCAGCGACAGCGTCTACTACCTCACCCGCACCGCCGCCTACAAGTCTCCCGTCACGCCCCCGCCCATGCAGGATCACGGCAACTACGTCATCAGCATCAACCGCTTCGCCAAGTGGCTCGGCGCCAAGGTCGAGGAGACCGGAATCACCATCTTCAGCGGCTTTGCCGGAAGTGAGTTGCTCTACGAAGGCGGCCGCGTCGCCGGAGTCCGCACCGATGACAAGGGCGTCGACAAATCCAACCAGCCCAAGGGAAACTTCGAGCCCGGCTACGATCTCAAGTCGAAGATCACCATCCTCGCCGAAGGCACCCGAGGCTCGCTCACCAAACAGCTCAATGAAAAGCTAGGACTCTCCGCCGACCGCAATCCCATGACCTACGGCGTCGGCGTCAAAGAGCTATGGGAGGTCCCCGCCGGACGCATTCTGCCCGGCCAGGTCATCTACACCATGGGCTATCCCCTCACCACCCGCGAGTACGGTGGCGCGTGGATCTACGGCGGCAAAGACAACACCATCTCCCTCGGCTTCGTCACCGGACTCGACTATCCCGATCCGCGTACCGATCCCCAGCACGTCCTCCAGTCCTTCAAGCAGCATCCCTTCGTCGCCAAGCTTCTTGAGGGCGGCAAGATCCTCCGCTACGGCGCAAAATCCCTGCCCAACGGCGGCTGGTGGGCCGTCCCGCCTCTCGCCGGAGATGGATGGATGATCGTCGGCGACTCCGCCGGATTGCTCAATTCGCAGCGCCTCAAAGGCATCCACCTCGCCATCAAGAGCGGAATGCTTGCCGCGGAAACCGCTTTCGCCGCCCTTGCCACCGGCGACGCCAGCGCCAAACAGCTCGCCAACTTCCCGCGCAAAGTCGATGCCAGTTGGATCAAAGAGGAGCTCTACCCCGTCCGCAACTTCCATCAGGGCTTCGAGCACGGATTCCTCGGCGGAATGCTCAACACCGGACTCCTCATGGCCACCGGAGGCTTCGGCCTGCGCGACCGCTACCCCAACCACCCCGGCCACTCCCGCATGCTGCCCCTTTGGGACATCATGGGACACCCCGGCGACCGCGCCCAACTCACCGGCCCCGCCAAAGGCGACGGCAAACTCACCTTTGACAAGCTCACCGACCTCTACCACTCCGGCACGCGCCATGAAGAGGATCAACCCGCTCATCTCGTCATACATGACCTCAACATCTGCGCCACCCGCTGCGCAAAGGAGTTCGGCAACCCCTGCCAGTTCTTCTGCCCCGCCAACGTCTATGAGATGGAGGACAACCCCGACGCCCCAGGACAGAAGCGCCTCCACCTCAACCCCTCCAACTGCGTCCACTGCAAAACCTGTGACATCATGGACCCCTACCAGATCATCACCTGGGTTCCACCCGAGGGCGGCGGAGGCCCCAGCTACGACGGCATGTAGCCCCTACCTCACAGTCAATAGTCAAGAGTTTTGGTGCCCCATATCTGCCGGGCGCCCGCGGCCGGAGCGGCGGTACTTGCCGCGTACCCGGCTGCGAAGCTCCTTTGGCAGATGTGGGTCCGTTGACTTTGATCCTGATCTTGTTCCTGATCCTGATCTTGATCTTTCGCCTTACATCCACCCCTCTCCGCTCCTTGAATGTCGTTTCCCGCATCTATAACAAAGGTTTTCGCTAGTCCTCTCTCATGCCGCTCATCGATTCATTCGGTCGCGCCATCCGCGACCTTCGCATCTCCATCACCGACCGCTGCAATTACCGCTGCGTCTACTGCCGCACCGGAGCCGGGGGCGAGCACTTCGCCGAACTTCCGCTCGGCGACTACCTCCGCATCGCGCGCGTCTTTGTCTCTCTCGGCATCACCAAAATCCGCCTCACCGGAGGCGAACCGCTCCTCCGCCCCGGCATCCTCGACCTCATCCGCTCCCTCGCCGCCCTACGCACTCCCGAGGGCAATCCTCCCGAGCTCGCCCTCACCACCAACGGACACCTCCTCGCCGAAATGGCCGCGCCGCTGAAAGACGCCGGCCTCAACCGCGTCACCGTCAGCATGGACGCCGTCGATCCCGAGCGCTTCGCCCGCATCACCCGCGTCAACGGAAGCTACTCCGCCGTCCTCGCCGGCCTCCGCGCCGCCCAGCGCGCCGCCCTCTCGCCCGTCAAGGTGAATTGTGTTCTGTTGCGCGGCTTCAATGAGGATCAAGTCGAAGCCTTTGGCCGCTTCGCCTGTGCCGAGCAGGTCGCCATCCGCTTCATCGAGTTCATGCCTCTCGAAGAGGGACGCCTCTGGAGCCCTTCAGTTGTCGTCCCCCTGGCGGAAATCCTCGACCGCATGGCCCGCTTCGCGCCATTCCACGAGATCGCCCACGACCCCAGCTCCACCTCGCGCCGCTACCACTTTGACAGCGGACTCGGCGAGTTCGGCATCATCGCTCCCGTCACGCTTCCCTTCTGCGGAGCCTGCTCCCGCATCCGCCTCACCAGTGACGGAAAAATCCGTACCTGCCTCTTCTCCCTGCGCGAGCATGACCTCCACGCCGCGATCCGCGCCGCCCAGCCGGACGAAGAACTCGCCCGCATCATCGAGCACGCCGTCGCCCATAAAGAGGAGCGCCACCACATCGGCGAACCCGGCTTCATCCAGCCCGGACGCACCATGGTCCACATCGGCGGCTGATCCTTCCGCACCGCTGCCTGGTCTTCGGTGTTCGGCACTGGTGCCCCATATCTGCCTTCCTTTGGCAGATGTGGGTCCGTTGACCTTGCACTTGACCTTGCACTTGCCCTTGCACTTGCTCTTGTTCTTGTTTTTATAAGGTGTCATTCCGAGCGCAGCGAGGAACCCCAGCACCGCTCGAATCTCCCGCGCTGCCCCAGAGGCCCCTCCACCTCCAATCTCACCCCCGCCCCGCCCGCAGCAAAAGCTTGCGTCTTTCCTCCCTGTTCATGCATCATTAACATTAGTAAGAGCTACGGCTTCAACATCCCCGCGGATGGGGCCTGCAAGGTATGTGCATCCGCTGGAGCCGGAGACAGCGCTTTCAACATCCCCGTTTTCGTGCTAGATGGCAGCGAAAACTGAAGGCAGACAAAACGTGGCTACAGCAGTCAATGCGAACTCTACGTGCTCCCTGGACAATTATCTTGTCCTGCCGGATCACTCCTGCGACGCGCGCATCCGTGCCGCACGCCAAATCCTCGGCGACCAGTGTGTCGTACTCGGGCACCACTATCAGCGCGACGAAGTCATCCAGTTTTCTGACCATCAGGGCGACAGCTATCGCCTCTCCGAACTCGCCTCCCAGGCCCGCGGACAGTACATCGTCTTCTGCGGAGTCCACTTCATGGCCGAGTCCGCCGACATCCTCGCCCGTCCTGACCAGCAGGTCATTCTCCCCGATCTCAACGCCGGATGCTCCATGGCCGACATGGCCGAGATCTCCCAGGTCGAGGACGCATGGGAGCAGTTCGTCCGCCTCGGCCTCACCTCCGCCTACGGCGCCGGCATCACGCCCATGACCTACGTCAACTCCGCCGCCGCCATCAAGGCCTTCGTCGGTGAGCGCGGAGGCGCCGTCTGCTCCAGCAGCAATGCTCGCGCCGCCATGCAGTGGGCCTTCGAGCGTAACGAAAAGCTCTTCTTCCTCCCGGACCAGCACCTCGGACGCAATACCGGATACGAAATGGGCATCCCCCTCGACCAGATGGTCGTCTGGGATCCCTACCAGCTTCAGGGCGGCCAGTCCGCCGAGTCGCTCCGCCGCGCCCGGGTCATCCTCTGGAAGGGCCACTGTTCTGTCCACCAGCGCTTTCTCCCCGAGCACGTCGACCGCATCCGTCAGCTTCATCCCGGAATCCAGGTCATCGTCCATCCCGAGTGCCGCTGGGAGGTCTGCCAGAAGGCCGACGATACCGGTTCCACGGACAAACTGCGCCGCCTCGTCGCCGCCGCTCCCGCCGGTGCAAAGTTCGCCATCGGAACCGAAATCCATCTCGTCAACCGCCTGGCCAAACAGCACCCTGACAAAACCGTTGTCACCCTCAACGAATCCGGATGCCTCTGCACCACCATGTACCGCATCTCGCCGCAGCACCTCGCGTGGGCCTTGGAGAATCTCGTGGATGGCAACGTCGTCAACCAGATCAAGGTCCGCCCCGCGGTCAAACACTGGGCCAAAGTGGCTCTCGACCGCATGCTGCAAATCAAGGCCTAAACTGCATCGGCAATTAAGTGCAGGGTAGTCGCATTGGACAGGTGGACAGGTGCCCCAGACAACGCTCCGTTCGTTGTGTGGGAATGTTTCAGGGTGCCCCATCCTAACCGCGCTTTTCGGTTAGGGTGGGGCTGTTGACCTTGCCTTTGTTCTTGTTCTTAACCTTGAAACTTTGAAACCGGTGAAACCTTGCAACCTGCGCAACCTGCGTAACCTTTGCAACCTGCGCAACCTCTTTCAGTCGTACACTATTCCCATGCGAACCTTCACGCTCCGCGAAGCCCAATCGATGCTGCCGGTCCTCGAGAGCCTGCTGCGCAAGTCCATCGAGTCCAAGTCCCTCATCGAGGAGGTCGATCAGGAGTTCAACGATCTCAGCGAGCGCATCTTTCTCAACGGCGGAACCCTGGTCGATGTCCGTGCCTGCGCCGTCCGCAAGGCCGCCCGCGAAAAGGCCATCCAGAGTGCCAAGGACACCCTCTCCGAGATCAACGCCATCGGCGTGCAGGTCAAGGATCTCGAGGTCGGACTCCTCGATTTCCCCTGTCTTGTGGATGGCGAAATTGTCCTTCTCTGCTGGCGTATGGGCGAGCCGTCCATCACCCACTGGCATGGCGCCGAAGAAGGCTACGCCGGACGCCGCCCCATTGACGACCGCATCAAGGGCGACTGATCGGTTGCCGCGCCTCTTTCCACAGCAGCCCTCCAAAGACTGCCGCTCCCAACGCGAACGCCGCCACAATCGCCATCACCGTCCCCGCACTCGCTCCTGCCGCGCGTAGAAACACGAACCAGCGGTCCCAGCCCAGCCCCAGCGTTCCCTCTACATGCAGGTATTTCCAGATCAGCTTCAGTTGTCCCGTAAGCGGCGAGTAGCTCATCCGGTAATCCCAGTTCCCCACAAAATACCGGTTGCCCACCATGTCTTCCACAATGTTCGTCGCCAGTCCAAGCGCCTGCACCGCAAAGCCCAGCGCCGCGCTCGTCCAGAAGGCTTTGGTCAGCCACTTCGGCCGGTCTTCAAACAGCATCGCCGCCGGCAGTGTCAGCAGCACCAGGCTCGGCACAAGGTACCGCGGACCCCAGCAGTACCCGCCCTCCCATTGCGTGCGGAAGCTGTAGAAAATCAGGTTCACCAGCGCCGCGCCGCCGCACACCACCGCCAGCCCGCGCCGCCGCCGCCACAGCCTTGGCAACCCCATCATTCCCAGCACAATCGTCGGGCAGAACAGCAGCGCCGACTTCCCCGGTGAGAACAGGAAGCCGAACACTCCCACCAGCACCGGGTTGTGCCACGAGTCCAGATCCTTCCCGCCCTCCGCCGTCGTCGGAACTCCAAAGTCCAGCATGTTGCCGAACAGCGCATGGTTCCGCGCCAGGTACAACGCTCCGGAGAGCGCCATCACCGCCGCCAGCGTAACCGTCATGCGGTAGCGGAAGCCGCCGCCCGCCGCCTGTTCCGCCCTCTGCTCGGTCAACAACGCCGCAGCAATAAACACCGCCGCCATCACCGTGTTTGCCGGACGCAGATGAATCGAAAACCCCAGCAGCAGCGCTCCTGCCACCGTGCCTCCAACCCCGGCCCGCCCCTCCGCGCCAAACAGCAGCAGCGCCGCCGTCACCAGAATCGCAATCGTCGCCGGCTCCGAGTACAGCCATCCCGAATAGACAAATAGCGGCGTTGCAAAGGCCACCAGCAAACTGCATTGCAGCGCCCCGCGCCGCTCAATCCCCAGTTTCAGAAACAGCAGGAACGCCGCCGCCACCGCCCATGCCGCGTAGGTCGCATTGCTCCAGCAGATCGCCGTCTCCTCCGCCAGGTCGCGGATATCGCGCGGAATCCCCGCCATCCGTGCCAGCCCATAGTGCCCCAGCGCGCTCCAAGGCAGCACCAGGATCGAATGCCCCACCGGCCATGCCGAGCGCGGCACGCCGTGGACGTCGAGCTTGCCAAAGTACACGCCCGAATTCAGCGCCTGCGGAATCGCCGTGCTGTGCCGCAGCAACAGGCTCTCTGATTGCATCACCGGATCGATCTCGTCCATCGACCGCACTCGTCCCGTCGAGGTCAGCAGATAAACACAGTTCAAGAACAGAAACAGCAGCACCGCAACGCGCACATCGCGCCATGGTATTCGCGCGCCACCGTCGCCGGAAAAATCAGCCTCCTGCCTCACTTGCGCCGTCATGAACCCATTGTTGCATGACTCTCATCACTCACGTGACAAGCGCCAGGCAGGTGTCCCGCAGGTGCCCCATATCTGCCTTCTTTTGGCAGATGTGGGTCTGTTGACCTTGCTCTTGAACTTGCTCTTGAACTTGCCCTTGCTCTTGCCCTTGCTCTTGCCCTTGCTCTTGCCCTTGCTCTTGCCCTTGCTCTTGCCCTTGCTCTTGCCCTTGCTCTTGCCCTTGCTCTT
>Ga0181537_10003208_pt1 | contig 14084 bp, 7 predicted proteins | sample PEATcosm2014_Bin_39_FD_119765 | JGI IMG/M metagenome (GOLD analysis project Ga0181537, IMG submission 119765) | Peatland microbial communities from MTU Mesocosm Facility, Houghton, MI, USA - PEATcosm2014_Bin23_10_metaG | ecosystem: Environmental > Terrestrial > Soil > Wetlands > Peat | place... | reverse complement strand
CCTTTCCCCCTCCAAAAATTCCGCCCCCTCACCTCTCCTGCCTCAGCGGCAGCCGGATCACCACCGTTGTCCCCTCCCCCTCCGCGCTCTCCGCATGCACCGTCCCGCCGTGCGACTGCACAATATGCTTCACGATCGACAATCCCAGCCCCGTCCCGCCCGACGACCGGCTCCGGCCCTTGTCCACGCGATAAAACCGCTCGAAAATATGCGGCAGGTCCGCCGGCGGAATGCCAATCCCGTTATCCGCCGCCCGCACCTCCATCTGGCCCTCGTGCAGCGCCGCCGAAATCACCACCCGCCGGGGCGGATTGGAATAGGCCATGGCGTTCTCCAGCAGATTGAACATCACCTGCTCCAGCCGCAGCGCATCGGCATCCACCGGCGGCAAACCGTCCGCGATCTTGAGCTCAATCTCCATCGCCGCCGAATTCGTCCGTGTGCTCCAATCCTGCACCAGTTGCTTGAAGAACGCCTCGATCCGTATCGTGCTGAACTCCGTATGCACCTGCCGCGCCTCCAGCCGCGTGAGAATCAGCAGGTCCTCCACCAGCGCATTGAGCCGGTTCGAGTGCCGCTTCATCGTCTCGATGATCCGTTGCGACTCCTCGCGCGGCATCTCCGGGTTGTCCTCCAGCGTCTCGAGGTAACCGCGAAAAATCGCCAGCGGCGTCCGCAATTCGTGCGACACATTGGCCACAAAATCCTGCCGCACCACCTCCAGTTGCTTGATCCGCGTGATGTCGTGGAACACCGCAACCGCCCCGCCCACCTGGTCCTGCTTCGTGCGAATCGGCATCACGCTGATGTCGAAATGGCGCGGCGGAAGTCCCAGCGCCGTGCTCTCCAGCACCACTTCCTGCTGGCGCGGCTCGCCCCGCTGGATCGTCTCGCGCACGATCATCTCGACCCGGGCCTCGCGCAGCGACTCCAGCACCGTGCGGCCCAGCGGGCTTTGCTGTAGATGAAAAAGATTGAGCAGTTCGTCGTTCACCAGCCGCACCACATGCCGCTCATCGACCACCATCACGCCCTCCACCATGTTCGCCAGCAGCACGTTCAGGTTAAAGTCCTCCTCCCGCTGCTGGCGCTGGAGCTGCTCCAGCCGCGCGCCCAGCGTTTCCAGGTGACGCGAGACCTGCTCGACCAGCGGCGGCCCGTCGATGTAGTACGATTTGGGGCGCTGTCCCGTGGCCAGTTGCCCCGTCAAACGACTCATCTGCCGCAGCGAATGGCGGTAACGATAGCGGACAAAAGCCCAAAACCCAATGAGCTGGACCAGCTCCAAAATCACCAGCAGCACGATCATCGGTTGGCTCGCCATATCCATTTCGCGGTCAACTTACGCGAATCCGCGCCGATAAACATGTCAAAAACGTAAGTGCTTACGCCTAATGTGAGGTTTGCTATTGGCGGCCCTTCGTGTTACGATTGAACGAATATGCCCACGCCGCCAGTCAAGTTTCCCAAGCCCAACCGCAGTTCCGGCAAGCCGCCCGTTCGCAAAAACGAAGGCGGCAACGGCCCGACGCCCAGCCCCGGCGGCGAGCAAAACTGGCGCGCCATCATCGGTCTCTTCCTGACCCTGATCTTGATCTGCGCGTTTTATTACACCCTGGTCCATCCCGGCATCGCCTCCCAGGACATGAAGTTGTCGGATCTGTTCGACCAGATCAAGGCCGGCAAGGTGGAAACGATCTTCACCGACGTTGATCAGTCGACCGGCGCTCAAAGCCTCATCGGCACGTACAAAAGGCCGGTCAGCAGCGTGCCCAACGCCCCCGAAGTCGAGGCCACGTTCAAGGTCCCCGTTAATCTCCAATTCGATCCCTATCTCTTGAGCGAAATCAAGCAGGCCGGCTATCCCAAAATCGTCGAAAGCCAGAACACCACGAACTATCTCTGGCCGATGCTCATCCAGTTCGTGCCCGTCCTCTTCGTCTTCGGCGTCATCTATTTCCTCTTCCGCCAGCAAATCCGCATGGCGGGCAAAAGCGCCTTCAGCTTCGGCAAAAGCAAAGCCCGCATGATGACCCGCGACCGCAACAAGGTCACCTTCAAGGACGTCGCCGGCATCGACGAAGCCAAGGAGGAACTCAGCGAAATCGTCGAGTTCCTCAAGGACCCGCGCCGTTTCCAGCGCCTCGGCGGACGCATCCCCAAGGGCGTCCTCATGATCGGCCCTCCCGGCACCGGCAAGACCCTCCTCGCCAAGGCCATCGCCGGCGAGGCCGACGTCCCCTTCTTCAGCATCAGCGGCTCCGACTTCGTCGAAATGTTCGTCGGCGTCGGCGCCTCCCGCGTGCGCGACATGTTCGAGCAGGGCAAGAAAAACGCCCCCTGCCTCATCTTCATTGATGAAATCGACGCCGTCGGACGCAGCCGTGGCACCGGCATGGGCGGCGGACACGACGAACGCGAGCAGACCCTCAATGCCCTCCTCGTCGAGATGGACGGCATCGAGACCCAGGAAGGCGTCATCATCATCGCCGCCACCAACCGCAAAGACGTGCTCGATCCTGCGCTCCTCCGCCCCGGCCGCTTCGACCGCGAAGTCCGCGTCAACCTGCCCGACGTCCGCGGACGCGAACAAATCCTCCATGTCCACACCCGCAACGTCAAAATCGCCAAGTCGGTCGATCTCGGCCTCATCGCCCGCGGCACCCCCGGCTACTCCGGCGCGGAACTCGCCAACGTCGTCAACGAAGCCGCCCTCCTCGCCGCCAAGCGCAACAAGGACGAAGTCACCCAGCCCGAACTCGAAGAGGCCCGCGACAAAGTCCGCTGGGGCCGCGAGCGCCGCAGCATGGCCATGACCGAGGAGGAAAAGAAAGCCACCGCCGTCCACGAGGCCGGCCACGCCCTCCTCAACGTCATCCTCCCCAACACCGATTCCCTCCACAAAGTCTCCATCATCCCGCGCGGCCCCTCCCTCGGCGTCACCATGTTCCTGCCCGAAAAGGACAAGATCAGCGCCTGGAAGCGCGAGGAACTCGACTCGCTCATCGTCCTCATGGGCGGACGCGTCGCCGAGGAAATGTTCCTGGGCGATGTCTGCAGCGGTGCCGCCATGGACATCCGCATGGCCACCAACACCGCCCGCGCCATGGTCTGCGACTGGGGCATGAGCGACAAGCTCGGCATGATCCATTACGGCGACGACTCCGCCATGAATTTCTTCGGACGCGACATGGGCGGCTCGCGCGGTTACAGCGAAAAAACCGCCGAGGCCATCGACGCCGAGGTTCTGTTTCTCGTCAACAGCGCCTACGAAAAAGCCAAGGCCATCATCGGCACCCACCGCGAGGCCATGGAAAAAATCACCGCCGCGCTCCTCGAATACGAGACCCTCGACGGCAAGCACATCCGCGACATCATCGAGCACGGCCACATGCTCACCCCGCCGCCCGCGCCGCTTTCGCCGCCCTCCAATCCTACGCCCAAGGAACCGCTCCCCGTCAATCCCCCCGTCAAGGCCAAGGAAGACGACGGCGGCATGCTCCCCGGCCTCCCCGCTCCCGCCGGGGCATAACGACTAATCGCTATCGCATAGCCGGACAATCTATTAGAAGATATGTTCGGTTTATTCGGTAAACCTCGAAACTATAATTGGAAAAACGAACATACTCGTCTTTGGAAAAATCTTGTCCCCAGTAGCGGACCTGCGGAAACCCTGCAAGGTGAACTCATCCGTATTGCAGGAAAACTTACCGATCAGGCGTATCGGAACGGGAATATGAATTGGAACGACAATTATCCATCATCGTGGCGATTCATTGGCGAAAAAATTTCTGATGATCCCATTTTTTCAAATGACGAACAAAAGCAAATTAAAGAGAAGATAGAAGAAATAATTCGAGATTTTGATCATCCCGACCTCTCTGGAAATGGTAGCGCCTATTACATCATTTCAGAGCGTGTCGTGGACTGGTGCATGGCTCATCCCAAACCCATCCCTCATGAAGAAAACTTGGATTTGATCATGTGAACGGTGCACAGGCGCTCATTTGATTGGAATGATGCCTTCACGTCCCGTAGGGACGCCTGATAGTAGCCCGGCGATTTATCGCCGGGTTTATCGCGAATGAAGGAGCCGCGTCCCATAGGGACGCCTGAAAGTAGCCCGGCGATTTATCGCCGGGTTTAGCGCGAACGAAAGAGCCGCGTCCCATAGGGACGCCTGAAAGTAGCCCGGCGATTTATCGCCGGGTTTAGCGCGAACGAAAGAGCCGCGTCCCATAGGGACGCCTGAAAGTAGCTCGGCGATTTATCGCCGGGTTTATCGCGAACGAAAGAGCCGCGTCCCGTAGGGACGCTTGATCCTGCGCCCATCATCTCAAGATCATTCCCAAAGATATTTCTCGTCATAGGTGATCTCGTGCCTCTTCAAGAAAGCAAGATACTCCTCCTGAAAACTTTTGTGCCGGTGATGTTCTTCCTGATTCTCAATATAGGCAATCGTCTCGGCAAGTTGCGATACACCGACACTGAAAGCGCCATAGCCCTCCTGCCAGGCAAAATCTTGCATTTCGGGGAATGTCTCATGAATCCACGCTGACGCCCCACCCTTGATTAACTGAATCGCCTTGGCGATGGATAGCGTTGTCGGAATCGAGACGAGGAGGTGAACATGATCGGCAATCCCGCCGATGCAACGGGCCTTCATCCCATTCTCACGCGCAATACCGCCCATGAAAGCCCAAAGTCGCTCCCTCATGGGTGTTACCATAAGAGGAGCGCGGTTCTTGGTGCTGAAAACATAATGGATGTTGAGCGAACTGTACGTTTTTGCCATGACCGAGGATTTTCATCCGTCCCTCCGGGACGGGCAATTCCTATCTGCGGACAACCCGGCGATAAATCGCCGGGCTACTTTCGGATGTCCCTACGGGACATTACCCGCCAGCGCAGCCTGATCCGCCTCGGTGAAAACCCCGTAGGCGTCGTCATGGATGATCGCTCCCTGTTCACGCAAGGCCCGATCCACCTGCACCGCGATGGAACAAAGCTCTTCCCGCGATAATTTTGGCAACTCGGCCAGGATTTCTGTGGCACTCATCATTTGCAGCCTAAGAGCAAAACTCCCATAATTCAACTTCAGCCTTAAACAAGAACGCTTCCCTCGTGACATTTTCCCCCAAGAACGGGATAGTTCCTGCTGTTCACGTCGCAACAAGTTTCACCTCATGTCCATCCACGCCGCGCTCACCCACGTCACCCACTACCGTTACGCGAAACCCATCTCGCTCGGCCCGCAGGTCGTGCGTCTGCGCCCCGCCGTCCATTGCCGCACCCCGATCCTCAACTACACGCTGAAGATCACCCCCGACACCCACTTCCTCAACTGGCAGCAGGATCCCCAGGGCAACTTCCAGGCCCGCCTTGTTTTCCCCGAGAAAACCGACGAATTCAAAGTCGAGGTCGAACTCACCGCCGACATGGCGACCATCAATCCCTTCGACTTCTTTGTCGAGGATTCGGCCAAGGAATTTCCCTTCACTTACGACGCCATCATGGCGCACGAGCTCAAGCCCTACCTCGAACTCGAAACGCTCGGCCCGGCCCTCCGCTCCTTCCTCCACAAAATTCCCCGCAGCAAGCGCAACACCATCGACTTCCTCGTCGACCTCAACGGCCTCGTCCATAACGAAATCAAGTACGTCGTCCGGCTCGAGCCCGGCGTGCAGACCGTCGAGGAAACGCTCAAGCTCAAAAGCGGCTCCTGTCGCGATTCGGCCTGGCTCCTCGTCCAGGTCGCCCGCCAGCTCGGCCTCGCCGCCCGCTTCGTCTCCGGCTACCTCATCCAGTTGACCGCCGATGTCAAACCCGTCGATGGCGGCGCCGCCGGCCCCGAAGCCGACTTCACCGACCTCCACGCCTGGACCGAAGTCTATCTCCCCGGCGCGGGCTGGGTCGGCCTCGATCCCACCTCCGGCCTCCTCACCGGCGAAGGCCACATCCCCCTCGCCGCCACCTCCGATCCCGAAACCGCCGCGCCCATCAGCGGAAACCTCGAAGACGTCGAAACCAAATTCGATTTCCACATGTCCGTCGCCCGCGTCGTGGAGACCCCGCGCGTCACCCTCCCCTATCGCGAGCAGCAATGGCGCGAGATCGAAGCCCTCGGCCGCCAGGTCGACGAAAAGCTCAGCGCCTTCGACGTCCGCCTCACCATGGGCGGCGAGCCGACCTTCGTCTCCACCACCAATCGCGACGGCCTCGAATGGAACTTCACCGCGCTCAGTCCCGAAAAGCAGATCAAGGGGGAAAAACTCCTCAAGCGCCTCCGCGACCGTTATTCCACCGGCGCGCTCCTCCACTACGGCCAGGGCAAATGGTATCCGGGTGAATCGCTGCCGCGCTGGGCCTACGGCTGCTACTGGCGCAAGGACGGCGAACCGATCTGGGCCAAGGAAGACCTCGTCGCCGAAACAGGCGTCAACTACAAGGTCACCTCCGAAGATTCGGGCCACTTCCTGCGCAAGCTCGCCGACCGCCTCAGCGTCGATCCCAAGTACGTCCGCGACGCCTACGAGGACATCTACCACTATCTCATCGAGGAAGCGCGCCTGCCCTATAACGTCTCCGCCTTCGATGCCAAAATCAAAACCGAGGAAGACCGCAAGCGCCTCGCCAAGGTCTTCGCCCAGGGCCTCGACGCCATCGTTGGCCATGCCCTGCCGATCCTGCGCGCCACCTGGCTGCCTGATCAGCCCTGGAAATCGACCACCTGGCAGTTGCGCACCGACCGCCTCATGCTCATCCCCGGCGACTCGCCCATGGGCTACCGCCTCCCGCTCGAATCGCTCCCCTGGGCCAAGGCCAGCGACGCCGTGCAAATCGTCGAGCAGGACCCGACCGAACGCCGCCCGCCGCTCCCGCCTCCCTCCCTGCGCAGCAGCAAGCGCATGGTCGACGGCAAGCTCGTCAGCAGCAGCGATTACCCGCCCGTCCCCGTCGGCCAGCCCGATGCCAACGTCGTCCGCACCTCCATCTGCGCCGAACCGCGCCATGGCATCCTCCATGTCTTCATGCCGCCCACCGCGCAATCGGAAGATTATCTCGACCTCGTCGCCGCCGTCGAGGACACCGCCTTCGAAATGGGCGTCCCCGTCCGCATCGAAGGCTACACCCCGCCCTCCGATCCCCGCATCCGGAATTTCAAAATCACCCCCGACCCCGGCGTCATCGAGGTCAATCTCCAGCCCGCCAACAGTTGGCCCGAAATGGTCCACATGACCGAAACCCTCTACGAGGAAGCCCGCCATTGCGATCTCGGCGCGGAAAAATTCCTCCTCGACGGACGCCACGTCGGCACCGGCGGCGGCAACCACATCGTCCTCGGCGGCGCCACCGTCACCGAAAGCCCCCTCCTGCGCCGACCCGACCTCCTGCGCAGCCTCGTCGGCTACTGGCAGAACCATCCCTCGCTCTCCTATCTCTTCTCCGGCATCTTCCTCGGCCCCACCAGCCAGATGCCGCGCATCGACGAAGCCCGCAACGACGCCCTCTACGAATTGCAGATGGCCTTCGACCAGGTGCCCGACCACAGCCACGTCCCGCCCTGGCTCGTCGACCGCATCTTCCGCAACATCCTCACCGACGTCACCGGCAACACCCACCGCGCCGAATTCTGCATCGACAAACTCTTCGATCCCGGCAGCGCCTCGGGCCGACATGGCCTCCTCGAACTCCGCAGTTTTGAAATGCCCCCCCACGCCCGCATGAGCCTCACCCAGCAGCTCCTCCTCCGCGCCGCCGTCGCCCGCTTCTGGGAAAAGCCCTACAAATGCCCCCCCGTCCCCTGGGGAACGCAGCTCCACGACCGCTTCCTCCTGCCCCACTTCTGCGAGCAGGATTTCAACGACGTCATCGAGGACCTCAAGCGCGGCGGCTACCCCTTCAAGACCGAATGGTTCGCCCCCCACATGGAATTCCGCTTCCCCGTCCAGGGCGAAGTCAACTACGACGGCGTCAACCTCGAACTCCGCGCCGCCCTCGAGCCCTGGCACGTCCTCGGCGAGGAAGGCACCCCCGGCGGCACCGTCCGCTACGTCGATTCGTCGGTCGAAAAACTCCAGGTCAAAGTCGACAACGCCATCGAGGGTCGCCACCTCGTCACCTGCAACGGCCGCCGCGTCCCCCTCCACCCCACCGGCACCGCGGGCGAGTTCGTCGCCGGCGTCCGCTACCGCGCCTGGCAGCCGCCCGAGGCCCTCCACCCCACCATCGGCGTCGACGCCCCCCTCACCTTCGACCTCATCGACACCTGGACCGGACGCTCCCTCGGCGGATGCGTCTACCACGTCTCCAGCCCCGGCGGCCGCAACTGGACCACCATGCCCATCAACTCCAACGAAGCCGAAGGCCGCCGCCTCTCCCGCTTCCGCGCCTTTGGCCACACCCCGGGCCCCATCTTCGTGCCACCCGCCCCGCCGGCCCGAAACGATTTCCCCCTGACCCTTGACTTACGTAAAGGCTAATGGACGTTAAAGTTGTGCCGGCCTCCGTCCGATAAGATTCCCATGGCCTGTCATTTGTTACCCCCCAGCTTCGGCAATCTATGAGCCAATTCCAATCCGAGGAGATGTATCGCAGCATCTTCGAAAACGCCATTGAGGGCATTTTCCAAACGACCCCCTCCGGCCAGTATCTCAACGTCAACCCGGCGCTGGCCAAAATGTACGGCTACGATTCCGTGCAGGACCTCATCAAGGGACTCACCGCCATCGACAACCAGCTCTACGTCGATTGCAACCGCCGGCCCGACTTCATCCGCATCATGAAGGAGCACGGCACCGTCCACGGCTTTGAAGCCGAAATTTACCGCAAGGACCGATCGACCATGTGGATCTCCGAAAACGCCCGCGCCGTCCTCGGCCCCGATGGCGAGATCCAGTATTACGAAGGCATGGTCGAAGACATCACCGACCGCAAGCGGCTCGAAACCGAGTTGCACGCCTCCGAGGAAAATCTCTCCGCCCTCATCAACAACATCGACGATTCCATCTGGTCGATCGACTCCGACTACCGCCTGGTCACCTTCAATGCGACCTTCAGCCACAGCTTCGAGGAAATGTTCCACCTCAAGGTCAAAGTCTGCGACAACGTAATCGAGCTCCTGCCCGAAAGCTGGCGCGCCGAGGACGTCGCCCTCTACGACCGCGCCCTCGCCGGAGAAAAATTCATCGTCGAGCGCCGCTACCAGTTCGCCAACGAAGAGCGCTACTTCGAAATCTCCTACAACCCCATCCACACCAACGGCGCCGTCAGCGGCGTCGCCGTCTTCAGCCGCGACATCACCGAACGCCAGCGCGCCCATATCGCCCTCCAGGCCGCCATGGTCTCCGCCGAGCAGGCCAACCGACTCAAAAGCGAATTCCTCGCCAACATGAGCCACGAAATTCGCACCCCCATGAACGGCGTCATCGGCATGACCGATCTCCTCCTCATGACCGACCTCACCCACGAACAGCGCGAATTCGCCCGCACCGTCCGCATCAGCGGCGAATCGCTCCTCGTCGTCATCAACGACATCCTCGACTTCTCCAAAATCGAAGCCGGCAAGCTCGACCTCGACATCGTCGACTTCGAACTCCGCGAAGTCATCGACAACACCATGGACCTCCTCGCCGCCCAGGCCCACAGCAAGGGCCTCGAACTCGCCGCCTTCATCCGCCCCGAAGTCCCCCTCGAACTCCGCGGCGACCCCGGACGCCTCCGCCAGATCGTCAACAACCTCGTCGGCAACGCCGTCAAATTCACCGCCCAGGGCGAAGTCGTCGTCACCGTCTCCCGCGTCAGCGAAACCCCCACCCACGCCGTCCTCGGCTTCGAAGTCCGCGACACCGGCATCGGCATCGACGAAAAAGCCCAGGCCCGCCTCTTCCAGGCCTTCAGCCAGGCCGACGGCTCCACCACCCGCAAGTATGGCGGCACCGGCCTCGGCCTCGCCATCTCCAAAAAACTCGTCGCCCTCATGCACGGCGAAATCAAAGTCACCAGCCAGCTCGGCAAAGGCTCCTCCTTTTACTTCAACGCCGAATTCGAAAAGCAGACCATCGCCCTCAAATCGGCCGTCCGCCACGATCTCTCCGGCCTTCACGTCCTCATCGTCGACGACAACGCCACCAACCGTGAAATCCTCGACCACCACACCCGCATGTGGAAAATGCGCAGCAGCCTCGCCGCCAGTGGCGATCAGGCCCTCGAACTCCTCCGCGCCCAAAGCGCCGCCGACCCCTACGAACTCGCCATCCTCGACATGCAAATGCCCGAAATGGACGGCCTCATGCTCGCCCGCAAAATCAAAAACGACCCCTCCATCTCCTCCACCCGCCTCATCCTGCTCACCTCCTTCGGCAACCAACTCGACGGCGACGAAATGAAAAAAGCCGGCATCGAAGCCTGTGTCCTCAAGCCCGTCAAACAATCGCGCCTCTTCAACCGCGTCGCCGAAGTCATGGCCGGCCACACCCCCCTCGCCCGCAAAAAGACCCAGACTTCCACCCTCTCGATGAAGTCGCCCATCCCACCCCCGGCCAACCTCTCCCGCAAACCCGTCCGCATCCTCCTGGCCGAAGACAACATCATCAACCAGAAAGTCGCCCTCGGCCTCCTCCAAAACATCGGCTACGGAGCCGACGTCGCCAACAACGGCCTCGAAGTCCTCGCCGCCCTCGACCTCCGCCCCTACGACCTCATCCTCATGGACTGCCAGATGCCCGAACTCGACGGCTACGAAACCACCCAGCGCATCCGCGCCCGCCCCGACACCGCCTCCATGCGCGTCATCGCCATGACCGCCAACGCCATGCGCGGCGAAAGCGAAAAATGCCTCGAAGCCGGCATGAACGACTACCTCAGCAAACCCGTCCGCCTCGAAGCCTTAAGAGACATGCTCGCCCGCTGGATGCCCTCCGACAAAAACGCGTAGCCGCCGTCTTGGGTAGCCGGCGACCTCCGGTAGCCGCCGCACGCTGGGCGGCGGTGCCTTCATGCCTCGTTCCCAAGTTTCACTTGGGAACGCACTTGCTGAGGCAATTTCATTGCCGATCCTCTCATCGTCGAAGGACTCTCAGTGCGAAATAAAATTTGGGAACGAGAAAACGCCTTTTTCCTCATTCCCGGACTCCGTTGCCGATTCCTCCGCAACTTTCCCTATTCCGTCCATTCCGTCCATTCCGTGAATTCCGTCGAAATTCTTCTACCTCACCTCCAGCCACACCGTCTTCGACCCATGACCCGCCGGAAAATCCGGCAACCCTGCCCCCGCCACGAACCGCCCGCCGCGCCCCGCCAACTTCAGCGCCGTCCGCGCCGCCCACTCCAGGTCCGCCACCCGCATCGCCGAGTGATTCACCGAAAGCAAAATCTTCGCCCCCGGCGCCGCCACCTCCAGCGCCAGCGCCACCAATTTCTCAAAATCCCTCTGCACCTGAAACGCCGCTCCCGCCTGGTTCCGCGAAAACGTCGGCGGATCCAGCACAATCGCGTCGAACTTCTCCCCGCGCCGCGCCAGCCGAGGCAAAACCGCCAGCACATCATCCGCGATAAAACGATGCCCCGCTTTCGGATCAAGCCCGTTCCGCGCGAAATTCCCCTCGCCCCGCGTCAGCGAACGCCGCGATAAATCGACGCTCACCGTCTCCGCCCCGCCCAGCGCCGCCACCACCGAAAACGAACACGTATAGGCAAACGTATTCAGCAGCCGCTTCGCCTTCCACCCGCGCAACCGCGCCCGGTTCGCCCGCTGGTCGATAAACAAACCGGCCGAATACCCGCCCGCAAAATCGAGCCCGTAACGCGCCCCCGCCTCCATCACCTCCGTCTCCAACGAACCACCCGCCTCGCCCCTCAACAGAATCGGCGCGCCCCGCTCCGCCGCCTGCTGCGGCAGGTACTTCCCAAAAACCCGCGCCGGCCGGTATGCATAAACCCCGCAACGCTCCTCCATCTCCGCCAGCACCGCGTCACGCCCCGGCTCCGTCTGGTAGGAAAGCAGCACATCCCGCCCAAAACGCTCCAGCCACATCTCCGGCCCCGAAGCCAGCCGATGCGCGTCCGTCCCCTCCGCCGCCAGCGCCGACCAAACCGCGGGCGAAATCCATTCGACCGGCCCCACCCGCCTCTCTACCACTCGCGCCGGTCGTTTCCCCCTCTGAAAAGGCATCGCTTCGGGCGGCGTTTTGGGTCGGTATTTCATCTCTGCTCCCGCAAAACTAGCAGGAAAAATCAAATCAGAGAAAGAGAAGCTGCAAGCGTGTTCCCAAGTCCTATAAGTCCCACTCGTCCTATCTGTCCCATACTCCACACCACCGCTAAAAGCACAAAAATCAGGCACTTTTTACCTAAAAAACCGTTGGCATAGGACATGCTAAAGCTCTGTCCGTGCATTTGGCGACCCCCAGGGCAACCAAGGATCGCAGGAGGAGATGGACCGGATTAGCTGTGGCGTTGACCGTGACTTTCACGGTCTGCGACGCCCAGCAAATCAGTTTGTCGCCTTCTGACGGCTTATTGTTGCTCAATCCCTCCCTCGCCCTCCTCCGTACCGTGCGGCCTGAGCAAAAAGCACCACCCGTCCTCGCCCCCTTGCGCCTTACCTATCAAACCTTTGCCAACCGTAAACAAGTCTCCAGCACCTCCCGCACCTTCGATCGTTCCGCCGGATTTCGCTATGCCTTGGTCATGCCCGATGCCTGGCTCAAAGTCCTTTGTCCCCAACCCAATTCCGGGGAAAGCACTCGAGGCCCGCCGCGTATGGGCCCACCTGTTTTCTGTTAGTCGTGATAGGAGCTTTGCCCTCTTGCAAAGCAAAACTTGTCTCTATTTCTACAAACCAATTTTATCCAACCTAATTCATTTATGATCAAACGTCTTTCTACCCTTACGCGGTGGTCGGTCTGCGGTCTTGTTCTGGCCTTCGGGGCCATTCAAGCCAGCGCCCAGGCCACTAACGCGCCCGCAGCAGCCGCAGCCCCCGCCGCCGCCGCTCCGGCCGCAGCCGCACCTGCCGCTGCCACCCCGGCCCCCACGCCTCCGCCATCCCCCGCTGATATGGAAACCCAGATCAAGGACTTGGCGGCCTACGTGACCAACGGTGCAGCCAGCAATCAGACCGATCCGACCAAGAATGGCAGCGCCATCCTCGCCTCGGCTCTGGCCTCGAGCAAGAACTACGGCAACGTCGTTCCTGGTCCCGGTCACAACGCCTGGATGCTCACCTCCACCGCGTTGGTGTTGATGATGACCCTCCCCGGCCTGGCTCTGTTCTACGGCGGCATGGTCCGCCGCAAGAACGTCCTCTCCGTCTGCGCCCAGTGTTTTGCCATCACCGGTCTGGTGACCATCCTCTGGTGGCTCTGCGGCTACGGCCTGGTCTTCGGCGTCAACCACGGTTACTGTGATCCCAAGACCGGCAATGCGACGGCTTCACCTCTCGGTGACCTGAGTTACGCCTGCTTCGGCCACACGCCCTTCAACGTCAAGGACGACTCCTGCCAGCCTCAGTACGTCGATTCGATACCGAACGGCAACTATGGTTACTGGATGTCCAACAACGTCTATGCGTGCTTCCAGTTGACCTTCGCCATCATCACTCCGGCCCTCATCGTCGGCGGCATCGCTGAACGCATGAAATTCTCCTCCCTGGTGATCTTCATCGGGTGCTGGATGTTCATCGTCTACTTCCCGCTGGCCCATAACGTCTGGGGTGTTGACGGTATGTTCAACGGCGTATGGAATGCCAACGCAAAAATAAAAGGCATGGACTTCGCGGGAGGTACCGTGGTGCACATGTCGTCCGGTTGGTCGGGCTTGACTCTCGCCCTCATCGTCGGCAAGCGCATCGGCTGGGGCAAGACTCACTTCTCCCCCCACAGCACGGTGCTCACCTTCATCGGTGCCAGCTTGCTCTGGGTCGGTTGGTACGGTTTCAATGCCGGTAGCGCCTGCGCCGCCGACATCATCGCCGCCAACGCCTTCACCACCACGACGCTTGCCACCGCAACCGCCTCCTTCGTCTGGCCCACCATGGAATACTTCCTCAAGGGCAAGGCGACGGTCATCGGCTTCTGCTCCGG
>Ga0181537_10003206_pt1 | contig 14086 bp, 8 predicted proteins | sample PEATcosm2014_Bin_39_FD_119765 | JGI IMG/M metagenome (GOLD analysis project Ga0181537, IMG submission 119765) | Peatland microbial communities from MTU Mesocosm Facility, Houghton, MI, USA - PEATcosm2014_Bin23_10_metaG | ecosystem: Environmental > Terrestrial > Soil > Wetlands > Peat | place... | reverse complement strand
TCCCTCAGGGGCTAAAGCCCAAAATTTCTGCTTTGCTTAACGCGGCGCTGAAGCGCCGCTCTTCCACGGCGATGCTTGTGTCCACGGCGATGCTTGTGTTCGAGGAGTACTTGCGTCCTAGACTCCCAAAGCATCTTACGCGAAACGGAGCACAGCGCCTTGTTCAGAGATCACAGGCTATGCGGAATCCGTAGTCGGCGTAGTGGAATTCTGGGGGGATGCTGGAGCGGGCGGAGCAGCGTGACACTTTGATGTGGTGACGCCACGATCCGCCGCGGGAGGATTTGCGCGGGGGCTTCATTGAACTTTGGTCGGGGCCGCGCGGGTTGCGCTCGGGCGAAACCGAGTAGTAGTTCGGGTGGTACCAGTCGCTGCACCATTCGTGGACGTTGTCGCAGATATCGTAAAGGCCGAAGGCATTGGGGGTGTAGCGGGCGACGGGCTCGGGCCCGGTCTGCCAGCGTGTGGCGTAGTCGGGAAGAGATTGTGGCGGAGCGTCGCCCCAGGGGAAATCTTTCTGTTCGAGGCCCCCGCGGGCGGCGAGTTCCCATTCGGCTTCGGTCGGCAGGCGATAGGTGCGGGCGGTTTGCGAACTCAGCCATTCGCAGTAGTGGGCGGCTTCGAACCAGGACACAGCGGTGACCGGCTGCTGGGGATGGCTGAAATTTGGGTCTTCCCAGAACGGAGGCGGCGCGGTGCCGTTTGCGCCGAGAAAGACTGCGTATTCGCCGTTGGTCACTTGCGTGGCGGCGAGCAGGAAGGTGTCGACCCAAACGCGGTGGATGGGGCGTTCGCAGTCTTGGCCGGAGTTGGAGCCCATCAGGAAACTGGCTGCGGGGATGCTGACGAGCGCGGGTTCCAGCGGCCTGGTGGCCGCGGCGTGGGCGTGGATTGTCATCGTCCAGTTCCAGTTTAACAATCCAGTTTAACAATCCAATTTAACAATCCAAGCAGGCTTACCGCAGAAGACCAGGGCGATGCTTAGAGATCCTGGAGTCGTTGCACGACTTCGGCAATGTCATTTTCCTGGAAGAGGCGGATGGCGGCGACGCCTGCGGCTCCGGCGGCGAGGCAGGACTGCGCGTTCTCGAGGGTGATCCCGCCCAGAGCCAGGACTGGAATGTTTGTCTGGCAGGCTTCGTGCAGAAGGTTGAGGCCGGTGGGCTGCGTGTTTTCCTTCTCGAACACGGGGCCAAAGACCGCGAAAGCTGCGCCACTGGCTTTGGCTTGGGCTACTTCTGCTGGGGAGTGGCAGGAGACGGCGATCAGGGGGACTCGTGGCGAGATTTGGCGGGCAGAGCCTGCCCCAGATTGCCATACTTGTCTTACTTCTTGTGGTGAGATGTCGTTGGACCGGAGGTGGACCCCTTCGGCTTCTGCGGCAAGAGCTACGTCGGTGCGGGAGTTGATGAGTAAAGCAGTGGCCGGTGGCCAGCTGTCAGTGGCCAGTCTTTTTTCGCGAATGATGCTCGCCGCTTCTCTCGCCAGCGATTCCAGGTCGCGCGTGGCGAGATCTTTTTCGCGGAGCTGGATGTAGTCCACGCCGGCGCGGGCGGCTTCGGAGATTTTTTCCAGGACGCGACGACGGCGGGTGCGTTCGTCTGGCGCGAATGCGGTGCGGTCGGTGATGTAGTAGAGGAGGCTGCGGGACGGCATCAGTTCTCAGCTAGTAACAGGCGCTCCCACGAATTTTGTCGTCTGAACGACATAAGTACATTCCTTGTACTCGTTCACATCCCTGAGCCGCGCAGCTTCCTGCTCGGCCTGATCTCGGGCCGCCATTACCTTCACGACAGTTGCACAGTTCTGCACCGGCTGGAAGGAATCGATTCTCACAATCGCGTAAACGTGAGGATATTTCGCATTTGGTTTATCTGTTGCGACTGGCATCTTGCTCATGGATTCGTCTTGGCGATTTCCGGCAGCACTTCGCCTTCTTTTTTGGGTGCGCCGCCAAGGTGGTGTTGCGTCAGGCCGTCACGCAGGAATTCGAAGGCGTCTTCGGGAGTGTCGACAATCTTGAATTGATCGAGGTCCTCGGGGGAAATTGTTCCGGCGTCGACGAAGGCCTGGAAGTTGATGATGCGGTTCCAGTATTCGCTGCCGTAGATGACAACCAGGATTTTCTTGGCCAGCTTGTCGGTCTGCGCTAGGGTGAGAATTTCGAAGAGTTCGTCCATGGTGCCAAAGCCGCCGGGAAAGATGACGAGTCCCTTGGCCAGATAGGCGAACCAGAATTTGCGCATGAAAAAATAGTGGAACTGGAAGTTCAGCGCGGGAGTCACGTACTGGTTTGGACTCTGCTCGAAGGGGAGCTGAATGTTCAGGCCGATCGTCTTCCCACCAGCCTCGTGAGCGCCGAGGTTGGCGGCTTCCATGATGCCGGGACCGCCTCCGGTAGTGACCACGAAACGGCGGCGGCGGGCAGGAATCTGGATGGACCACGTGGTCAGCATGTGGGCGAGCTTGCGGGCGTCTTCGTAGTAGCGGGCCATCTCGACGGCGGCCAGAGCGCGTTTCAGATCTTTGTCGAGGCTTTCGGCGGGCGTGGCGGCGTGATTCTGCTTGATGTTAGCGAGAGTCTCGCTGGCATCTTTGCGGCCTTGAAAGCGTGCGGAGCCGAAGAATACGACGGTGTCCTGAATCTGTTCGCGGCGGAAGCGCGCCAGCGGTTCCTGATATTCGGCCAGGATGCGGAGAATGCGTCCGTCCGGACTGTCGAGAAAAGGTTCGTTCTGGTAGGCGACGGGCGCGGATTTGAGGTGGTCAGTCATAGATCAAGCCTCGGCGCGGCTGTAGCCGCTCCCTTGTCAAAGCGTCATTCAGCGTTAGCGCTCTCGTGGTAGTGCATAGCCTCCCAGAAACCGATCCAGATGTCGAGCAGGCCGAGGCCGCTGCAGAAGCCGCGGAAGAAGCCATTGGACACCACGGAGCGCAGCGCGGGAAACGAAAGCAGCAGATAGTTGTCGGTCCACTCCGGCGTCCAGGGAAGAATGATGAGCAAAACTCCGGCCACGGCGCTGATCAATACAAAGAGAAAGACGGAAATGCGATGCATCCAGACTTCCACCGGACTTTCGCCTTCGCGGGCCGCGGTTTCGAGAGCGGGACCGAGAAGCGCATGGCCCGTCTCGGTCTGCGGCGCTGCGGCTTTTGGCGAACGGTCGGTGGCGCTGGGTAAAGGGGTGGGTTCGGTCATGCGGGCCAGCTCCGGCATCGCGACAACCCTGCGCGGCAGCGTGCGCCACACCCCGGGCACAGAAAATTAGGGACAAAAGGCATCGCGCTATTCTACGACTTCAGGGCCTTGATGCGCTCAGCCACGTCGCGATAGTCGATGTTGCTGCCGTAGACGTCCATGAAGTGTTTGAGGGCGGAGGGCTTGTCGCCCGCGGCCTCGTATGCGGAAGCCATTTCGTAATGCAGCGCGACCCGGGTTTCGCCGTCAATGCCGGCAACGTTGAGAGCCTTGTCATACCAGCGGATGGCGGCTTCGGGAACGCCTTTTTCGAGGAAGCATTGGGCCAACCAGGTATAGGTCTGCATGATTTGCGGGAAGGGATGGCCGTGATCGAAGGACTGGCAGGCCTTCTGCAGTTCTCCGATGGCCTCGTCGAGCAATCCCATTTCGCGGAAAGCGATGCCGAGACTGTAATGCGTTTCCGGATCTTCGTCCGAGGAAGATCCACCGGCTTCGAGATCCTGTTTGAGCTCGCCAAACATTTCGGCGAGATCGACCCCGGCCTCATCGCCAAAGGGAGAAGACTTGGCGGCGCTGGACGGAGCCGCTGAAGCCAGGCCGGGAAGGACTGCAGGCGTATGCGAAACAGGAATTGACGGCGGAAGCGGTTGGGCAGCTTCGACCGGGGCGTGCCAGGCCACGGATGCGACCGGCTGTGCCGGGGGTGAGACATGGCTTGCCGAGGCCGATGCGGCGGCGACGGCGGCCAGCGGCGGAATAACTTTCGGGGCCGCGACTGGTGCGGGTTGCGGCACTACCGGTTCGGCATGCGCGGCAGGAGCGGCGGGCTCCGGCTTGGGCGCTGCTTTCAGGAAGTCCTCGCCCAGCGAAGCCTCGATATCGGCGACAAACTCACCCAGAACGGGCGCGGTGGGCCGGGCACCGATCATAGGTCCGCTGTGCGCGGCAGGCGCTTGCGCGGGCGGAGTTGCCGCCGGGATTTCGGCCGGCTTGGTAACGGTCCCAGTCAGGAAGTTGTCGCCCAGCGAAGTTTCAAGGTCAGAAACAATTTCCTTCAGGACGCCGGGCTCCGGCTGCAGCTCGGGCTCCGGCTTGGGTGCTGGCGCGGGCTTGGGCTTGGGCGCGTGCAGGTGCACTGCAGGTTGCGGCTTAGGTTGTGGTTTCGGCGCGGGCACGTGGACCGGCTCCGCGACGACGGGTTCGGGCTTAGCCTCGACCACGGCCTCGGCGACCGCAGGTTCTGGCTCGGCGGGCTCTGGCTCAGCGAGTTCCACAGCGACTTCCGACTCGGCGACCACGGGCTCATCGACGGTGAACTCAATTTCCGCGGGTTGTTCCACCGCAGGCTCGACGTGGGCGGCTGCCTCAACGGGAACGACCTCGGGCTCGACTGCGTCGGCCTGAACTTCATCAATCGCGACTTCATTGCTCTGGACTTCGTCGGCTTCAACTTCACCCGCTTCGACTTCGATGGTCGGAATATCGTCGGCGGTCAGCTCCTCAATCACAGGTTCGACTTCAACGGCCCCGTCTTCGGCGGGCTGAGTGGCGGCTTCGACTTCGGCGCGGAGCTCGGCAATCTTGTTTTCATCGCTGGTCAGAGTCTGGAGCTTGGCCAGGGCTGCGAGGGACTGCTCGGGCATGCCATGCGCGAGATAGAAACGAATTTCTTCGATGGTCTCATCGATTTTGCCGGAGTCGGCTTCCTCGACTACAGCAACTTCCGGCGCTTCTTCATTCGTACCCTCAGCATTCGCGACTTCAGCCGCGACTTCAGGCGTTTCCACGGCGGGAGTGTCCGCTTCCACCGTGAGCGAGTCGTCCCACTCCGAAGAGAGATCGATTTCGCCCGATGCCGACTCGGCTGAAACCGTGGCAGAGTCATCCACGACGGCAAACTCGGCTTCGTCGGCTTCGACCGTGATTTCTTCAGCGGGTTCTGCGTCGGCGGTTGCGGCAGGCGAGGTTGTGGGCCAGGGCGAAGCATCTTGCTGCTCGATGGCGGTTTCCTCGGGGGCTGCTTCTTCCGCCGGAGATTCGTCGACCGAAAAGTCCTCGACGCCGGGCTCCACTTCGGCCGGAGCGGCATCCAGGAAAATGTGGGCGTCTTCGGCAGGCTCGCCGAACTCCGGAGCCGAGGAGCGCTCCTCATACCGTTCGGCCAGTTCCTTGTAGCGTGAAGCTTCTTCCGGATGGTCGGCCTCGGAGTAGACGTTCTGCAGAGTGCGGCAGCAGACTGCGGCTTCGGCGAAGCGGCCCGCCCGGGTGTGCAGCGCGGCCAGACGCTGATTGACGCGCAGGTCGGTAGGCGCCAGCGGCAAGGCCCCCAACAGCGGTCCGAGCGCCTTGCCCGGCATGTTGTAAGAAATGAACAGCTCTGCGTCAGTCAGGGCAGAGCGGACAGCCAGCGCAATCTCGTCGGTATAGTGCTGGTGAACCGACGGCGCGGTGGCTTCCAGATCGTCAATCAGGACGACGGCCTCTTCCGGCGTAATCAGCTTGCTGCCGGAAGGCCCGCCGAGCTGGCTGACCACCTGCTGGTAGTTCTGCATGTGCAGGGGGTTCTGTGGTTCGAGAGTGGCGAGCTTCTGATAAAGATCGCGAGCCCGCGGCAGGTCGCCGGACTGCACGCTGGCATGAGCCAGCAGTTCGGTAACTTCGGTGACGTGGGTGTTTTCTCCGGCCTTGTGAAACAGATCCAGCAGTTTCTGCAGAGAGTCAGGATTGTCGCGCACGTGCCCGATGATGGCGTGCAGGGAGTCGAGGACTTTGTCAGAATTTTCCGCCAGCAAACGGTCGGCGTGTTCGTCGAATACCTGAAGCGCGGTCTCGAACTGCCCGGCCTGCATCAGGGCGTCGGCGAAGCTGGAGATGGCGGCGAGATCGTTGTGCACGGTCAGCAGCTTGTTGGCGACTGTGCCCGCCTCAGAGAGTTGTCCAGTCTGGAGGTAGCCTCTGAACAGGTCGCGGAGACCGTCGGGCTTGGAATCGAGGTCGGCGACTTTCTGCAGGGTGGCGACCGCTCCGGCAGCGTCACCGGACTCGATCATATTCTTGCCCTGCATGAGCAGCGCGTACGTGTTGCCCGGATCGAGAGTCAGCATGCGCTGCAGAACTTCGTCGGCAGCACTGAGGGAACCCTTGGCGCGCAGGCTTTCCGCCGCAGCGGAGAAAATCTCCCAGGCTTCCGGCTTCTTGCCCAGGCGGATATATACTTCCGCCAGCCGGATCCGCATGGTGCTGTTTTCCGGATCCATCTCCAGAATTTTCTGGAAGATGCGAACCGCGTTCTCCAGTTCTCCGGCTTTCAGGAATTCTTCCGCCACCTGCAGATACTGGGCGCGGGCGTCATTGAAAAGGCCCTGCTGGCTGTAGAGTTCGGCCAGTTTCAGCAAGCTTTCGAGCGAGGGCTGCAGCTTGCAGATCTTCTTGTACATCGCGATGGCCTTGACCGTGAAACCCTGGCCGGCATAGGCATCGCCTACTGTCTTGAAGCATCCCGTGGCTTTATCGGTTTCGCCGAGGCGCGAGTAGAGGTCGCCGACAGTGTTGGTGACCGTCAGATCCTTGGCATCGTTCTTGAGAACTTTTTCGTACTCGGAGATGGCATTCTGCAGCTTGCCCTGCTGGACATACTTCTCCGCACTGGCGAGAACCTTTTGCTTGTTGAAGCCAAACAATGCCATAAGAGTGCGAACTCCAGACCCTGGTCTTTCAAAACAAAGCTTGCTAACAGTCTTGCTACAGAACCGGTTGAACGTGATCGGCTAAACCGTGGGAGACAGCTCCCGCGTACTGCTCAGAAGGTCATCTTCCTTATCGGCAGATGGACCGACCCGACAAGGCCAATTGTACGTCTGGACCTGGTGAATCGCATGGTTACCAAGGGTTACCAAAAGGGAGTGTACGAATGGGTTACCAAGGGAATCAATCGCCGAGTACCGCCGGAGCCTCGAAAACTGGCCCTATCGAGATGAGGATAAAGGTTGCACCAGCGAGTAATACCCGGCCGGGTTTCTTAACCCTCTTTCTTTAGAGCATCCGGCTTTAGAGCATCCGCGTACGATGGGGTCGGGTGGGGCAGTTTCAAGAGTGCCCTAATCCCGGTTCCCGGAGCGACGCTTCCACTAAACTTGAGCCTGGGAGGTGAGGCCAGCGAGTCTGTAGTCCAAGCGCCTGGCAGCCATGGCCGAATCCATCGCCGAGTTCTTCTCGGAACATTTTCGGGCTCACCAGCACGAGCGCGCCTACGGGCAGCGTCGCGGATACAGGGCAGAATCGTTTACCTACGGAGAAGTTCTGGAAATGGCGTCCGGCTTTGCCCGCAAGCTGGAAGCGCGCGGCATTGCCAAGGGCGATCGCGTCATGGTGTGGGGCGAGAACTGCGCCGAGTGGGTGGCCGCGTTTTTTGGTTGCGCGCTGCGGGGAGTGATTGTTGTCCCCATGGACGACGGGTCCGCGACGGACTTTGCCATGCGGGTCTATCAGCAAGTCTCGGCAAAACTGCTGGTGGCATCGCGGCGGCATCTGCTGGAGTGCGCTGCCGCGCAGCCTTCGATTGTAACCCTCGGCTTGGAGGACCTGGCGAGAACCGCCGGGCGTGAACCCGCCATGGCAGAGAAGGTCTCACTTGGCCGCGACGACACTCTGCAAATCATTTTCACTTCCGGCACCACGGCCGAGCCCAAAGGCGTGGTCATTTCTCACGGCAACGTCTTGGCGAATATTGCGCCGCTCGAGCGGGAGATCGGCCGTTACCTGAAGTATGAACGCTGGGTGCATCCGGTGCGCTTCCTGAACCTGTTGCCGCTCAGCCACGTCTTCGGACAGTTTCTGGGGATGTTCCTGCCGCCGTTGCTGGGCGGCACGGTGATTTTTCAGGATGAGCTGAAGCCTTCAGAAGTAATCAGCACGATTCGCCGCGAGTGCGTGTCGGTGCTGGTGAGCGTGCCGCGGGTGCTGCAATCGCTGAAACAAAAGATTGAACGCGATGTGGAAGACCGCGGTGAGGGCGAAGCCTTTCGCCGGCGGATGCAATCATCGAAAGGCCAGCACTTCCTGCGCCGCTGGTGGACTTTTCGCGCGATTCGCCGCCAGTTCGGCTGGAAGTTCTGGGCATTTATTTCCGGCGGTGCAGCCCTCGACACTGAAAGCGAAGAATTCTGGGACCGCCTGGGTTATGCCGCGATCCAGGGCTATGGCCTGACCGAGACGACCTCGCTGATCAGCGTTAACCATCCCTTCCGCCTGGGTAAGGGATCGATTGGCAAGGTGCTGCCCGGCCGCGAAGTGAAACTGGCGGAAGACGGAGAAATCCTGGTGCGGGGCGCAGGCGTTGCCTCCGGCTACTGGGACGGAAGCGGTTCGCAAAAGGTTTCCGCCGATCGAATTTCCGGCGGTCGAATCTCAGACGACCGAATTTCCGACGAACGAATCTCCGATGACCAGGGCTGGTATCGCACCGGCGATATTGGCGCACTCGACGCCTCCGGCAACCTTTATTTCAAGGGACGCAAGAAAGAAGTGATCGTGACTCCGGGCGGGACGAACGTGTATCCCGACGATCTGGAGGCGGCGCTGCGCCGGCAACCGGAAGTGAAAGATTGCGTGGTGGTCGGCATGGAGCGCGGCGGGAACGCGGAACCGTGTGCGGTCGTGATTCTGCGCCGCGCCGCGAACTCGGAAGAAGTGAAGACGGAAGAAGCGCAGTCTGAACAGGCGCGGCTGGAAGCGGCCGTGCAGCGGGCGAATCAATCGCTGGCGGAGTATCAGCGGATGCGCATGTGGGTGGAGTGGCCGCAGGAGGACTTTCCCCGGACCAGCACGCAGAAGCCGCGGCGCAACCTGATTCGCGAAGTGGCCCAGGTGCAAATCGTCGCGCAGAGTGCGGAGAAAAGTCCACAGGAGCGCGCGAACCGTCCGCTGGCGGACTTGATTGCGCGAGTCACGGGAAGGGACGCGGCTGCGTTGCGCGAAGACGCGAGTCTAGACTCCGACCTGGGTTTGAGTTCGCTGGATCGAGTGGAATTGCTGAGCACTCTGGAAGACCGTTACCAGCTGGACCTCAGCGAGACCCAGTTTAGCGCGGTGCGCACAGTGGGCGATGTGGAGCGCATGCTACGCGGGGAGGCGTCGCCCGCTGCGCCATACCACTATCCGAACTGGACGCTGCGCTGGCCCGTAACCTGGCTGCGGCTGCTGGCGCATTATCTGCTGATGCGCCCGGCAATCATTCTGATGGCGTGGCCGCGCATCGCGGGGCGCGAACATTTGCGAGGAGTGAAGGGGCCGCTGCTTGTGGTGTGCAACCATATCAGCGATGTTGATGCCGGATTCATTCTGACCGCGCTGCCAGCCCGCTTCCGGCATCGCGTGGTCATCGCGACTCGCGGTGAGGATCTCGAAGCCCTGCGCTCGCCGGCGCCCGGTCGCGGATTCTTCGCGCGCATGTATGACCGCGTGCTGTGGACCCTGGGCGTCTCGCTGCTCAATTTGTTTCCCTTGCCGCGCGAGGCCGGCTTCCGCAAGAGTTTCGCCTATGCCGGCGAGGCCGTGGATCGCGGCTACAGCGTGCTCGTTTTTCCCGAGGGACGGCACACCGCGGATGGGAAGATGAATTCGTTTCGCGCCGGCGTCGGGCTGCTGGCGGCGAATCTCAGCGTTCCCGTTCTGCCGATGCGCATTGATGGCCTGTGTGAGGTGAAGAAGGCCGGCAGAAGATTCGCGGCTCCGTGGCAGATCAGGGTCTCGATTGGACAGCCGGTGAGATTTCCTCCCGGGACTGATCCGCAGAAGATTGCGGAGGAATTGCAGAAGGCAGTCGAAGAACTGTGAGGTGCCTGCCGCTGCCCGACCGCGCTTCTGACCGCGACTGGCCGACACAAAAAATATCAGGCGCTGGATTCGTCGTCGTGCTGAAAACCGCACTGACGAACCCAGCGCCTTGGGGAGGGCGACTGCTCGGTCGCCGAAACCACGGCGAGGTGGCTTAGTCGATGGTGACGGCCACCGGCGTGGACGCGATTCCGTTCGCGACCACTTCGATGCTTGCCGCGCCGGTTGCGATCGTCGAAGGAATGTCGAACTGGGTCGACACCACCTTCGTTCCGGTCGCCACGCCGCCCAGCCAGCCATGCGTCCTGCAATAAACAACCGCCCCGGTTGAGTCGGTGATGCGCACAATCGGGAAGTTGGTGTTGCTCTGGTTGTCATCGCCGTAAGTTGCGCCTTGCGACAACCCGTTGAACTGGGTTCCGGTCATCTTGTTGTTCTTGCTGCCGTGGGTCAAAGTGCTGGCCACGGTGCTGATGGCCGGAGCGCAGCCTGCGCAGGGGCTTCCCGCGGCCGTGTAGATTTCAACGTTCGAAGTGAAGTCGGTGTACAGAACCTGCCCGGTCGGAAGAATAACCATGTCGCCGACATAGGAGGAGTCGGTGGAAGCGATCGTCGACGGCAAATCGGTGGTCGGGTTCAGCTTGGTTCCGTCCCACTCGAAGAAATGGACGCCGGTCTGGAAAATGCCTTTACTGGTGTCGAGCAGGACGTTGCCGTCCGGCAGCAACGATGCCGGACCGTCGGCGATGTCCAGGTCGCTGGGGAAGCTCGGGCCGGCAGTCCAGGTACCGGTCGCGGTGTTGTAGATGGCGGTACGACCCGCGCCGCAGGCGTTCGCGCCGGTGGCAAAGACAGTACCGTCAGGCCGCAGGACAGCGGGGCCGACTTCGTATGAGGCTGAGTTCTCTCCGCCGCAACCCGTCGCCGAGTCCCACAGTTGCGCCACCGTGCTTCCTGCGCTCGACCAGGTGCCGGTTGCGGTGTTGTAGATTTCTGAATTCGTTCCACTGGCGTTGTAGCTGCCGACATACGCGTCCACGGTCAGAATGTTTCCGTCGGGCAGCAGGGTCCAACCTTCCTCGTCATTCCAGTCGGCTTTGCCGGTACCGGTCGCAGTCCACACGGGCTTGCCGTTCACGATGGTCAGGATGGCTTCCTGAGTCGAGCAGCAATTGGCCTGCATGAGATTTCCGTTGGGCAGAACAATGCTCTGGGCATCCCCAACTGTGGTCCAGCCCGTCGGCGCCGGCAGTTTTCCCCACACATTCGTGACCGGGTTGTAGTATGCGCCCAGGTTAGTCCAAACGCCGTCGCCGTTGTTGTACTCGCCGCCCATCACTGTGACGTAGGTCGTCCCCACCGGAAGCACCTCAGAGCCAAAATAAAGCGGGTTGTATCCCGAGGGGAGATTGCCAGCGGTGACCCAGGTTCCGTTGATGTAGCTGCCGGTGCTGTCCGGAATCAAGCGGTACCAGGTGTCAACGTGGGTCTCGAAGAAGAAACTGTTGATCAGCACGGAGCCATCGCTCAGCAGCATGGCGTGAGCGACCGGGGAGGGAGGAGCATTCTTTACTGCAGTCCATGTTCCGGCGGTAAAAGGTGTCTGGGAGATGGCGATGCTGGAACAGGCCAGCAACGCAAGCACAACAACCCCGAAGGTTCGGAAGCACTTCATAAAGCTATTGACCTCGCATTTTAGTTTTCGAAATTTGGCTTTGGACGGAATTGATTGGTTCTGCTCCACTTCGTACAGAAGTAGTCCTCAGTGCAGGTTCCAACCCAAAGCTCGAAGCCCGCGAATTATACCCCGGCGGGTTGCCGTTCTAAACAGTTTGTCCGCGGAAAACGGAAAGATTTCTCAGGAGCAAGGGGAGGTCGCAAGAAATTGCAAACTGCGGGCGGCCAGTTCGCAGAATTTTGCAAGTTCCCGGCTGCAAAAGCGGAACCGGGCCGGTAAGGATATGCCCGCACCCTACTCTTCGTCTATCTGCGATTCTTCCTGATGCAGGTCCTTTTCTAAATCAACTTCCGGAATCTTCAACTCGTGCAGTTGATGATTGAGCGCAGGCAGGTCCGTCACCTTGAAATCGTTCCAGAGCTTCAGAACCTGGACGCTGTCGTGTTCGGTGGCCGACAGAGCTTGCATTTGAGAAGAAGTAGGTTCAGCATCGGCCTGCCACACCTGCTGGTAGAGCGTGCTGGCTTGGCCGTTCAGCCGAGCGAGCGTGTTTTCAGTCGGCGCATCCAGCATCGCGGCGAGCTTTTTCTGCGCTGTTACGATGGCGTCTTTCGTTGATGGATTCGCTTGCGCACTCAGCGTTTCGAACTGCGCGCGAATTGAACCGCCCTGCAGAAGCGCTTGCGTGGACGCGGACATGATGGAAGCCAGGCTCTTCTCGGCCTGGAATTTTTTCTCAAGGGCCGCCGCGGAAACTTTGACGCGCGGATCCATCCTCACCACCTGATAACTCACCATGGTTTTTCCATCCAAGGTGAAATATATCCCGTACGTCCCCGGCAGCACGGTGGGCCCCAGTGGCCCTCGCGGCGTGTCGTGCGGAATCGCGGCGATGGGATATTCGTGGCGCAGCGCGAGCGGCGCCGGATAATGCAGGTCCCAGACCCAGCGGTGCATGCCCGGTTCGACCGAAAGATGGCGCTGCGGGCGCACCCAATAGAGCGGGATCAGTTGCTTTTGGAGCTCTTCGTCCGTGACGTCGGGCTTGTCGGTGCTGGAAAACTTGCGGACAACTTGCATGTTTTCGTCGCGGATCTCGATCGTGACCGAGTGAATGCCCGCTGGCAGATAGTAATCGATGATGGCGCCATCCGGAGGATTGGGCGCCGCCGGTTCGTCGGGCGGCAACGGAGTGTCGGTATTGGTGTCGCGCTGCACGCGGTAGGCAGGAGGCTCGGCGCTGAAGAGAAATGGAAATGGAGCGCGTCCAGCCTGTGCCTGCCGCAGCGGCTCGAAGTCGTCAAGAATCCAGAAGCCGCGGCCGTGGGTGGCGGCGATCAGATCGTCGCCGTGAATCCATAGATCGCGCACCGCAGTGTGCGGCAGATTTAGTTGCAGCGACTGCCAGTGGTCGCCATCGTCCAATGAAAAATAGACGGAGTTCTCGGTTCCGGCGAACAGCAGATGCATGAGGATGGGATCTTCGCGGACAGTGTCGACGGGGCCGAAATCGGGAAGTCCCGCGGTGATCAGCTTCCAACTCTTGCCACCGTCGTGGGTGCGATAAATGTACGGATGCGTGTCGTTGACGCGGAAGCGGCTCACCGAAGCGTAGGCGGTCTCTTCGTCGAAGTGCGAGGCCGAAATCTGCGTGACCTTGCTCCAGGGCGTCAGTTCCTTGGGCGTGATGTTGGCCCAGTTCTTTCCGCCGTCGCGCGTCGTCCATAGCAGGCCGTCGTCGGTGCCCGCCCACAAAGTCGCAACGTTCTTGAAAGACGGTGCGAGCGCGTAGATCACGCCACGCTGCTTCTCGGCTCCTTTATTAAAGAGACTGCCGACGCTGGCCGGTGCACCCGGCGTTTCGCGCGTCAGGTCGGGGCTGATGCTCTCCCACGAACTGCCGCCGTCGTTCGTTTTGAACAGCACATTGCTGGCGTAATAGAGAATGTGCGGGTCCACGGGAGAGAACATCAGCGGCTCGGTGCGATTGGCGCGGTACCTGGGGTCGCGCAGCGGAATCGGCGTGATGTTCTGCAGTTCGCCGGTGGACCAATGAAATTTGGAAACTTCGGTTCGTCCGCCGCCGTAAATCACATCCGGGTCGAGCGGGTCGGGCGCGACGTACCCATACTCGATCACGCCCACCGGATGCCACTCGCGAAACGTGATAGCGCCGTCGTTGCCCCGGCTGGAAATGCAAACCGATCCACTCTCCTGTTGCCCTGCGCACACGCGGTAGGGAAACGAGTTATCGGTGATGGCATGGTAAAGCTGCGCCGTGGGCTGGTTGTACCACGAACTCCAGCTCGCGCCGCGGTTCACGGTGACGATTGCGCCCTGATCGCTCACGATCAAAATAATGTTGCCGTCGT
>Ga0181537_10003205_pt1 | contig 14087 bp, 14 predicted proteins | sample PEATcosm2014_Bin_39_FD_119765 | JGI IMG/M metagenome (GOLD analysis project Ga0181537, IMG submission 119765) | Peatland microbial communities from MTU Mesocosm Facility, Houghton, MI, USA - PEATcosm2014_Bin23_10_metaG | ecosystem: Environmental > Terrestrial > Soil > Wetlands > Peat | place... | reverse complement strand
GCGGCGCTGTCGGGCTCTACCGTCGAAACCAGCGCACCCGCGGGGCTCGTCAGCTTGAAGGAATCGGCGAGAGATTGGTCGAGGTTTTGTACCTCAACTCCGAGCCGGCCGTGCTGCACTTTGGCGGTCGCCACGATCTGATCCTTGATCTGCAGGGAGGAGATGCTTCAGCGTTGCCGCAGCCACCTAGCTGGACTCGTTTTCTTGAAGCAGTCCAGCGATTAACTGAAGTGAGTGCAGTGGATTATTGAAATTACCAGATTGGTTGAGGCATCTTTCATTGCCATGCACGAGCGGATTAGAGCACAGCCACTCTTTGTAATAGCTACAAAGTTCGGTCAAACCGCGGATGACCAGGATAAACGCATAGTCCAATTCTGCGGTACTATCCTCGACATCCTTAAGTGTGTTACGCACAGACGCGTCCGTTTCTGCTGCCCTACTGCCAGGGTTAAAAGCACGATGTTACGCACCAAAATAATCTCGACCTCCAAGTAGGTGATCCTGCAAAGGGCTGCCGATGTCTGTCGCCTCAAGACTTGTCGCTAGACCGTTTGCTCCCGCGTTAGCCACCCTGCTATCAATCATTGGCGCTGCTTACCACAGCGATGTTGCTGCTCAGAATGTCTCCGGCGCTCATGCGAATCCCGCACCGAACGATCCGGCGGGCGATTGGCACATGCAAGCGCGCGATTTTGCGAACACCCGCTACAGCACGCTGGATCAGATCAATCTCGACACCGTCAAGCGCTTGAGAGTCGCCTGGACCTTTTCGGACGGCGCCGCCTATGGCCACGAGGGCGCACCGCTGGTCATCGACTCGATGATGTACGTCGTCGCACCGTTTCCGGATGTGGCTTATGCCCTCGACCTATCAAAACCCGGATCGCCGATAAAATGGACCTATTCACCCGACCCGTCGCCACTGGCCGTGGGAAAAGCCTGTTGTGACGCCATCATCAGAGGGTGGGCCTATGCCAACGGAAAACTGATTTACAACTTATTGGACGATCACACGGTGGCCGTTGATATCAAGACGGGCAAGGAGGTCTGGCGCACCAAGTTGGGCAATGTTGAGAACGGTGAGACGATGACGATGTCACCGTTCGTGGTGGGTAACAAAGTCTTCGTTGGCAACAGCGGCGGTGAACTCGGAAAAATTGGCTGGCTGGCTGCGCTCGATGTCGATACCGGGCATGAACTGTGGCGTGCGTACAGCGCCGGATCCGATCAACTCGTCAAGATCGGTGAGGATTTCAAGCCCTATTACTCGTGGATGAGGGGTAAGGATCTCGGCGTATCCACCTGGCCGGCAGATATGTGGAAGACCGCGGGAGGCGCCGCCTGGGGTTGGATCTCCTATGATCCGGACTTACAGCTGCTGTATTACGGCACCTCCAATCCGAGCCCGCGGGTGCCGGTACAGCGGCCGGGCCTGAACCTGTGGACCAGTTCCGTCTTTGCCCGCGACCCCAACACCGGTGCGGCAAAATGGGCGTACTCCTTCACGCCGCACGATCAATGGGATTACGACGGGGTCAATGAGAATGTGCTCCTCGATCTGACCATCGCCGGACGACCACGCAAGGTGCTGGTGCAATTCAATCGCAATGCCTACGCCTACACCATCGACCGGGCGACCGGCGAGGTTCTGGTTGCAGCGCCTTTTGCCTACCAGAACTGGTCGAGCGGCTTCGACATGAAGAACGGAAGGGCCATTGTTCGTCCCGATAAGGAGCCGAAGCCGAACGTCAAGCTGCCCGATGTCTGCCCACCCGACATCGGTGGCAAGGACTGGCAACCCTCCGCGTTCTCGCCGAAGACGGGACTTCTATATGCGGGAATCTTCAATATCTGCATGGATGTGACGGATCACCGGCAATCCTACATTCCCGGTACGCCGTACGATGGCATGGAAATGACCCGCCAGGCCGGCCCCGGTAATCATTGGGGCGAATTCATGGCCTGGGATCCGGCGACGGGGAAGAAGATCTGGTCGATCGACGAGAAATTCATGACAATGAGCGGCGCACTGGCGACCGCCGGGGATGTGGTCTTCTACGGCACCGTCGATGGCTGGTTTCGCGCCGTGAACGATCGCACCGGTAAAGTGTTGTGGTCGCAGAAGCTCGGCTCCGGAATCACCGCCGCACCAATGACCTATCTCGGACCCGACGGTCGGCAATACGTGGCGGTTTACGCCGGTGTCGGCGGCGCTGCAATGGTTGCAAAGGCCACGCCGGGATTTCCCCCTCGGGGCAGCACACTGTACGTCTTCAGTATCGATGGCGATTCGGTGGCGACGGGACTTGAGATGCCGACCACCGAGTCTACGGGCACCTTGAAACAAAACGACAGCTCGCAAACCAGTCGGCGGTGAGGCCATGGCATGCAATTCCTCGGTTAGTACTCGGATTGCCTGGGGCCTGATCTCATCAGGGTTGCTGCTGGCCGGGTCTGCCTGCAAGCCCCATGTCGCCAACACGACGCTGGATACCGCACGCGCCCTGCCCCCCGAAGGACAACTCGCCGCGCTACCGTTGGGAGAGATCGCAGGCGCCGCCAAACTAAGCGCAGTGAACGAAGTGCCTAATCCGCTTGCGGGTAATGCCGGCGCAATCGAGGAGGGGCATCGGCTCTTCATCGCGATGAACTGTGCCGGTTGTCACGGCTACGACGCCAAAGGAGGTATGGGCCCCGATCTGACCGATGCCTACTGGCGCTATGGCGGCATGCCCTCCAGTATCTATAACTCAATTTACGAAGGACGCCCTCAAGGGATGCCCGCCTGGGGTCGTGCCCTACCGGCGCTGGAAATCTGGAAACTCGTCGCCTTTGTGCAGAGCCTGGGGGGTGCCGTCGCCTGGAATCAGTACCACCGCGGCTTGCAAGGGGATCACAACGTGACCAGCACGGCTCCGGAGGCAAATAGTCTGCTGGGCGTATTCGATAACCCGAGCGGCGCCACCACGCCGACTGCCGGGGAGGGGAGTGCCTTATCCGCGCCCCCGCCCGCCGCACGCACCCCGTGACCGATTTTCACGGACGGCAGTTTCTCGTCGTCTTCGCAAGTTTCAGCGTCGCGGCGTGCAGCCGCGCGCCAATGACCTTCATGCGCACCTTCGGTCCGGCCGCAGATCCTGTCACTTCCCTGGGCTGGGGGCTCACCATCATCTGCTGCCTGGTCATTCTCATCGTCGGAGGACTGCTGCTCATCGCCACCTTGCGCGCGAGGGCGACGGATGCGGCCCTCTCGAGCGTGCCGATCGCGCACCCAGGCGGGGGCTTGCGCTGGATTATCGTCGGTACTGGCATATCCACCGTGGTACTGCTGGGCCTCGTGGTATGGACAATGTTTACGCTCGCTGCGATCGCGAGCGCCCCATCAGCGCCTGTCTTCACCATCGAAATCCGTGCACATCAGTGGTGGTGGGAGGCGCGTTATCTCGATGATACCTCACAGCGCACTTTCGTGACTGCCAATGAGCTGCACATTCCCCTGGGCAAACCAGTGCAGCTGCGCCTGATCGGCGACGACGTCATTCATTCGTTCTGGATTCCTGCCCTTGCGGGCAAGACCGATGTGATCCCAGGCCAGACCAACATGGCGTGGATCCAGGGCAACACCTTGGGCACCTATCGCGGTCAATGTACCGAGTATTGCGGCGCGCAACATGCGCACATGGCGGAATTTGTCACAGTGGATTCCGCAGCGGCCTTTCAGCAATGGTGGGAGCACCAGTTATCCGAGGCGGCGGCTCCGTCCTCAGCAGCAACGACGCGGGGCGAGGCGGTATTCCTCGCCCGCTGCGCGGCCTGCCACACGATTCGGGGCGCGGGCGCGGGTGGCATCCTGGGGCCCGACCTGACGCACATCATGACCAGGCGCACCTTGGGTGCAGGGACCATGCCCAACGATCCAGTATCGCTGCGCGCTTGGGTCAATGATGCGCAAGCCGTCAAGCCCGGATCGCGCATGCCGACCCTGGATCTGCCGCAACAGGATCTGGCGGCAGTCACCGCCTACATGCAGACGCTGGACTGAACGGAGAACGTGTTGGACGACACTGAAGCAGGGCGGGTGCCGCGAATTGCCGATGAGGGCGGCTTGCACATCGATGCGCGGCTCAAGGCGATCTGGGAAACAGCGCCCGGTATCCGCGGCGTACTCTCCAGCGTCGATCATAAGCGCATCGGCATCCGCTACATCGTCACCGCTTTCATATTTCTGATAGCTGGAGGTGTTGAGGCCCTCGTCATGCGCTTGCAGCTTGCCCATTCGGATCTGAAGATCCTCTCGCCCGAAGCTTACAACCAGCTATTCACGATGCATGGCTTCACGATGATCTTTCTCTACGCCGGCCCGGTCCTGTCGGGCTTCAGTAACTACCTTTGGCCGCTGCTTCTGGGTTCGCGCGACATGGCGTTTCCGCGGTTGAATGCCTTGTCCTATTGGATTTTCCTGCTGGCGGGCATTTTCCTCTATGTGAGCTTCCCTCTAGGCCTGGCACCCAATGCCGGCTGGTTCAACTACCCGCCGCTCTCGGCGAAGGACTACAATCCGGGACCCAATATCGATTTCTACTTGCTGGGTCTTATTTTCCTTGGAATCTCGACGACGGTCGGCGCGGCGAATTTCCTGGTGAGTTTGCTGCGTACGCGTGCGCCCGGCATGTCGATCAATCGCCTGCCGATCCTGGTGTGGGGTACCCTGACCACTTCGATCGGCAATCTTCTGGCGGTGCCGGCGGTGAGCCTCGCCTGCGTCCTGCTATTCACCGATCGGCAATTCGGCACACACTTCTTTGATGTCGAGGCCCATGGGCAGCCGTTGCTCTGGCAGCACCTGTTCTGGATGTTTGGGCACCCCTGGGTATACGCGATCGTGCTGCCGGCACTCGGAATTGTTTCCGATGCGTTGCCAACCTTTTGCCGACGTCCCCTGGTCGGTTACACGCCGGTGGCACTCGCGACGGTTGCCACGATGATCGTCGGATTCGGTGTCTGGCTGCACCATATGTTCGCTACGGGTATGCCCATGCTCTCGCTCGCCTTCTTTAGCGCCGCCTCGCTGGTCATTACCATCCCAAGCGCCGTGTCTACATTCGCCTGGGTCGCCACGATCTGGACGGGAAAGCCGGTATTGACCACGCCGTTCCTGTTTCTGTCGAGTTTCATCCTATTGTTCGTCATTGGGGGAGTATCGGGTGTCATGACGGGCGCCGTACCGTTCGACTTTCAATTGACCGACACCTATTTCGTCGTCGCTCATTTGCACTACGTGCTGATCGGCATCAATGTCTTCCCCGTCGTTGGCGGTATTTACTATTGGTTTCCCAAGATGACCGGTCGAATGATGGGCGAACGGCTCGGGCGCTGGAATTTCTGGACGATGTTCCTGGGTTTCAATATCGGCTTCTTCCCCATGCATATCGTGGGCCTCATGGGGATGCCGAGGCGCATCTACACCTATGCACCCGGCCTGGGGTGGGACACGATCAACCTCCTCACGACCGTCGGTGCGTTTGCTTTCGCGATCGGCATCCTGTTGTTCCTGATTAATTTATTGATGAGCCTGCGGAGTGGGAAGCGCGCCGGAGCCAACCCCTGGGATGCCCCGACGCTCGAATGGTCAGTGCCGTCACCGGCGCCCGCGTACAACTTTGCGGTCATCCCGGTTGTGGCGAGTCGTCACCCACTTTGGGAGGAGCGGCTCAACGAATCCGCTGAGCGCTCCGATCTGTCCCGCGGCTACCTTCTCGATCACGGGCGCGAGACCCTCGCAACCACGGTGCTCGATGCCGAGCCGGATCTTATATTGAAGATGCCGGGGGACTCGTATGCGCCGCTCGCGCTGGCGCTCGCATTGGCAGTGCTCTTTGTGGGGCTCATCCTGCATTCCGCCACGTGCAGCGGGCTTGGGTCTGTCGCGGTGGCACTCGCCATTCTCGTGTGGCTGTGGCCGCAACGCAGTCTCGGGCAGATCGGAGAATCCACGCATGTCTGAGTTGGGCCTGCGGAACCGCGTACTTCCAATCGGCAGCTTCGGGCGCAAGTCATCCGGTTGGTATGGCGTGTGGACGCTGGTGTTGACGGAGGCGACGCTATTCGCCTACCTGCTCTTCAGCTATTTCTACCTCGCTTCTCAGGCGAATGGCGACTGGCCCATCGGCGGGCCGCCCTCGCTCAAGCTCGCAGCGCCCAATACCTTGGTTCTGCTCTTGAGCAGCGCCGCGCTCATCTGGGCCGAGCGCAGCGGTGCGCGGCAGGGAAAACGCTGGCAGCTGTTGAGCGGGCTCGCCCTGTCGCTGGTGCTCGGCGTCGTCTTTGTTCTCGTTCAATTGCGTGAGTGGCAGACCAAATCCTTCTCGATTCATTCCGGCACCTATGGCTCCAGTTACTTTATCGTCACCGGATTCCATCTTGCTCACGTGATCGTCGGGCTCATGCTGCTCCTGGCGCTCTTCATCTGGGCACTGAACGGGATGTTCGATCGCCAGCGGCACGCACCACTCACAATCGGCGCCATCTACTGGCATTTTGTCGATGTGGTGTGGCTGATCGTATTTACCGCTCTCTATCTCGTCCCACGCTTGAAGTGACCCCATGGCCGCCGACACATTTCTGGACACCAAGCACCCCGCGCCCGAGCGCGATAGAGTCGGCCTTGGATCCTTGAGCTTCTCGCTCGCCGCGCCGCCACTCGCCTGGTCGATCCAATCCATTGCCGGTTACAGCATCTCCAGTGAGGCGTGCTATCCCGGTGATACGCCGCTGATAGCCCCGCTGTTCTCCGGCCTGTGGCCGCTTGTACTCACTATCAATGGGGCCGCGTTGCTGATCGGCGTCCTTGGCTTCTCGATCGCGTATCGCAATTGGTGCGCGACCCGACGGGAAATCGGCGGCGGTGCTGCTCAGCTGATTGAACGCGGCGAGGGCCGCACGCGATTTCTCGCCATGTGCGGACTTTTGGTGGGCGCGGGCTTTGTCGTAGCCACCTTGTTTACCTCAGTCTCGCTGTTTATCGCGCCCGTCTGCCGCTAGGGCCGCCATGCCCGTGACTCTTTCGGTCTCATTGCTCTTGGCCGCTTACGCGATCGGATTACTGCGAATCCGACGGCACGCCGGGGCCAATCGCGGACCATCGATGATGCGCGTTGTTGCGATGGCCGCAGGTCTTCTTGTCATCGGGATCGCTCTTGCTTCTCCACTCGATGACCTTGCCGACCATCTGCTGTCCGCGCACATGACGCAGCATCTTTTGTTGATGCTCATCGCCGCGCCGCTTCTGGTAGTGGCTCGCCCCGTGCCCTACCTCGTGTGGAGTCTGCCGGTGCCGCTGCGCAGGGTCCTGGCCCGCCTCTGGACTCCCCTGGGTCTTTCGGGATTGTCTCGCGTGCTCAAGGTACCAACGCTTTGCTGGAGTGGCTTCTGCGCCACGGTAATTTTCTGGCACATACCGGCATTGTATCGTTGGGCGATCCGCGACGAAGTGCGCCACGCCTTGATGCATCTGAGCTTCCTTGGTGCTGCCATGCTGTTCTGGTCGGTCGTCATCGCGCCGCCTCACAGGCAAAGGCTCAATTACGCCAGTGCTGGACTCTATGTTTTTTTTGCTGCATTGCTGACCGGTTTGCCCGGCGCTCTCATCACCTTTGCACGACACCCACTCTATGTCGATGCACCTTACGGATCGCTGCCATTTGGCCTCACCGCATTAGCCGATCAGCAATTGGCCGGACTGATCATGTGGATTCCGATGGATCTCATTTTATTCGGCGCCGCGCTCGCGTTATTCGGCGCCAGTCTCAGGGACAGCCGATCGGCCGAAGCTGACAATCGACGCGTCAGCAACTCCGGATTCGACGCTGACGAAGAAAAGGCTCGAAGCGCTTGACTGCCTGGTTTTACTGCTGCGTGCGCCGGATGGGTTTGGCATTCCTTTTGCTCGTGGGAGTCCAGAGCGCATCCGCCGAGGACACTACATACCTGACGGGCGACTGGAGCGGCCTGCGCTCGCGACTGACCGATCAAGGCATCACACTGACCTTGATCTATACGTCGGAGGCGGCTGACAACCCCCGCGGCGGCGATGCGGAAAAGGCCGCCTACGCGGATGAGTGGGCGTTTGGGGCAACGTTCGACTTGCAGAAACTGGCCGGTCTGACTGCGGGAAAAGTTCATATCACCATCACCGACCGCAATGGCCGAGACCTCGATGAGACGGCAGACCTCCATACGTTGATGGCAGTGCAGGAAATTTATGGCCGCGGACAAACCTGGCGTCTTTCTGAGTTCTGGTATCAGCAGGGCTGGTTCGATGACCGGGTGGTTTGGAAATTAGGCCGTCTTCCCGTCGGTGAAAATTTCGGTTCCTTCTCATGCAATTTCCAAAATCTGACATTCTGCGGCTCCCAGCCGGGTAGCGTGCGCGGTGACTATTGGTACAACTATCCCGTCAGTCAATGGGCAACCCGTGTCGACATCGCCATCAATGAGCAGATGAAATTGAGGGTTGGGGTCTACCAAGTCAACCCTACCTACATCGAAGACTCCTGGGCCGCACACAACGGGGTGCTGCCGGATTTTCCGTCGGGGACGACTGGCGCACTCATCCCGGTCGAAGTGGATGTGACACCAAGTGCCTTGGTGCTTCCCGGTGACTATAAGGTCGGATTGTGGTATGACAGTTCAACCATCAATGATGTCTATTTCGATATCAATCATCAACCACTGGTCCTCACCGGCGCTCCCGCCTTACGTCGCCACGGAAGCGAAGGCGTTTACTTGAGTTTCGTGCAACAAGTCAGCGGCGTGCCCCACGCGCAGGGTGCGCAAGTGTTTGCGAACATCACGCAGGCGGATGAGCTTACGTCTCCTGCACTTGATCGCCAGGTTGCGGTCGGCGTTCAGTACAAGGGTCTATTTGCCACTCGACCGAATGATGTCATCGGTCTTGCGTGGGGAACGAGCCACGTCAATAGCAGAGTTGCTACCAACGAGCGCTTGATCGATGAATACACCGCCGGCCGCGTCCCCGATCAGTCTTCTGAGTACGATGCTGAGCTGTTCTACGGCTGGACGCCATTCCCGTATCTCACCCTGCGGCCAAATCTACAATGCGTGTTCCATCCGGGGGGGTCGCAAGTCTATGAAAACGAGCTCGTGGTCGGCTTGAAGACGACCTTGAAGTTCTGATCTGAGTCCGGCGGTAGTCCGCTACTGGACGCGCGGCATGTCTATGTAGCTTATCCGCCAGATGGGCTTCGGTTCGTCATCGGTCGGCATGCACGGAAAGTTCTTATCATCGCTGTTCAGTCAGAGTTACCTAGATGGCTGCTCGATCCAGCGCGCCTCGGTAGAGCACGTGTACGCCAGCGTGGTACTCACCGCCGCGGCACCCGGCGCGCGATGAAGAGATTGGGCGTCCCAGACACCAGGGGATTATTCTCCTTTCAGATGCGCCGCCGTGAAGTACTGCCCCAACAAATGCCGCTCCCACCATAGGCCCTGAGCCTTTGCGTCCCAACTGGTATAGCGGTAGTCGTAGAACTGCGCGCGCACATACGCCGGCGGCTTGTCCGGAAAGGGATTCTCTTTCAGCAGCGCCGTTACTGCGGGTTCATTCTCCAGCAATCGTTGTAGAAAGCGAGCAAACCACCGCAGATCCCGTGGATCTTCGAGCGCAGCGAACCACATCTGCCAGTCGAGGCGCGGCTGGTGTGGAATGCTCCAGCTCGGCCGGCGCGCCAGATCGCCGGGCTTGTACCGGAAGCTATACTCGCGCCAGTTGACGCCATCGTCCGAACCCTCGATGACGATTTCGTCGCGCTGCGTGGTCATCACGGCGAACAGCCCGTACGCGCTTACGATGTGGAAGGGCTCGATAAGACCGTCAACAGCCTGCGCCATCGCGGGTGGGCTGCCGCCGAAACGCACATCCATCTGCACCAGACTGCAGAACACGATCAGCATCGCGAACGCGCCACCGATGATGCGAACCGCTCTGCGTGGTTCAGCATGGGCTGCGCTGATCGGCAGCCGCCGCAAGAGGCGCTGCGGCATGACCTTTCGCAGCGCCGCATCGTCGAACAGCAGCAGGCACAGCAGCATGGTCTGCAGATTGAACCAGTTGTAATTGCCGGTAAGCAGAATGCAGCTTTGCAGTAAAAGAATGCCGAATGCGGCAACAAATCGCACCCGGCGCGGGCAGAAAATTCCGAACGGCAAGATCAGCTCGACAAAGAACATGCCGGCCGTGGCCCCTTTCAGCACGCGCAGCGGCAGATGGGCTGCGTACCAGGCCAGCGGGGTCGGCAGCGGCTGAGTGAGAAAGTGATAGGACAGCGCCGACAGGTTCCGCCAAGTGGGGTCCCCGCTCAATAGCTTGACCATGCCTGACATGAACATGAAGCGGAACAGCAGCCAGCGCAGCAGCCAGAGGCCCGGCGTCTTAACAAAGCTCAGCAGGAGCGTGAGAAACCCCGCCTCCAGCAGAAACGTGTCCCACTGGTAGGTCATGAATGCCTGCCCGCCATACAGCAGCGAGAGATACAACCCATAGAGCAGCAACAGACTGAGGCGCGGCAGCACATTGAAAACCACCTGTAGCGACAGCCCCGCTCCAGCCCAGCACACGACTTGGATGGCGAGGTCGCTGGCGTTCCACCAGAAGACCATCGGCGCCAGGTAGTAGCGCTCCGCACCGGTGCGGGCGCCGACGGCGTTTACCCAATCAGCCAGCGGCAGAATCCCACGGCTGCCAATCAACCCGTTCGCCTGCACGCCGAAGGAGATGAAGGCAGCCAGAAAGATCAACCCAAACAGGCGCGTGAACAGGGATGCGATGAGAGCGTGCCGTGGCGGTGCGTAGTCCCTGCCCCACAGACACAGGCTGATGCGCAGAAAGGTCGCGCGGTGTGCGGCAATGAACCTGTAAGCCCATTCCGAGACTGGCGCGAAACCGGGGAGTCGTCTGTAGAGCGCGAGCCAGATTCCCTTGCCGCGGGCGTGATTCAAGGTCAGGAAGCTGGCCTCGGCGGCGCTGGCGGCGCGCCCATCGGGTGCGATGTACTGTACGGCGCGCTGAAACTCGGCGCGCGAGATCGCAGGATATTGCGCCGCCACGTCCTGGTACGGCTTGTAACAGACTCTATCGCCCGTGAGCTTCTGCCAGTAGCGCGCCCAGTAGCCACAGAACCCGCAATCGCCGTCATAGATCAGTAGCGGCTGGGGCCCGGAGGTCGGAGGGCTCACCCCTGCAGGCTGATTTTCGGACGGCTCTTTCAAACTGTGGTATCCGACAACGACATGTCTAACCGCATACGGATTGTCGCGCAGCAGCGAAGAGTCGCTCTCAAACAGAGCCAGGATCTCCTCATGCGTGAACGGAGCTCCGCGCGCCATTCATTCGACGGTGGCGGGTACGGAAAGGGTTCTCGCGGCTAGCGACCCGTCCGGGAAAGGCTGCGATTCATGGTCTCGACCGTAACCGGCCGTTGCGGTTTCGGCAGAATACCCTTCAGCAATCGGATATCCCGGGTTGCAGGTCTTACAAGAAAGCCCGCGTCCGTCTCGATGAATTCCACGCGATGACCAGCATCAAGGCCAGGTTTCATGCGAACAGCCTTGGGCAGGGTGATCTGACCTTTGCGAGTGACTGCCGCGCTAGCCAAAGCCGCCTCCTGGAAATTCATATGACAAGGAGGATATCTCACATCGAGTAAGGAATATGGCCCAAGCCCCTGTCTGGCAGGTGTGCCTTTCACCCTTACACCGATCTTGAGCCTTTGATCCTCTCCTGACAGCCCGGCACATTGAAGTATCGACAGCCTCAAGCGGCTGTCAGGGGGTTGACGATCTTGATCCCGGCGATCGTTTGGCCGGCGTTTAGATCCTCACTGTAGATCTGTGTGGCTTCGGCCTGCTCGGCGGAAGCCACGATTAGCGCGTCCCAGAACGAGATCTGCGCCAGCGCGGCGATATCGATGGCCCTGATCACCGTGTCAGTGGTCGTCGGTTCGCGAACCCAAGCGCCGTAGCTACTCGCGACTTCGCGGGCGGATACTTGTGCCACTGGCGTAGCGAGCTTGCGCGTCGCGTTGACGTAGAACTCCTGCAGGACCTGTACCGAGAGGCGGCCGGCGCCGCTTTCCCACAACTCGCGCAGGATTGTCTGAGCGCGGGCGCGCTTTGAACCGGCGTCGGCGTCGTGCGCGTAGATCAAGATATTGGTGTCAACGAAGACGACGCCGCTCATGAAGTTCCTCGCGCGCTACGGGCATTCCGCCCATTGGCAGGGGAGACGAAAGCAGCGACAAGGCGCGTTTGCGCGCTTTCGTGTATTGCGCATCCTCTGCGACCAACTCGCGCAGCTCATCGGCCAACAGAGCGCTCACACTGCGGCCGCGCCGCGCCGCAACCGCGCGGGCCTTCTTCAGCAGGCCAGGCTCGATCGCAAGGGTAATGTTGTGTTTCGCCGCCACAGTGTGTTGTCCCGTCGATTACACGATTCACGTAAAATACGTGAATCTGTCTCACGCGTCAAGGTCGCGTTCTCGATCCCCTTCGGCGCAATTGCAGGTCGAATCGCGCTCTGGCCAAGGGCCGTAGGCACATTCGCCTGGCAGTCGCACTCACTGGTAGAGCGCAGACGTGTCCTTAATCGTGCGCGACGTCCTGTACCGGGAGGGTGCGATCAGCGCACTCGACGTCCAAAGGGCGGCCGATGCGTTGCTGCGGCGGGGGACTAAGCCCTGCGTCGCGGCGCTGCGGGAACAGCTGGGCGGCGGATCGCCCAATACAATTGCGCCGCTCTTGGCGAAGTACTGGGAGAACCTGGGACAGCGGCTGAGCGCGGGTCCGGAATCGCTCGAGCGGGTGCCGGAGAGCTTGGTGCGGGTGACGGAGCTCCTGTGGCGGCGTGCATTAGATGAAGCGCGAGAGCGGCTGAAGATCCTGGGCGTTCGGGACGAATCCGGTCACGCGCTCGTCGAGCTGCAGGAGCAGGTGATGAAACCATCGGTGGCGCTGGCGGAAACCCGCGCAAGGGAAGGGGAGCAGTTGATGCATTTGTCTGCGTTATCCAAGGCGCGGGAAACCCTGCGTAGATAGTGGATCTCATTAGATGCCGGTTGCACCGGCGGAGTTGGCATGACGATAGCCGCTAAGTAGCAGAATTGCACTTCGGTCTGGCGTAAGCGGGACATGCTGGCATGGTCGTCCCATTCCTTGGCGTTTGTGCCCGGATTGGCAGCCTGTGCGGCATGCACTGTCGGCGCCCGCTTTGGCGCGCCGTTGGGTGGTGCAGGGACCTTGCCGACAACGTATGCTGTCGCACATTGTGATCGCAACAGGGGTTGGCGACGGTCATGAATCCTTTGCAGCACCGGATAGTCCGAAGATCGCGCGACAGTCAGGCTTATCGCGTGCAAAAGACATTATCCGGTACGGTCCCCGCAGTTCTGGCGTGTGCGCTGATCTCTCCAGTCGATGCGGATACCTTCGCCAGCGTTCATTACGACGCGCGCACCGATGAGCTGGTGGCGACGATGATTTATCGGGGAACAAACCCCAGTCACACGTTCACCCTGCAATGGGGCGTCTGCCCAGAGAGAGCAGACGGCGACAGCCTCTACGAGATCGGGGCCGATGTGCTGGATGCCGATTGGAACGACGTCGCGTCACAACCCTTCAGGAAGACCGTGCGCTTCAGCTTGGCCAATCTTGCCTGCCGTCCCGCTAAGGTGACGTTGAGGACAGCGCCGCGCTTTCTTTACACGATCACCGTGCCACGGGCGCCAGCGAAAGCGGGGAAATGACGAGGAAAGTGGCTTACGGTTCCCGAGTCGGTCGATCGCGGCCGTCGGCCCGCGCCAGGCGCGCGGACCGACGGCTGTGCCAGGAACCGGGATGAACTGATTTAGCCCAGGCCAATGGGAACGAACAGGCGATTATCGCCGCGCTGGATCAGCAACGCGACCTGCTTGTCGTGGGTGTGCACCAGGTCCCGTAACTGCGGGATGCTCTGAACCGGCGTGCCATCTACGGATAACACCACATCGCCTGGTCGAATGCCCGCCTCGGCG
>Ga0181537_10003204_pt1 | contig 14091 bp, 12 predicted proteins | sample PEATcosm2014_Bin_39_FD_119765 | JGI IMG/M metagenome (GOLD analysis project Ga0181537, IMG submission 119765) | Peatland microbial communities from MTU Mesocosm Facility, Houghton, MI, USA - PEATcosm2014_Bin23_10_metaG | ecosystem: Environmental > Terrestrial > Soil > Wetlands > Peat | place... | reverse complement strand
ATCGATGGCGTTGAGAACGGATGCCGCCGAGAGCAGAGACACTTCATGCTCGCCGCTGCGCCCGCCAAACAGAATGCCGACTCGAAGTTTTTTCATGACGTTTCAGTGTGGACGCGTGCCGAGTTCCGCGTCAATCGCACGGGTGGTTCGGCATGAGCCACAAAACCTGGCCAAGGATTGGCGCGGATTCCCACGGATAACCCTTGATCTTGTTCTCGATCGATCTTGTTTTCGATCGATCTTGCTTTCGATCCGTGTGAATCCGCGTAGATCCGCAGGGATGACTTTTTTTCCACTACAGAATCTTCTTGCCGAATGCCGACAGTGCCAACTCCACCGCAAGCTCGGCGGTGCGGTTGTGCTCATCGATCACGGGATTCACTTCGACAATCTCGAAGCTCACCATGCGACCGTGATCGGCGATGATTTCCATGGCGAGATGTGCCTCGCGATAGGTCGCGCCGCCGCGCACTGGAGTCCCGACACCGGGCGCATCCTCGGGATCGATCCAATCCATGTCGAGCGAAATGTGATAGCCCGCCGTGCCGCGTGTGGCCATGCTCAGCGCATCCTCCATCACGGCCCGCATGCCGCGCTCGTCGATGTCGCGCATGGTGAAAACGCCAATGCCGGCGCGGCGCACATTTTCCTTTTCGACGGCATCGATGTCGCGGACACCTACTAGCACGCAATTCTCCGGCTTCACCTTGGGAGAAAAATCGAAAATGTTCGACAACTCCGGCGGCCCCAATCCGAGCAGCGCCGCCAGCGGCATGCCATGCACGTTGCCGCTGGGCGAAGTCTCCGGTGTGTTGATGTCGGTGTGGGCATCGATCCAGATCAGGCCGACGTGCTGCTTATGCCGGCGATAAAACTCGGCCACGCCAGACACGGTACCGGCCGCCATCGAGTGATCGCCGCCCAGGGCGAGCGGAACTCTTCCGGATTCCAAAGTCTTCACCACTAGTTCCGCGTGCTTGGTGCAGGTGACCGTGATTTCTCTCAAATACTTGGCGTGCGGATCGCCTTCTTTTTTCTGCTCAGGGATGGCGACCGCAATGTTGCCTCCGTCTTCGACTTCGTGGCCGAGTTCTTCCAGCCTCGCTTCAAGCCCGGCGACGCGCACAGCGGAAGGTCCCATATCCACGCCCCGCCGCGACTGGCCGAGATCCAACGGGACACCGATCACGCGAATTTTCTTGGGAGAGATGCTGGCGGAGTTTGCAGTTGTCATCATGGGCTTAACAATTGAATCATGGAATGATGGATTCCTTGACTCCATGATTCATTGAGTCAAGGGGTTTGTTAGGGGTACAGGCGGTGCAGCATTCGCGGGAACGGAATCGTTTCTCGCACGTGCTCGAGGCCGCAGATCCAAGCCACGGCGCGCTCAATGCCCATGCCGAATCCGCCGTGCGGCACGCTGCCGAATTTGCGCAAGTCGAGATACCACTTGAAAGCTTCTTCCGGCAAGCCATGCTCGTGAATACGCTGTAACAGCAACGCGTGCGAAGCCATGCGCTGCGACCCGCCGATAATTTCGCCGTAACCCTCCGGCGCGAGCACATCCACGCACAACGCCAACTCCGGCCGCAGCGGATCCGGTTCCATATAAAACGCTTTTATCTTCGCGGGATAACGATGCACCATCACCGGCTTATCGAATTGCGCGGAAAGATAGGTTTCGTCGGGCGAGCCGAGATCGCCACCCCACTCAAACTTGGCTTCCAGCGCGCCTTTCGCGTGGCCTTCCTGCAGATTCTTGACGGCGTCGTCGTAACTAATCCGGGGAAACGGCGGCTCGATTCTTTCCAGCTTCGAGACATCGCGGCCAATCGTTTGCAGATCGGCACGCCGCCGCTCCAGGCAGCGCTTGACGATGAAAGTGATCAGCCCTTCGGCAATCTCCATGACGTCGTCGAGTTCGGCATAGGCAACTTCCGGTTCGACCATCCAGAATTCGGTGAGATGCCGCCGCGTTTTTGATTTCTCCGCGCGAAATGTTGGGCCGAAGGAATACACCTTGCCGAGCGCCATCGCCATCGCTTCCGCGTAGAGCTGGCCGGACTGCGTGAGATAGGCCTGCTCCTCGAAATAGTCCACGGGAAAAAGCGTAGTCGTCCCTTCACACGCGGCGGGAGTAATGATGGGCGGATCGGTCAGCGTGAATCCGCGTTCGTCGAAAAAATCGCGCGCTGCTTTGATGATTTCCGCGCGCACCCGCAGAATCGACGCCTGGCGCTGCGACCGCACCCAGAGATGGCGGTGCTCCATGAGAAAGTCGGTGCCATGTTCTTTTGGCGTGATCGGATAAGGATCGGACTCCGGGACGCGCTGGATAACCTGCACGTTGGCAACGTCGAGTTCGTATCCGCCGTGCGCACGCTTGTCCGCGCGGACTTTGCCTTCGACGATCACGCTCGATTCCTGAGTGAGAGTTTTGATCGCCTCGAAGACCTCGGGCGCAACCGCGTTCTTGGGAACGACGCCCTGGATCACTCCCGAACCATCGCGAAACTGCGGAAACAGCAGCTTACCGCTCTCGCGCAGGTTGTAGAGCCAGCCGCGGATGGTGACCGCCTGGCCTTCGTGCTTGCCGATTTCTGCAATTGTGGTTACCGGTGAGGGCATGGATTGAGTCATTGAATCATTCACGGATCGAGTCATTGAGAGATTGCATCATTGAGTCATTGATTTTACTGGCGGCGACAGCAACGGGGTTTCCAATGAGTCCATGACTCAATGATTCAATTTCTACGCTGCGTCCAACTTCTCAAACGTCTCAGCCAATTTTTCCAGCGGGTTCATTTTTTCGTCGCCTTCCAATTCCAGCATCAGTGCCGGGGTCTGCGGGGCTGAACGCAGCAATTCCATGGCTTCCTTCCAGTCCACCGTCCCGTCGCCCGGCCACAGGTGCGAATCTTTATCTTTCTTGTTGTCGTGAAGGTGGGTCGAACAAATGTAGCCGCGCAGAATCTCGAATGCCTCGCGCACCGAGCTCATGATATGCGCATGGCCAACGTCGAAGCATACGCCTACATCGTCGAAGTGGGCGCCGCGAATCATTTCCACCAGCCTCTCCGGCGTCGAAAGTTCGTTAGGAATATTCTCCAGCAAAATTCTCACGCCCAGAGGTTTGGCGAACGCCCGCAGGTGTTCGATGGATGTCATGGCCGCTTCAAACTTCTTCTCGCTGAAATCTTCGTTGGGCGTGCCCAAATGCTGCACCAGAAAGCGGAACGGAATCTGCTCCGCGATTTCGAGGGCACGCTTGATCTCATCCATGGCCTCGATGCGCCCGGCGCGATCGGTGGACGCAATGTTCACTGGAGGAGCGCCAGCGCGTCCCCATTCGTAGTCGGCGTACAAAGGCGAGTGCACAGAGTTCAGCGGAATTCCACTGGCGCGAAACCACTCGGCAATTTCTTTGACGTGCTGCTTGCGGTTGGCATAGTCGATGTGCTGGCGCGCGGCAAAGATCTCTATCGACTGAGCTCCGTTATGGGAGAGCCCGTCCAGAATTCCAGGATGCAATCGCTCCTTGACATACACGAACGTCGACACCGCTCTCAGCATTCTCAGTCCTTAAGGAAATATCGATTGACGATTGATCTTCTGATTGAAACGCAAAACAAGAGTGCCTTTGATTTTCAATCAACAATCAAGAATCAGCAATCGGCAATGTCTCTTTCAGTATCCCACTGCCTTGCCGTTATTTCTTCCATCGCTTGCACCCAGGCGATCGCCAGTCTTCACATCAATTTCTACGCACTCGGCATCGCTCCAATAGCCGCCGCCTTCTTCGTGGAGGCCGATCTGAACGTGGTGGCCCAATTTCTGCAGCGCGGTAATCGTGTCTGGCGAAAACCATTTTTCCACATTCACCACGTCGGGCAACCATTGGTTGTGGAAGCGCGGAGCGTTCACCGCTTCCTGGATGTTCATTCCGTAATCCACGACGCCCATCAAAACATTGGCCACCGTGGTAATGATCTTCGAACTTCCCGGCGACCCCAGCACCAGAAATGGCTTGCCGTCGCGCACCACGATGGTCGGCGTCATCGACGAGAGCGGCCGTTTCCCCGGACCAATCGCATTCGCGGCGCCCTGAATCAGACCGTCGCCGTTGGGCACGCCGGGCTTGGCGGAGAAGTCGTCCATTTCGTCGTTCAATAAAAATCCCAGGCCGTCAGCTGTGACCTGCGATCCGAACCAGGCATTGATCGTCGTGGTCACGGCGACGGCGTCGCCGTCTGCATCGACAACCGAATAGTGCGTGGTGTGCGGGCCTTCGTGCACGCCCAGCGGCTGGGGATGAGTTGCAGCGTACTGCTCTAATTCATTGAAAATAGCCGGGCGTTTTAATTCTTTGCTGACGCTGGCGTGTCCCGGATCAATCGATTCCCGCCACGCGGCTGCATATTTCTTGTCGATGAGCTGGGCCACGGGAATCTTCGAGAAATCCGGATCGCCCATGAATTCCGCGCGATCGAAAAAGGCGCGCCGGAAAGCCTCCGTCGTAAGGTGAATCGATTGTGACGACCGGTTTCCGAGCTTCGCCAGATCGTAGCCTTCCAGAATATTCAGCGCCTCCACCAGAACGGTGCCGCCGGAGGATGGCGGTGGCGCGCTGAGGATTTCGTATCCGCGATACGTCCCCCGAATCGGCTCGCGCTCTTTCACTTCATACTGCGCCAGATCTTCCGCGGTGATGATTCCTGCGCCCTTCTGAATTGCGGCCGCCAGTTCGCGCGCAATCGCGCCGTGATAAAAGTCATCAGGCTTCGCGGCGATGCGCTCCAGAGTCCGCGCCAGGTCAGGCTGGCGGAAGATATCGCCGGGGTGGTAATAGTTGCCATCGCGCTGGAAGATGCGCCGCGACTCGGGAAATTTCGCCAGATACGTGTCGCCCTGAAAATCGCTCGCCTCGCCCCAAGTCAGGGTATAACCCTCGCGCGCCAGTTTGATCGCGGGAGCCATCACCTGCGGCAGCGTCAGCTTGCCGTATTTCTTTTCGGCGTAAACCATGCCCGCAACCGATCCCGGCACGCCGATCGATTTGTATCCGATCTCGCTGGCGCCTTCAATGACGTTGCCCTGCGCGTCCAAATACATGTCGGGCTTGGCGGCCGCCGGAGCTTTTTCGCGATAGTCGACAAAGTGCGCCTTGCCGTCGGCCATGCGGATCAGCATGAAACCGCCGCCGCCCAGATTTCCCGCCGCCGGATGCACCACCGCCAGCGCGAATCCGGTAGCCACCGCGGCATCCACTGCGTTGCCCCCCGCCTGCATGATTTCAACCCCGGCCTGCGAAGCCAGCTCGTGCACGCTGACCACGATCGCGTGCTGCGCATGGACGGGGGAATTCGAAGCGCTGGCGCCCGGTACGCACACAGCTACCGCCGCCACCATCGTCCAAACCCATGATTTATGCGGGGAGCGCATCCGGTTGAAGTTCTCCGAGGACAAAGCCGAGCTTTGAGGCTAGCCGACCGCAGCAGGAGAGTCAAATTGCAACTGTGAGGCAAGACTCGGGCGCGGCTGCCCACAAAGCCGAAATTCAACTCTTCTTCTTCCTCGCTCTGCTCTTTGTCCTGTTGCGGACGCCGCTCTTCGGCGAACTTTTCCTCTTGCCAGATTTCTTTACCGGCGCTTTCACCGCGACCATCTCATACGACTGCCGAATCAACTCCTTCAGTTCGTCGTTGCGCAGTGCGTCCAGCCGGTCCAGCATTACCCACTTATACCGCCCTACGTACGGTGCGGGACGAATATCTTCGCGCTCGACGAGTTCCGCGAAGGTATCTGGCGTGCATTTGAAGCACAAGCGCAGATCGTCCAGACCAAGGATCACAAAAATCTTACCGCCAACTTTCTCGCCAATCTTGAAGCAAAGCGAATCGCCCCACTGCAGCTTTTCCGTCGCCCGCGGGAATGAGAGGCAGTAGTCGCGAATGGAATCGACATTCATGAAAAATCTTGCCTGTCGGAAAATCTTCCGCTTGGAATTTCAGCTGATGCGGTGGCTTTCCTAACGATCTCGTCCGCCCCCGAAAGTCGCACTCGGCCCTCAGCTTCCCCACAAGATCCCAAATGTCCTCTGCGTATCCTTAATAGGCACAACCGATGCCTGCTTCGAACAACTTGTTGAGGCGATATCGGGAGCGATGCTTCCGGTTGCACTCAATCTGGACACTACGGGGAATATACTTGCATTAGCGCGGCGCCAAAAACTTGCAATGACCCGAGCAGAAGGAAGGGTCCAAGCCGAGAGCTCGCGCCCCGAGCCGTGTGCCGGCATGAACATATACCTTCGTCGGAAACAAGTCTAACTTCGCTCCGATTCGGAGCCAGCTTAGCCAGCTCAGGTGCAGTTGAAGTTCTTGATCACGGTCACTTTACTGTAGGCCACGTGGAAGCCGAGGCGCTCGCAATTGCGCTGCGATATTGTTCCGCCACGGGTGACCACGACTGCGTACTCGCATCCCGCCTCTGCCGCAGCGGCCATTCGGGCGCGCAGAAGAGCGGTCTGCAGGCCGCGGCCGCGAAATCCTTCCAGCGTTCCCGCGCCGCATAACGCGAACACACGATGCTCGCGGATCGTCAGCCCGGCAGCGCACGCCACGATTTTGCCGCCGAAGCTAGCTTTGAAAGCAACGCCTCCCTCCATTTTATAGATCGGTGCGACCAGGCCTCCGTACGCCGCGGGGGCGCCCTCTGGAAAGAATGCGCGCTCCACAATGGCCGACAACTCCTCCGCTTCCTCGGGCCGGCTGTGGCGAATCTCACAACCCGCGGGAGGCGCCGGGAACACTTCGCCCGGATCCAGTTTGCGGTACAACACGTTGTTCAACTCGGCGATGCCGTACTCGCGCTCCTTGAACATCTCAAACACTGAGTCATCGTGCAGCGGGCACAGGTCCACTTGTGACGGAGCCCTGCGGGCGCGGTAGAACTGCTCGACGCGATCCAAATCCTCCGAAGTGAAGGGACCGTCGAGCCCAGCGCCGGTCGCCCGTCCGATGGGCGATCCCAGGCCGGCAAAGATCATGTGCCCGCCGCAAATCTCTTCCTCGGCCGCGCCAATTTCCGGCCGCGTTTTCTGAAACACGCGCGCATAGAAAACCTGCGGCATTTCCTCCACCGACTCCAGGCGGCGAGCGAAGGCCTTATCGACGAATTGCATGTGAGTCATCCTTTCTAGTTGTGAGAGCGGAAACAAGCAAGGAGCGGCGCACACTTCCACGTGCGTTTCGCTCAGAGCGGCAACCAGCGGAATTAAAGGACGGCGGTCATAAGGAGGGAGACAGGCTATCGCAGCGCAGAAAGTTTTTCAAGAAGCGATGGTATTTTGGTATTTTGGCGCGCCCAGATCAAACCTTCGTCTTATGTTCGGCCAGTTGAGAGTTGTTTCACACCTGCTGCTTGGCTTCTCCCAGCGGAACCTGGACTTCCATCTTTTTCTTGCCGCGGTAGATGGTGATTTTCACGGTGTCTCCGGCGCGGTGGTCGTTCATCATTTGGGCGAGGTCGTCTTCGTCCGTAACTTTTTCACCGTCGATGGCTACGATCAAATCGCCGCCCAGCATAATGAGACTGTTGCCCAGGTAGGCGCGCTGGTCACCGCCGCGCAGTCCAGCCAAGTCGGCGGAGCCGCCGGGAGTTACCTGCAGAATCAGCAGACCGTAATCCGCGGGCAAGCCAATTTCATCGGCCAGTTCCGGGCTGATCGGAATGGTGCGCACACCCAGCGCTGGACGGCGCACGCGGCCGAGCGTCATCAAGTCGTTCAGCACGGCTTTCGCGGTGTTGATCGGAATGGCAAATCCGATGCCGGCGTTCTGGTTCACGCTGGAAAGAATCATCGTATTGATGCCGATGACTTCTCCGTGCCAGTTCATCAGTGGACCACCTGAGTTGCCGGGATTAATCGCGGCATCGGTCTGAATTGCTTCGTCGATGGTCGCCCCATTGGGCTCGCGCACCGGACGAATCGAGCTCACGATGCCGCGTGTCATCGTCCCCGCCAGCCCGAACGGATTGCCGATGGCATACACCTTCTGCCCCACTTGCAGGTTGTGCGAGTCGCCAAGCACTGCCGGAACCAGGTCGGCCGCTTTGATCTGAATCACCGCCAGATCGTGCGCCGGATCGGTACCGATCACGGTGGCTTTGTACTTCTTGCGATTGTGCATGGTGACTTCCACCTGCCTCGCCTCGGCGATGACGTGGTAGTTGGTGAGAATGTGACCGTCCTTGTCGATCACGAAGCCGGAGCCCTGGCCCTCCTGCGGCACCAGCCCGTAGAAGAAATCAAACGTCATGGCCCGCGAAGTGACGTTCACGACGGAAGGGATGTTCTTCTTGTAGACGGAGATATTGTTCTGCTCTTCGCTGTCCAGCTGTTCCCCGCCCGCAGCTTCCGTGATCTCCACGCTTGCCGGCTGGTTGAACCAGTTCGAGGGATGCAACGCGCCGGCCTGGAAATTCGAACGCCAGGTCGTGAAATAGAAGAACGCGCCAGCAATCGCCAGCGCCAGTATCAAGGGCCGCATGAGTTTCATGATTTCAAACCACCTGAGAGTAGATACGATGTTCGGGGGCCGGAAGGTCCCGAAGATTTCATTCTAAAGGATACGGACGGTGAATATGGGACGGCCAAGGCAAGGTCAAAAGCAGCGGGCAAGAGTGCCCGCTCCCCACGAACAGAGTCGAAGCCGGCCGACAACAGTGTCCGCCCTACACTAGGCCGCTTCGGCATGCAACTTCCCCCATACTTCGCGCACTTGCTCGCGCGTCTGATCCAGGGTGGTGGAGTTGTCGATTACGTGCGTGGCGGCTTTGATTTTTTCTTTTTCCGGGAGTTGCGCGGCCATGCGGCGGGTTACTTCTTTGCGGGCGGATTCGAGGTCGAGTTTTTGGCGGGCGGCGAAGCGGGCTATGCGCTGGGTTTCGGTGCATTTCACAACGATTAGGCGGTCGAATTGTTTGGCCGCGCCGGCCTCGAGGATCAGCGCTGCTTCTACGATGGCGACGGCGTGGGGATCGTGGCGCCCGATTTCGTCCATCCATTCTTTCTGGCTGCGCAGCACGGCGGGATGCACGATGCGGTTTAGTTCTTCGACGCGCGCGGGCTTGATGGCGGGGCTTGGGTTGGCGGGGCTTGCGGTGCCGGAATCCGAGCGGACAGGACTCGAGGAGAGCGAATTCGTCCCGAAGGCGAGTTCGGCCAGTCTAGAGCGGTTGACGCTGCCGTCTGGGTTGAGGATGTCGCGCCCGAAGTGGCGCACGACTTCGTTGTACACCGGTTCGCCGGGCTGCATGAGAGAGTGGGCGATGCGGTCGGCCTGGACGAGATGCGCGCCCAGAGCGACAAACATTTCGCCTACGACTGACTTGCCTGAGGCGATGGCGCCGGTTAGGCCGACTTTCAGCATAAGGGCAGCGGGCAGTGATCAAGTGGGCAGTAACGAACCAAATCCTTCACGACCGACACATCCGCATCGGACAGTGGCTCGTGACAAGTTGCTAGTGGCTAGTAAACACCTAGCCTCGCAGATTTTGTTTGTACTTCATTCTTGTACTTCGCCAAATTGTGCTTTTCCCACGAGTTCTCAGGGGGCGAACGCCAAGACGGGCGTGGGTACTTGCGGCTAGCCACTAGCCGCTAGCCACTGCCTTTCGAGCTTTGCGGCTTTTACGGTGTTGAACATCAGCATCGCAATCGTCAGCGGGCCGACGCCGCCGGGGACTGGAGTGATGGCTCCGGCAACTTCGGCGACTTCGGGGTGCACGTCGCCTACCAGCGTTGAGCCCTTGATGCGAAAGGTCTCTTCGCGCTTAGCATTGGTAGCCAGGCCACTTGCGAACAGGCGGGCAAACTCCACCGGATCGGTCACTTTGTTCATGCCTACGTCGATCACGATGGCGCCAGGTTTCACGAACTCGCGAGTGATGAGGCCGGCGCGTCCGATGGCGGCGACGAGAATGTCGGCGCGGCGGCAAACTTCCGCTAGGTTGCGAGTCTTTGAGTGGCAAACGGTCACTGTGGCGTTGGCGTTGAGCAGCAGCATGGCTACGGGTTTGCCCACGATGTCACTGCGGCCAACGACTACGCATTCCTGGCCGGCGATGGGAATATTGCTGCGCCTTAGAATCTCGATAACGCCGGCGGGCGTGCAGGGAACCAGGCCGGGGCGCTGGGTGGAAAGGAAGCCGACGTTTACGGGATGGAATCCGTCGACGTCTTTGGCCGGGTCGACTGCCATCAGGACTTTCTTGGCATCGATTTGCGGGGGCAAGGGCAACTGGACCAGGATGCCGTTGATCGGGTCGCGGCGGTTGAGGTCGTCGACCAGGGCGAGCAGGTCGGCGGTGGTGGCGGTATCGGGGTGGGTGTGAGTCTCGCTATAGACGCCAACCTCTTCACAGGCTTTGACTTTGCCGCGCACATAAATCTCGGACGCGGGATTGTGACCGACCAGGACGACGGCCAGGCCGGGACGCATGCCGGCCGCGGCCATGGCTTTAACGTCCATAGCAACTTCGCGGCGGATCTCATGCGCGATCTTGGTGCCGTCGAGGATGGTGGCGGGCATGCTTGCTCCGGGCTTCAGCTTTCGGGCTTCGGCTAGAAAATCTTACACCGAATGCGCTCACCAGAACCAAGTCGCGGGTCCCGAGTCCTCAGTCCTGAGTGGCGTGTTGCGAGTGGCGAGTCCCGAGCACCGAAAACAAAGCGACCCGCAAGACCCGCAGGACGCGGGACTCGCGACGCGCGGCGTCTGTGTCGTACAATGCTTCGCATGATTGCCAAGGATCTGCTGGAAATTCTGGTGTGTCCGGCGTGCAAGCAGGCGCTCGCTTATCGGGAGAACCCGGAGAGTTTGAAGTGCACGGCGTGTCACCGGGTCTACGCAGTCAAAGACGATATTCCTATTATGTTGGTGGATGAGGCGACCATCGAGACTTCCTGATCTGGCTTCCTGAGCTGAGCTCCCGACGTGGAGTTCCCTTGCTCAGCCTCCGAATCAAAAACCTCCGAATCAAACCGCAGACTTAACCTCCGACGTAACCCCCACCGAACGCCCGAGTTGCCCGGAAAACCATTGGGCTAGTTGCCCCGCACGACTGGGCTATACGTGTTTCCGCTCCGGAAATGACACAACGTGTCAGTTTCGGGACAAAAGTAACCTAAAGGGATCGGTTCGGGGATCTGGAGGGTCAACCGGAGAAGCTTGCAACTTCTGACAATTACAGGGGTTTATGAAATCTAAGTGGAGCTGCCCTACGTACATAAAATACGAGGGCAAACACGGCAGCCAAATTGCATGCAACTTGTATGGCTGCCGATGAGTCTAATAGCCACAAAGCAGTTGAGGTCGGAGTCGGAGGTGATGACGGCCATGGACGATAGAATCAGCAATCTGAGCATCGACAAAGATAGATTCACGATGACGGAACTGGCAGCGTTACGGAACGATCTGCTCCAGGGGGGCATGATCGATTCGTATGAGGCCGCGGAGCTGTTGCAGGTGTTCCTGATGGGCCGCGGCTACGGGGTATCTCCCAAGGCAGCTCTGGATGCGGCAGGCCGCGTCGAGATGGCAGGGTGCGCCCTGCCGGTTCTGCAGCACGAGCTGGAGAACCTGGCCATGGTGATGTAGAGAATCCTGCGGCGCGGGACGGTGACCCCGCGCGGCGGCGAAAAGATTGACATTCTGGGTCGGCGATCGAAACAAGACCGACTGCGCTCAGTTCCACAATCGGGAAGGCCGGGCCAACCAGCCCGGCTTTGTGGTTTTTAGGGTGGATTTCGGGTTCTTATAGTTCCTCGCATCCCTGACCGGGCAACGGACAGTTCTCCAGCAACTTGGCGCTTAGTCAGGGCCGCTCGCTGCGCCGCCGAGAACTGGCCGGCCTTCAGTAAAGGTGAAAATCCACGTCGACTTCGACCGGTCCGTAACGGACTGGATGGCCATTTTTCATAGATGGCCGGAAGCGCCATTTCTTGACCGCTTCGATCGCCTTCTCATCCAGGCCCATGCCCAGACCACCCCTTATCCGAATGTTGCTGGGAGTGCCATCCGCCTCGACGATAATGGTGAGAACACAAAGCCCCTGGAACTTTGCCTTGCGCGCTTCCTCGGAGAATTCCGGGTCGACCTGCGAGAGGACACTGGGATCACTCGCGCCCTGACCGCGGTGATAGGCGCCGTCGCCGACTCCTCCGTCCTTGCCCGGACCATAGCCGGGGCCCACTCCCGGACCGATACCGCCATGGCTCCCAGTGTCTCCCATGCCGCCAAGCTGGCCCCGACCGTTTGAGGGCATGGGGGCATGCGACATAGGGTCGCCCAAGTCGGGAAAGTGATTGAAAGCTACCAGCGTGACCTCGGGAGGAATCACGATCGTGGACTCCACGGCCAGCTTCGGTTGCTCAGCGCGCAGGACCACCGCTGGCGGCGTGATTTGCTCCAGTGCGCGGGTGGGCAGCCTGCCAACCGAGGCCTTGAGCACATCGCCGTCGCCGCCACCACCGCCGCCGCCCGATAGCGTCTTGCCAGGATGCATCGCGGGAACGTCGGCAGGGAGCACAAGCACAACTGTAGGCCTTTGGGGCGGATGGGACTTAGGGCGGGTCCACGTCACCGTACCGGCCACGACGAGGCCCGCGATCAGAACGTGTACGGCGGTCGAGCCCAGTACTCCATCTTTCTTGTGATTGTAGAAACCCCAGAGATCTTTGACCGGTTCGGGCTTTGATTCCAGCGCGAGGGGCGGGAGCTCGGGGGGGAAGCAAAGCTCGTCGAACTGGCGGAGGAGCGACTTCCACAAGGGCTCAAAGGTGTCTGGAGCGAGCAGCAGGTTCAGATCCGACGCGCTGCTGGAGCACGAGTTGGCCTCGGCCGAGTGGACCTCGGATGATCCCATCGATTCTCCCATTGGTGCCGCGTTGCGGCATTGGCCATCTGGAGCGCAGCGATTTCAGGGGCGACCGGCTCCACTTACAGCAGATGAGCACTCATTCCAACAAGTTGCCCGTTTAGCGGGAATTTCGTGTCCGACCAACAGGAGGGGGTGTGGGGCTAACTAGCCAAGGGCTTCGCCCTTGGCTAGTTAGGAAATCGGACTGGGATGGAGCGCGACGCCACGGATCAACAGCCACTCAAGGGCGTTGACATGTTTGCAGATGTGGGGTGAGCTGGAGCCTCCCGTTCAGACGCATTGGGCGGCTGCACAGCGAGCACTGAGATTATGTTTTCCTAGTTGAATTGCCAACTAAACGATAATCGCCTATCCTTTCGTTACGGAAAACTCAACGAAAGGATGCCGTGCCAGACATCGACCACTCCGCCCGGCAGGGACGCTATGTCATCAAGCAGTTTCAGGGCGAGACTGTTCGCGCCTTCGTGCCTCCGCCGCTGCCGCCCGTTCCGCCGGTCGATCTTGCGCGCTTCCAAATACTACTGGAACAGGCCAACCAGGCCATCGGCAGGCTCGACGGCTTGGCTTCGCTACTGCCGGATCTTTCACTGCTCCTGTACACCTATGTCCGCAAAGAAGCTGTCCTGTCTTCACAGATCGAAGGCACGCAGTCGTCGCTCTCCGATCTTTTGCTCTACGAGAACGATGAGGCGCCGGGCGCGCCCATCGAGGATGTACAGGAGGTTTCGAACTACGTCGCGGCAATGAACCACGGCCTGGAGCGAATGCGTTCCGGCTTTCCGCTGAGTCTGCGTTTGATTCGAGAGATCCACGAGGTCCTGTTGTCCAAGGGACGAGGCAGCGGCAAGCAGCCCGGCGAATTCCGCCGCAGCCAGAATTGGATCGGCGGCAGCCGCCCAGGCAATGCAGTGTTCGTGCCACCGCCTCCAGAACTACTGAATGATTGTCTAAACCAATTTGAGCTTTTCCTGCATGACGAGCAGACGGGTTTACCTCTGCTCATCAAAGCCGGATTGGTCCATGTGCAGTTTGAAACCATCCACCCATTCCTGGATGGCAACGGCAGGCTTGGACGCCTTCTCATCACCTTCCTACTTTGCGCAAAGGATGCGCTGAGAGAGCCGATTCTCTACCTCAGCCTTT
>Ga0181537_10003203_pt1 | contig 14091 bp, 12 predicted proteins | sample PEATcosm2014_Bin_39_FD_119765 | JGI IMG/M metagenome (GOLD analysis project Ga0181537, IMG submission 119765) | Peatland microbial communities from MTU Mesocosm Facility, Houghton, MI, USA - PEATcosm2014_Bin23_10_metaG | ecosystem: Environmental > Terrestrial > Soil > Wetlands > Peat | place... | reverse complement strand
CAGATTCCGCCCAGCAGCTGCAGGACGATGGCGTAGGACTGCGCACCCAAAACAACAAATACCAAAGCACCGACAATGATGAGAATCGCCGTCACCTTGGCAACTGTTGCTTCCTCGCTCGGTGCAACTTGCGGTCGGATGTACTCGCGATAGATGTTGCGCGTGAAAAGGTTGGAAGCCGCAATTGCCATAATCGCTGCCGGAACTAGCGCCCCGATGGCAATCGCTGCGAACGAAAAGCCAACAAACCACGACGGGAAAACCTTCTCCAGCAGTGACGGCAGAGTGTCATTGGTCGAAGTTACATGGACCCCGGCGGCTATGGCCATGTATCCAAGCGAGGCCAATAAGCCCAGCAGCAAGGTATAGATCGGCAGCAAGACCGCGTTTCGCTTAATCGTAGTCGCACTAGAAGAGCTCAGAACACCGGTCACTGTGTGAGGGTAAAGGAAGGCGGCAAGTGCCGAACCTAACGCGAGCGTGGCGAACGGCAGGTATTGGCTTTGCGGCAGAATGAGTGTTCCCGTTGTGGACCTGGAAGCCAGCGCCTGTCCCGCTACATTGAAGATGTGAGCAAAGCCTCCGAACTTCAAGGGAATCCAGATCACAGCGGAAAGAACGAAAATATAGACCATCGTGTCTTTCACAAGAGCGATGCTGGCCGGTGCGCGTAATCCGCTGGTGTAGGCAAAGGCGGCTAAGACCAAGAAGGCGACGACGAGCGGCAGGTCGTTTACGAATCTGGAGCCGTGCAGCCCAAGTGCTGCGATGGTTACCTGCAGTCCAACCAACTGGAGGGCGATATATGGCATCGTTGCCAGAATGCCGGTGATAGCTATCGCTAACGCGAGAGTGCGACTACCGTAGCGTCCACGAGCGAAATCGGCCAGAGTGATGTAGTTGTGCCTCTTTGATACTGACCAAAGCCGCGGCATAACGACGAAAACAAACGGATAAACAAGTATGGTGTAGGGCAGTGCAAAAAATCCTATTGCGCCTGCGCCGTAGACAAAAGCTGGCACGGCAATAATCGTGTACGCCGTGTAGAAATCACCCCCGAGCAGGAACCATGTAATAAGAACTCCAAAACGTCGCCCGCCGAGCCCCCACTCATCGAGCTTGTTGAGATCGCCTCGCTGCCAATGGGCAGAAAGAAAGCCCATGACTGCAACCACGAGAAAGAAGAACACAAAGACTCCAGTAGCAACCCAGTTCAGGCTGGTGTTCATCGTGTCCTCCGGTAGACGAAATCAATGAGAAACATCGTGAGAAGAACCCATGCAAACTGATACCAGTAGAAGAAAGGAAAGCCCAACAATCGCGGCTCCGCTTTGGCATAAAACGGCAGCCAAAGCAGGCCAATATAAGGAAGCAGCAACAGAACAAACCATTTCCAACTACCGGAACGGTGTTCCATTACAGGTTTGACGCGAGTCTTTGCCTCATCTTGGGATGGAACGGTCAGTCCACTCGATAATGTAGATTCGCTCATAAGTCCTCACCAACAGTCGCTAGCAGCAACTCCCTACCATCACACGGACACAAATCCTCCCGTGAATTCCTGGTCCTACTCTTGATTTCTAATGCCCGACTCCAGTGTCAGAGCCGGCGTGTCGCTGGTTAGCGCAGCGATTTGAATGCTGCGCGGAGCTCGGCGGTAAATAGCTGCGGCTGCTCCCAGGCCGCATAGTGTCCACCTCTGTCTACTTGGTTGTAGTAGATGAGTTTGTGATATGCCCGCTCTGTCCAACTTCGCGGGGCTTGATAGTTCTCGCCGGGAAAGACGCTCACGGCAGCCGGGACGGAGACGTCGGCGGCATTGTAGAGGTTGATGTGGTTTTCCCAATAAAACCGAGCCGCGGAAACCGCTGTGTTCGTCAACCAGTAGAGCGTAAAGTCGTCGAGCACATCGTCTCGTGTCAGGTCGCCCGCTGAATGTCCATCGACGGTGCGCCCGAGCACCGCCGAGGTTATCGACGCCGCCGGCTGGCTATAACCATCACCATGATCAAACATATAGGCGCCCAGGCCGACCGGCGAATCCGCCAATCCGTACAGCGTTTGCGGGCGTGTCGCCATCAGTTGTGCGTAGGCGCGTCGCTTCGTAAACAATAACGTGAGCTGCTCGTAAGCACGCCGTTCATCGGCGGATAGGCCGGATGGCGGCGCATCGCCACACTGGAGTGCCTTCGCAATGTCGGATGGAATGGTCCCAGGGAAATTTGTGTGAATTCCCAGCAATTCTGAAGGTGCATGTTTAGCCATCGCAGTGCAAACGCCCGCGCCCAAATCTCCGCCTTGCGCCACAAATTGTGCGTATCCAAGGCGCTTCATCAGCACTACCCAGGCATTTGCAGTGCGCTCGGGGCCCCAACCGGAAGTCGTGGGCCTTGCTGAAAATCCGAATCCCGGTAGCGACGGAATCACCAGATGGAAGGCGTCCGATGCGTTCCCGCCATGTGCCGTAGGATTTGTCAATGGATCGATAATCTTCAGCTGCTCGATGACTGAGCCTGGCCATCCGTGCGTGACGATCATCGGCAAGGCATTTTCATGTTTCGAACGAACATGAATGAAATGAATGTCCAGCCCATCGATCTCGGTGACGAACTGCGGTAGGGCGTTGAGTTTTGCCTCAGCCTTGCGCCAGTCGTACTCTGTGCCCCAATAGCGGGCAAGTTCCTGAATCGTCGCCAGCGGGACACCTTGCGATTCGTCCGTGACCGTCTCCCGATCAGGCCACCTTGTCGAATTGATGCGCGTGCGCAATTCGGCAAGTTCCGCTTCTGGAACATTCACCTGAAACGGACGAATAGAAGTCTTGTCCGCAGCCTGTGTAGCACTGGTTCGGGTCATGGTGTCCTCCTTTCCAGCAGTTCCGGACTCTGCGAATGCCTCGCCGATCGTTGCTGGTCTGAGCGCGGCTGCCAGGCCCAACATCGAACTGGCCTTGAGAAAGCGACGGCGCGATCTGTTGTCTGTTTCTTTCATCGGGTACTCCTTTCTTTCACGGCGTTTCTTCTTCTGGTGGTGGCGTGTTTCTCTCGCAAGATTCCAGGGCGGTTCCCCGCCCTTCACCAATTCGCTGGATTCGCCTGCCTCTTCGGATTCAGCCCCTTCATCTCAGTGAGTTCCTCAGGGGTGATCTGAGGCAAGTGCCGGATGAACAAAACCAGCCGCCAGGCTTTCTCGGGAGTGTGCGCTTCGCCGAAGGCTGGCATGCCGCTCAAACGAACGCCGTTTTGAATTGTGTAGTAGAGTTCGCCATCGCTCTTATTCTGGGTCCCGGCTGCACTCATGTCGGGCGGTTTCGGATAGAGGCCCTTGCCGAAAAACGTCTGGCCCCTTCCGTCATTCCCGTGACACGTGGCGCAATGATCAGCGAAGTGCTCCATACCTGCCCGAATGTTCTCCGTTGAGGGCGTCATTGGGTTGCGAAGTTGGCGATACGTGGATGGCACGGCCATTTTGCGTGCCGTTGTGGCCGCAAACTCCTCAATGGCTGATGGTGCCGCAAGTGCACTGAAGCCTCGTCGCACGAGAGTCAACCCATATCCGACGGCTGCAACCGCAAGAGCAAACAGAATCAGCCAAACTACTTTCCAGGGTTTCATGTCTACCTCTCGCGTCCCGTGTTATCGTCCTCCGCCCCGAACGAAGGCAGATACCGGCCGAAGTTCAATTCGAAGTCGCTGGGAACGCCGTAACCGGCATTGCGTATCTTGGAACGGCGCGCTTGGGCACTGGGCAAGGTCAGGAGTGGGAAGAAAAGGTCGGTGCTCGACTTGAGCTCGGTAGCTGTCGGCGTACCGAACCGATTGATCTGGGTCTTCGCCGCAGCGAGCGTTTCATGGTCGAACGAGGCCAGACGCCGAACGAGCGCATCGACGAACGAGTCGAGGTCGGCGTCGTCCAGCGTGCGGTTCACCCAGCCATAGCGCTCGGCGATATCAGCGTCAAAATCGTCTCCGCTAAGCACGATCTCAAGTGCGCGCGAGCGGCCGACCAAGCGCGGGAGCCATTCCATCGCTCCGCCGCCCGGGACCAGTCCGACCCCGACCTCGGGGTTGCCGAATAGGGCGCTTTGCCGGCTGGCGAAGCGCATGTCGCAGGCCAGCACTAACTCGTTACCGATGCCGCGTGTGCGGCCGCGAATCTTGGCGATGCTCACGACCGGCGTGGACGAGAGGCGCAGCACAAAGTCGCGCCAAAGGCCCAACACTTCTGGCTGTTCAGCAGCCTTGGCCACGTCGAGATGGGCGATGAAAAAATCGGGATTCGCCGATTGGAACACTATGACCTTAACGGTTGGGTCCGCCTCGATGTCGGTCATTAGCGCTCCTAATTCGACGATCGTTGCGGGAAGAAATATGTTGATCGGCGGGTTGTTGAAGGTGATCGTCCACCGATCCGGGTGGGTACGGTCAATGTTGAACTGCGCCTCTTCCTGCTTGCTGCCTCGCTCTATAGCGCTGGATTGTGTCATGATTTTCTCCTATCGTTTGAAGAACCTTTACCGCAGAGATCTGAAGCCCACGCGAACCTCTTCTGTCCCTGCCAATCGGTCGCTACCTGCTGTCTCGCTCTCTGGTGATCCACTCGCGGATGTAAGCCGGACAGTTCTTGAGTTCAATGCCGTTGGCTTCGGCCTGCGCCAGAACCTTCACAGCCTCGCGGTCCACCAGCTCTACTTCTGCGAGTGCGACAGCCACAACGTGGCGTCCGTCGAGCTCAGTGCGAACGATCTCCAGGTCTTCCGCCGTGAGCCACCCGCTGATGCAAAGAAGCAGACCCTGTTCAGTCGAAACTCGGTCGATTCGGCACGTCATTGGCCGCCTCGCCTGTCGTCCACCACTTCAATGGCAAACGGCGTGCCATTCGCACGTGATTGAAAAGGCTAGAGATCGGGCCGCTCGCCGAACCGGCGAATTTGGCAGATCTGGCGAATCTGGCGTATTTGGAGAAAGTGGCGGGGACTTCAGCGAAACTTGAATTGCGTCTTGTCAATACCCAGCGCCCTGATGCGATGCTCAAGCGTAGACGATGGAACGCCAAGCTTCGCAGCGGCCCCTGAGCGCCCAGCGACACGGCCCCGGGATGCGGCGAGCGCCGCTTCAATGAGTTCCCGTTCGCTTCGAGGCTTGCCTTGAGACGGCGCGGGTGAAGCAACTTGAGGTCGTCCTCGGGTTGATTGTTTTGCGAGCCATGACTCGTCGACGGCAAAGACCGCGCCGGAATTCAGTATCACGGACCGCTCAATCACGTTCTGCAGCTCACGGATGTTGCCTGGCCAGTCGTAGTTCTGCAACAGATTCAACGTCTTCTTGTCGATCGAGCGGAAGTTCTTACCTGCGCGCTTGGCATAGCGTCGCACGAAGTACTCGACCAGCATCAGGATGTCCTCAGTCCGTTCTCTAAGGGGTGGCACCTCTATGGGAAAGACGTTGAGTCGATAAAACAGGTCTTGGCGAAAGCTTCCATTTGCCACAGCGGCTGTAAGGTCACGGTTAGTCGCCGTGATCACTCGAACGTCGACTCGGATCGTTTGAGTTCCCCCGACTCGCTCAAACTCTCGTTCTTGCAACACTCTTAAGAGCGCAACCTGCGTGTCGGGCGGAACTTCACCTACTTCATCCAGAAAGATCGTGCCGCCATTAGCCTGTTCAAAGCGGCCGAGCCGCCGCTGTGTAGCTCCGGTGAAGGCTCCTTTCTCATGCCCAAACAACTCCGATGAGATCAGCGTAGGCGCCAGTGCAGCGCAGTTCACACTGACAAAGGCACGTGCAGCCCTTTGAGATCGTTTGTGGACCGCGCGGGCAATCAGTTCCTTGCCGGTACCGGTCTCTCCCGTGATGAACACTGTGGAATCGGTCGGTGCCACTCGGGCAATCATCGAGAGGACCGTGTTCAGCGGCTTGGAGGAACCGACAATTTCCTCGAACATCTGAGCGCGGTCGACCTCGTCTCGCAGGGCCAGGTTTTCCCGATAGAGTTGATCCTTAAGCGCTCTGATCTCCGCTTCCGCCTGTTTCTGTACACTCAAATCCAGGGCGAAGGCAACGCCGTCGTTCGCTCTTGAGTCAATTAGCGCACCGCCCGTCAGAACAGGGACGCGAGTGCCATCCTTGCGGAAGAACTCCTTCTCGTAGGGCTGAACCTTCCCAGTCGCCTTTAAATCCACGATCGCGCGCTCGTCTTGTTGGCGCCATTCGGCCGGTGTCAAGTCGGTCCAGCGCACACGATCCGCGACGAAATCTTCACGGCCGTACTGCAGCATGCCAAGAAATGCGTCATTGGCTTCCAAAATCTGTCCGTCGAGATTCCAGATGAGAACGCCAACAATGTTTGAATCAACCAATCGCCTGACGCGCGCCTCGCGCTCCTGGAGATCGCTATAGAGACGCGTGTTCTCCATGGACATTGCCGCCCCTGACGCAAGAACCTTAAGGACAGCCATTCGGTCAGGCGTAAAGGCGTGAGGCGTTAGTTTGTTTTCAAGGTAAAGGACTCCGAGCAATCTCGTTTGCTTGAGTAAGGGTATGCAGAGCACTGACCGTGAGCCGTGCTCGCGAATATAGCCATCCTCCGAAAACGAGCTCTGACTGGACGCATCGTGCAGGAGAACGCTTTCTTTTGTCCTAAGGACGTAGTGAAACACAGACGTCGGTAGATCTGCGGCCGTGACGTGTGCCTGTTTCAGGACCACATTCACGTCGTCACTGCTGGTTGTGGCCTCTGCTTCAATTTGATATTCATCGCCTCGCAGAAGAATCAACAGACCTCGTTCGGCGCCCGCGTGTTCGATTGCCGAACACATCAGGGTGTTGATTAACTTCTCGAAAACAATCTCGCCTGACACTGCCTCCGAGACTCTGATTACGGTAGCCAAATCGAGCTGCTCGACGGGTGTCACTATCGTCGCCATGGAATCGGGGATCGACTGGTCCACTCTAAGGTGCGGATAAAGCTTTTCGAGTTGGCGAACCTTTCCGTCGGCTCCCCAGCGCAGGTAGCAGGTCCGCGCGTCCCGCAAATAGGTCGCCGCGATCTTCTCGTAACCGCGCTCTGCGTAGAAATGCCCGGCAATCTCGTAGGCAATCGCCTGGTTGTGGACGAACCCGTATTTGTGCGCCGCGCGGATGGCCTTGTCGTACAGTTGCTGAGCGTCCAGCACCCGGCCCTCGATGCGGGCGATCTCGGCACCGACCAAGGCAGCGCGGTCTTCGAAGGTTTCGGGGTCGACCTCCGACCACAGTTGGAGCTGCCGGTGGTGGTCCAGCACAGAATCGAAATGCCTCGTTCTCTGCTCCGGTGTGGCGTGATCCCAGACTGCCGCATGCGCCAGCGCGCCATAGAGTCGATACTCTGCGGACTCGAACATTGCGGCCGACGTCCAAAGCAGCGATTCCGCATGTAGCGAGGCGTCGACTGCCGACGCAAGGTCTCCGGCGAAAAAGTGAGCTTGCAGCTTTCGCGTCCAGTAATAGAACTCGGCGAACACCAGAGTGGGGCTGTCGGCCAAGCGACGTTCGGTACCGAGTTCGCTGTATCCCTCATGATCCAGACACCCGAATGTCGCAGTCAGCCCACGCAAGGTGATGATCAAACCAAGTTGTGCTGTGAAGCGCTCGATGACCAGATCGGAACGCACCCGCCTCGCGAAGGCTAGGCCGTTCTCGCATTCCTTTTGCACTTCCGCGAGTGGATCCCCGGCGGCGAGGGAAACTGTGACGGTCAGCAGCTCGCACTCGGCTATCAGATACTCGATCGAGAAGATGAGTTGGGAATTGCGTTCCCAGGTCTCTTCTGCAAGAAGGGCTCTCCCGGCCCTGAGATACTTGAGCGCCGAGTCGTTTGCTGTCAGGAGTTTCGCGCGCCGACCAGCGATCAAATTCAGTTCCGCGACGCGCTCGCGATCCTCGACCGAGGTGATGAGATGGGAGCCCCGGTTGAATTGATTGACGATCTCAAATATCGCCTCCTCACGTTTCTCCGAGGGCGTGTGCTCGGCGAGGAGCATTCCGAGGCGCAGGTGAGCCTCGGCACGCAGCTCCTTCGGGATCAGCGAGTACGCGGCTTCCTGCACGCGGTCGTGCAGGAAGCCATAGGAATTGTCCGCACGGAAGATAAGGCCCGATCGCACAGCTTCCCAGAGATGGTCGTGCATGTCCTCGACCGAGCCCTGATACACCATCCGCAACATCTCGGCCTCTACACTGTTGCCCATGCAGGCGAACTGCTGGAGCACTTTCTGGGTTTCTGGCGGAAGGCGCTTCAATTTCTCGACCATCAGCTCCACAACGTTATCCGTGAAGCCTTTCGCCTGAATGCGGAGCAGGTCCCATACCCAACCCCGAGCGCCATAATCGAAAGTCAGCAGGCGATCATCCGCCAGAGTAGAAATAAACTGGATTGCGAAGAACGGGTTGCCCGTGGTCTTTTCGTGAATCAAGTCTGCCAGCGGGGCAGCGCGATCCTGTTGGCAGTGAAGGGAGTCCACAAGCAGTTTTCCCAGATCGTCACGACTGAGTGGTGTGAGAACGATGTCCTGCACTGCAGCTCCGGCCTGGCGGATCGCTTCTAGCTTACGTACCAACGGGTGCGTGGCATTGACCTCGTTATCCCGATACGCACCAATAAGCAGTAAGTGCTGCAGATCGTTGCGGGTCAACATATCTTCGAGGAGGTCGAGTGTGGCGGTGTCCAGCCATTGCATGTCATCGAGGAAGAGCGCGAGCGGATGTTCAGGCCGCGCGAATACGCCGATGAACCGTCGAAATACCACCTGAAAACGTCTCTGCGCTTCCTGCGGCGGCAATTCGGGCACTGGCGGCTGCTCGCCAATGACATGCTTCAATTCCGGGACGAGATCGACGATGAGCAGTCCGTTCGGATCCAGCGCCTCACGAAGTGCGTCCTGCCATTTGCGCAGGTCTTCCTCGTTCTGGCTGAGGAGCCGCCGGATAAGGCCTTGAAACGCCTGGGCCAGCGCGGCATACGGAATCTCGCGCTTGTACTGGTCGAACTTGCCTGACGCAAACAAGCCGCGTGGCGGCACGAGTGGTTTGTGGAGCTCATTGACGACCGCAGATTTGCCGATGCCGGAGTATCCGGAGACCAACACGAGTTCCGGTGGGCCACCGCCAACGATGCGGTTGAAGGCGGCGAGCAGAGTCTCAACTTCGCGGTCTCGCCCGTACAGCTTCTCGGGGATCATGAGGCGATCCGGAGTGTCATCAGCGCCAGGAGTGAAGTCATCGATGCACCTCTTGGATTCCCATTGGGACAGGCAGCGCCGCAGATCGCTCTCAACTCCCGCCGCTGTCTGATACCTCTCCTCCGCTGTCTTAGACAGCAACTTCATCGTGATCGAGGAGACCGAGGCCGGCACGATTCCCAACCGTTCGCTGGGTGCCGCTGGTTGTCTCGCGATGTGACAGTGCACCCATTCCATCGGATCGGAGGCCGCGAACGGAAGACTCCCAGTCAGCATTTCGTAAAACGTCACTCCAAGCGAGTAGAGGTCGCTCCGGAAATCAATCGAACGGTTCACTCGTCCCGTCTGCTCGGGTGCCATGTACGCGAGCGTTCCCGCGATGAACTCGGGAGGTTCGGGCGACTGACGCTCGCGCGGAAGTTGTGACGCAATCCCGAATCCAGTGAGCCACGCGTTGCCGGTGTCGTCGACGAGGATATTCGCAGGCTTAATATCCTTATGTATCAGGCCCTTCTGATGGACTTGACCGAGTGTTCTTGCTAACCCAATGGCGGTGCTAAGGAAGCGAGTTAGGTCGAGCGGTTGCCCCTGGTCACGCTCAAGAATCCGATCCAGCGGCTGACCGCCCGGGTCCTTGAGTACAAGGATCGTCCGTCCTTCGTGACGAGTGATGGCCAGAGGCTTGGCCGCCCAGGCGGGATCGAGTTCGGCTGCAAATGAATATTCGTGCTCGATCCGCTTGATACTCTGAGGCGACGGCTGTTCAGAGAGTGCGATCGCCAGGACTGGCGAGCGCCCGTCGTGCTTTCGGCCGCGGTAAAGGGTAAAGTCCGCGCTTGCGCGCAGGGGTACCAGCACGTACCCCGAGGGCCCCGGTATGGGTGACATCGTTGTCGCCACGGCAGCACGACCTCGGAGTATCCATTTAGACCGGGCGCTCGGAGAATGTCAACAGGAACGAGATTTCAATGGCCGCGCCGCCTCTCGCAATTTGTTCAATCTGCAATGATATGGCGGCCAGCCTCCGAGAAGCCCGTTTCTCAGAGCTTGAAGAGGTCCCGCAAGATAGAGTCTTCCGGCGAAGTCTGACGCGTCTTCTTGACAAAGGAGGTAAACGTGGCTATATCCTTTTACTTTCTGAATCTTTCGCCTAAGGAGGTTGAAAATGGCGACTAGCGTGACAGCACAGAAGGGTGGCTTAGCAACAACCGAGATGATTTTGGAAGGCGACTTCGACAACATCGACTTCCGAGGAGAACTGGTCGACGGGCACCTCGTCACAAAAGGAATTCTCGCAGACCAAGCAACAATGGATTCTATCCCTGTAGGAATATACGTTCTGGAAAAGGATGCCACGGTCATCAAGTGCAACAAAACCGCAATCGCGGGTTGGGGACGCACGCCGTCTCTCGGAACCTCGGAAAAGTATTGCGGGTCCCACATTCTTCGGTACCCCTCAGGAGAAGTGATGCCGCACGAACTTGCACCGCCTTCCGTGGTGATCAAGAACGGCGCAACCGTTCGGAACGCCGATGTGATTTGCGAGCAGCCCAGCGGTGATCGTATTCTGGCGCTTGTGAATGTTTTTCCGATTCGTAACGAAGAGGACGAAGTGATCGGGGCCGTCAACATTTTCCGTCACAATACCAGCAAGACTGTCCCTGGCTTACTTGCCTAGTCTGCAAGTAGTTCTAACTCCAAGATCTGTGAGGGGGAGCCATGAGGTTCCCCTTCGCCGTTTCGTGGCTGGACTGCATCTTGATTAACGCGAATATCGTTGCTCTTTGAACGGGTCGCCGTAGATGTGATAGCCGTTCGCTTCCCAGAATCCCGGCAGTTCGCGATCCAACAACTCGATCCCGCGCACCCACTTCACGCTCTTCCACGCATAGAGGTTCGGCACCACGAGGCGCACCGGGTATCCGTGCTCGGCCGTAAGGGGTTCGCCGTCATGCCGCAGGGCGAAAATCGTCGTCGGGCGCAGAAAATCCGAGATCGGCAGGTTTGCCGTGAAGTTCTCGGCATGAACCATTACATGGCGCGCCTCCGGCCGCAACTTCACTCGCTTCATCAACTCTGTGGCGAGCAATCCTCCCCAATGGTTGTCGAACCGGCTCCAGCGCGTGACGCAGTGCATGTCCGCAAGTACTTCGCTCTGCGGCAGATTGGAAAACTCTTCCCACGAAAGCCGCAGCGGCCGCTCCACCAGGCCGAACACGCGAAAATCCCACGTCCTGGGATCAAAACGCGACACCGAGCCCGCATGCAGCACCGGCCACTTGAGCGTCAGCGACTGTCCTGGGGGCAACCGTCCCGCGGCACGCATCTCATGCTCCCGTTCGTGTCGTTCGTTCGATGGCTCAGATGGTTCCACCGCAAAAGTATAGCGCGGCCTGGTTAGCGCATCGGATCATTTTCGGGGCCTGAAACGAGGTCATCCGGGTTGCGGGCGGACACAACCAAACATCCAGCAGAATCAACAAAACCCTCATGCCGGCACTCGGGCCTTCACACGGCAGAGGCCGGCCGAAAATGGCTCCTGATCGGGCGCGAACGCGTCGAATTGGGAATGCCCAACCAGCGCTTCTCAGGAGCCACGTCTGGGCCCCCACGTTCGCCCCATTCTCGGTTGTCGTAAGGATCGAGTTTAGGAAACGCTCTCCAGTGCGGTTCATCCATGCGTAACTCCCATGGCGGACGAACTCTGCGCGTCTGGACGGTTACCTAAAAGAGCGTCGGTGACTTCCTGCGTTGAGACTATCGAGCTGGCGTAGTTTGGGAGATTGGTAACGAGTGCGGCGTGCATGAATTCCTCTGAGTAATCCGCGGTCGCGTCCTTCGCCACAGTGACGTCGTAGCCTAGCTCGACCGCAAAACGCACGGTTGATTCAACGCATGTGTGCGCGATAAGACCGGCGACAATGAGCCGCTGGATGCCATGCCGTTTGAGCTGCAAATCCAGATCAGTGTTGGCAAAGCCGCTGGAACACCAATGCTCCTGGGCCACGATGTCGCCCGGATGAGGAACAAACTCCGGCCGGAACTCGCCGCCCCAAGTCCCATATTCAAACGTTTTTCGCGACCAGGCTGCTTTCTGAATCGGGGCGACGTATTTCCAAATCTCGTAATCGCCGGGACGGTATCGATGATGCATCGCGTAGAAAACCCGCAGTCCTGTCGTTCGCGCTGCGGTCAGCAACTGCAACATGTGAGAGACGCAGTCATTGGCCTCGGCAACGCTTTTAATGCGATCCCATATTTTGCCACCCTCGGAGATAAAATCGTTGTACGGATCGATGACGAGAAGTGCAGTGATCGCTTTGTCGAACTGCAGATTCGTCATGTCCGCCCCACCTGCTTCACTCAAGGCCTCTGCGTCGCTCTAGCTAGCCAGGTCGTCCAACATGCGCGGCAGGGCCATTTCCGCTTCTCGGGTCTGGAAGCCGTGTTTCATCGCAGCTTTGATCCGGTTCTGTGCTTCAGGCTTGCGCACACAGTCGAGGAAGAGACTCGAATCACGGCGAAAATCGTCAGCAGGCGCGAGCGCGACCGCATTGACCCGCTCCTTGATTACGGAAAGGCCGAAGGCTGGAAAGCTGGCTATGCGATGAGCTAGCGATTGGACGAAATCGCCGAGTTCGGCGGCCGGCAACGCTCGATTGATCCAGCCGTAGCGTTCCGCCATCTGCGCATCGTAATCCTCCGCACTCAACAGCACCTCGATCGCCCGGCCCCGTCCCATGAGTCGGGTGAGATGCTGGGCGGCGCCTGTGCCGGGGATCAGCCCGAACCCTGCCTCCGGTTGACCGAAAATCGCCGATTCGCGCGCAGCGAAGCGCATGTCACAAGCCAGCACAAACTCGCTACCCACACCGCGCACGCGACCTTCGATCTGCGCAATCGTGACTAAGCGGCTTGCGCTCAGATAGCGAAATACCGTCGCAAGCGAAGGTTCGCCGGTGAGCTTTGCTGCCAACGCGCCATACTCCGCGATCCGAGTTACGTCGACATGGGAGATGAAATAGTCGGGGTCGGCACTCTTGAAAACGAGTACATGGACGGAGTCATCGGCCTCGGCCTGTTGAATGAGAGAGACCAGATCGCGGACAAGTTCCGGCCCCAGAAGATTCATTAGTGGAGCGGCGATTTCCGCGAAAAAAACGCCGCCTTCTTTATGCGTAGAGATCGTTTCTAAACCAGCCAGCTGTGTTCCATTCTCCTGATCGATTGTGTTCGGCATATTTGTTCTCCTTTTATAAGTTAGGCTGCACTCGCGACAGCCGTGGGATTGTTGTTTCGCAATGCATGACGCTCGATACTCTTGGCAAACAGAGGCGTCTCCTGGTGGTTGTGCGCCTCTGAAATCGGCTTGCGGGCGGACTGGAATGCCTCCCGTGGAATGCCCTGTTTAGCTAGAGAATCCAACAGCTCCGGCGTGAAGGAGCTGTGCACCTGATTGGTGAACTCGCAGGTGTCGTCGTCGATCTTCTTCACGCTCAATTCCCATATCACGCCTACTTTTATTCTGCCGGTTGGTGTAAAGACATCTGAGGTTGAAACCAGCCGCAGGTGATGCGGCTCGGAAATCTCTTCAACGTAATGCTGAACCATTGGGCTTCCGCCGAGCACTTCGACGTTGATTGACATACGCCGACCATCCGGTGTGGTAGTCACCCCAGCAGAAACATGAGCCGGCGAGCAAGACTGGTATTCCGATTCCGACAAGCTGAAGCACCAAGTGGGAATATCCACTTGCTCGATGGGGGCGTGGATCGCTGCTGAAAAACAGGACTTCACTAGTGTGTTGTCTTCCATATTTGTCTCCTTAAGAATTCCACTCGGGAAGTTTCGTCCTGAACTGCTTTGTCTCCGTT
>Ga0181537_10003202_pt1 | contig 14091 bp, 7 predicted proteins | sample PEATcosm2014_Bin_39_FD_119765 | JGI IMG/M metagenome (GOLD analysis project Ga0181537, IMG submission 119765) | Peatland microbial communities from MTU Mesocosm Facility, Houghton, MI, USA - PEATcosm2014_Bin23_10_metaG | ecosystem: Environmental > Terrestrial > Soil > Wetlands > Peat | place... | reverse complement strand
GGGCGGCTCTCGTCCTCGCGCAGCCCCAGCCGGCGGATGACGGCCTCGAGCGTCGTTCCCTGGACGATGAGCGTCGCCGCTATGACGCCGAAGGCCAGGAAGATGACGATGTCGCGCCCGGGAAACGGCGTCGTGCCGTTCGAGAGCAGCGGAATCGAAAGCGCCGCCGCCAGGGTGACCGTGCCCCGCATCCCCGCCCAGCTGACGACGAAAACCGCCGCCAGCGAGGGCCGGGCCTCCCGCCTGCGCACGCCGGGAAAGAGGTGGGGGATGTAGGCGGCTGGGAACACCCACACGATCCTGGCCGCCATCGCGGCCCCGGCGACGACCGCGGTGAACAGGAGGAGCTGGGCGGCCGAGTAGTGGCTTCCCACGAGGGAAAGGAGCGACGGAAACTGCAGGCCGAGGAGGACAAACGCTATGCCGTTCAGCCAGAAAATGACGAGGGACCACACGGCCCAGGTGGTCTGGCGCGTCTGCGCGTCCATGCGCACCGGGTCGCGCCAGCCGGAGTAGAGGCCGGCGGCGACGACGGCGAGGACGCCCGAGACGCCCATGCGCTCGGCCGCGAGGTAGGCCGCGTAGGGGGTCATGAGGGAGAGCGTGACCTCGATCAGCTCGTCGCTTGAGCGCAGGCGAACGAGGAGGTCCCGGAGTTTTCCGATGCCGTAGCCCATCGCCAGGCCGGCGGCGAGGCCGCCCGCGGCGAGGATGCAGAACTCCATGGCCGCCGCGCGCAGCGAGAACGTGCCGGCGACGACGGCCGCCAGGGCGAACTTGAACGCCACGAGGCCCGTCGCGTCGTTCATCAGGCTTTCGCCGTCGAGGATCGTCGTCACGCGGTTGGGCACGCGCAGGCGCCGGGTGACGGCGTTCACCGAGACGGCGTCGGTCGGCGAGACGATGGCGCCGAGGGCGAAGGCCATGGCGAGCGGCAGTCCGGGCACGAGCCAGTGGGCCACGAGGCCCACGACGAGCGTCGTGAAGGAGACGAGGCCGATCGCAAGGAGGATGATCGGCCGCTTCGCCCTGGCGAGCTCGCGCAGGGGGATGAGCCAGCCGTCGGAGAAGAGGAGCGGCGGCAGGAAGCACAGGAAGAAGAAGCCGGGATCGAGTGCAAACCGCGGAAACCCCGGCAGGAAGGCCGCCCCGACGCCGCCCGCGAGGTAGGTGATGAGCTGCGGCCACGGCAGCCAACGGGCGACGACGCTCAGGCTGGCGATCAGCAGCAGGAGAAGGAGCGCGTGCTCGAAGGCGTTCACGGTGCTTCGTCGGGGGGCCGTGCTCTGCGGCCGGATCAGGCGTGCGGCTCCGCCTCCAGGCGCCGCTTCTTGCGCTCCCAGTACCAGGCGATCCAGATGCAGATCTCGTAGAGGAGGTAGAGCGGGATCGCCATCGCCACCTGCGTCACCACCTCGGGCGTCGTGAGCACGGCGCCCAGGATGAGCGACAGGACGATCACATGGCGCCGGTACTTCACCAGGTGCGCATGGGTGAGGACGCCGATCTTCACCAGGAAGAGGACGACCAGCGGGAACTGGAATCCGAGGCCCATCCCGAAGATGAACTTGCAGGTGAAGTCGATATAGTCGGTCGCCCTCCAGTCCTGAGCGGAGAAGCCGAGGAGCTCCGAGTACTTGACCGAGGCCCGCAGGGCCACCGGCAGGAGGAGGAAATACGTGGAGAGGACGCCCGCCAGGAACAGGAACGCCGACCAGCCGAGCCAGCTGAAGATCACGCTGCGCTCCTTCAGGTTGAGCGCCGGCAGGATGAAACCGCCCATGAAGAAGATCCAGAACGGCGAGGAGACCGCGAGCGCCGCGTAGATGGCGACATGGAAGGCCACCATGAACGCCTCGGCGGGGCTCAGGTTGTGCAGGCGCACCTCCGTGGGGGCGGCCGTCTGGGCCGAGGGGTCAAGGGTGAGGGTGGCCACCTGCTGCTTGCCCATCGGGGCGGTGCCGACGTGGAAGACCACGTTGGGCGCATCGCCGGGGGGAAGCCCGGGGAACTGCTCGCGCGTCACCTGGAAGGGCCCGAGCTTCGTGTCGCCGATCTGGATCGTGACCGTGGGCCTCGGGGTCTCGAACATGTGCATCCTGCTCAGCGGGTACTCGAGGACCCCCACGATCCAGGGGCTCATGAAGAGGCACACGACCAAGGCTATCGCGATCGCGACCACCGAGCGTATGAGCGCCGTCCGCAGGTCCGCCAGATGCCCCCAGAAGGACTTCTTCGGCCCGACCTCCTCGGCCTCGGCGGACAAAACTGGGGTTTCCTCAGCCACGTGCGGGATCGGCTAAACGCGCAGGGTGCCCGCCCTCTTCTCCTCCAGGAAGCTCGCATAGGTGGCGCCGATCCCCTCCCTGAGGGCGATCCGCGCCCTCCAGCCGAGCGCCGACATCCTCGAGACGTCGAGGAGCTTCTGCGGCGTTCCGTCCGGCTTCGACGTGTCCCAGCTTATCCTGCCCCGGTACCCGGTCACCTCGGCCACCATCTGCGTCAGCTCCCTGATCGTGACGTCCGTCCCCGTCCCCACGTTGATCAGGTCGGGCGGATCCTGCCGGCCGATGAGAAAGAAGCACGCGTCGGCCATGTCGTCCACGTGGAGAAACTCCCTCCTAGGCGTCCCGGTGCCCCATGCCACGACCTCCCCGGCCCCCGCTTCACGCGCCTCGTGGAACTTCCGGATCAGGGCGGGAAGCACGTGCGTGTTCATGAGGTTGTAGCTGTCGCCCGGCCCGTAGAGGTTTGTCGGCATCGCCGAGTGGAACACGACCTTGTGCTGCCTGCGGTAGTACTCGCAAAGCTTCACGCCCGCGATCTTCGCGATGGCGTAGGCCTCGTTCGTGGGCTCGAGCTCGGCGGTGAGCAGGCTGTCCTCGCGTATCGGCTGCGGCGCAAGCTTGGGATAGATGCACGAGCTCCCGAGGAAGAGGAGGCGCCGGACGCCCGCCTTGTAAGCCCCGTGGATGGTGCTCGAGGCGATCGCGAGGTTCACATGGAGAAATTCCGCGGGAAAGGTGCTGTTCGCGTGGATCCCGCCGACCTTCGCGGCGGCGATGATCGCGACGTCGGGCTTCTCGGCCGCGAGGAACGTCTCGGTGGCCAACGCATCCGTGAGGTCCAGCTCCGCGCGGTCGCGAAGGACAAGCTCGAACCCCGGCTCCTTCCTGAGCCGGCGCACGAGCGCCGAGCCGACCATGCCGCGGTGGCCCGCGATGAAGATCTTGGTCACGGACTCGGGAGCTTCGATATCTGCGACTCGCGCTTTGCCAGGTCGAGGTCGTGCCTGACCATGATCTCGACAAGCTCCTTGAAGCGGACCTTCGGGCTCCAGCCGAGCTTCCTCGCGGCCTTTGTCGGGTCGCCGATCAGGAGCTCCACCTCGGCCGGGCGCTCATAGCGGGCGTCGTGGCGCACGTGCTTCTCCCAGTCGAGGCCGACCAGGCTGAACGCCAGCTCGCAGAATTCCCGGACGCTGTGCGTCTCATTGGTCGCGACGACGTAGTCGTCGGGGCCGTCCTGCTGGAGCATGAGCCACATCATCTCCACGTACTCCTTCGCGTAGCCCCAGTCGCGCTGGGCGCCGAGGTTGCCGAGGTAGAGCGAGTCCTGGAGGCCCACCTTGATCCGGGTGGCCGCCCGCGTGATTTTCCGCGTGACGAAGGTCTCGCCGCGCCGCGGCGACTCGTGGTTGAAGAGGATGCCGTTGCTCGCGTGGATATTGTAGCTCTCGCGGTAGTTGACCGTCAGGTAGTACGCGTAGGCCTTGGCGCACCCGTACGGCGAGCGGGGCCAGAACGGGGTCGATTCGGTCTGGGGCACCTGCTGGACCTTCCCGAACATCTCCGAGGACGAGGCCTGGTAGTACCGGACCTTCTTGGCGAGGCCGGCCTCCCGGATGGCCTCAAGGATCCTCTGGGCCCCGAGCGCATCGACGTCGCCCGTGTATTCGGGGATGTCAAAGGAGACGCGCACGTGGGACTGCGCGCCCAGGTTGTAGATCTCGTCGGGCTGGAGCTCGTACAGGAGCTTCACCATCTGCACCGAGTCGGCGAGGTCGCCGTAGTGCAGGAAGAGGCGAACGCCGTTCACGTGCGGGTCGCTGTACAGGTGGTCGATCCGGCTAGTGTTAAATGTTGATGCCCTGCGGATTATGCCGTGGACCTCGTAGCCTTTCTCGAGCAGGAGTTCGGCGAGGTACGAGCCGTCCTGGCCCGTGATTCCGGTGATGAGGGCTTTCTTCATGGGAGGCGCAAATGATGCGGGCCGCGCAACTGCGGGCAAGCCCGCATAAGGGCTCGGCGGCCCGGCCGCGCCCTCCTATCCCGCGAGCTTCGACGCCGCGAGGACGAGCCTCTCGGCCATGCCCTTCAGGGACTTCAGGGCGCGAGGATCCGTCAGGCGCCCGTCCCCGTCAAAGGCCTTGTCGGCATGCGGCAGGATGCATTGGCCGGGCAAGACATGGCATCCGAGCTTGAGGAGCAGCTGCTGGGCGAGCTGGAGGGAGCGGACGCCCCCCAGTATCCCGGGCGAGGCCGAAATCACGGCGGCGACCTTGCCGTCAAAGGGATCCCCGTCGGTCCTGCTGCACCAATCGAGCGTGTTCTTCAGCATCGGCGTGATCATCGCGTTGTACTCCGGCGACGCGACGAGGAGGGCGTCGTGGTTTCCCAGGAGGCCGACCAGCTTGACGGCGTTTGGGGGCATTCCCCCGGCGTCCTCAAGGTCGCCGTTGTAGAGCGGCATCGCGAGCTCGTCGGGCTGGAGCAGCGTGACCTGGCCTCCCGCCAGCGTCACCGCGGTGACGGCCGCGGCCAGGAATTTCCTGTTCAGGGATTCGCGCCTTGCGCTCGCGGCGAAGGCTAGGATGCGGGGTGCGGTTGCCATGCTGCAACGGTCGCTCAGCCGAGAGACTCGAGCAATCGCCTGAGCTCGCCCTGCTTCGCCTGCTGCTCGGCGAGCTGCCTGCGGGCACCGGCGAGGACGTCGGGCGGAGCCTTGCTCGTGAATGCAGGGTTCGCGAGTCGCGCCTCGGTCCCTGCGATGTGCTTGGCAAGGGATGCCAGCTCCTTCTCCAGGCGCTGCTTTTCCGCGCCCGCGTCGACCGACGCCGCGCGGTCCAGTGCCAGCGTGCCGAGGGGCGTCACGGCGGCTGCAATCCCGTCAATGCTGTCCCTCCTTAGGATCTCGGCGGCCCCAGCCGTCCGCAGGAGCTTCGCAAGGTTTGCCCCGATCACGGCCCACGAGGCATCGTCGGCCTTCACGAGAAAGCGGACGTCGCGCCGCCCGGCGACACCCGCGTCGGCCTTGAGCGCCCGGGCCTGGGACACGAACGCCTTCATCCGCTCTACCGAGGCGACCTTCTCCGGATCGGGATTGGCGCCGAAGACGGCGAGCGCCGCGGCGGACTGCGACGCATCCTCGATCGGCGAGTCCGCGATGAAGCCTCCCCTCGCCCCCCCGTACCCGAGCTGGGACCAGAGCTCCTCTGTGATGAAGGGGATGAACGGATGGAGCAGCAGGAGCGACTGGCGCAGGACGAGGTCCTGGATCGCGAGGCAGTTCGCCTTCGTCCCCTCGTCCAGCAGCTTCGACTTTGAGACCTCGACGTACCAGTCGCAGAAATCATTCCAAAAGAAACCGTAGAGGGCATGCGCCGCCGCGCTGAATTCGAACTCGCGGAAGCAGCGGTCGACCTCGCGGGTCGTGGAGAGAAGGCGCTCCAGGATCGCGTGGTCGTCGGCGTCAAAGGTCGACGGGCTGACGCGCGAAAGTATCGCCTTGAGGGAGCCCGTGTCGCCGCCGGCCCCGCTCATCTGGCGGAAGCGGCAGGCGTTCCAGAGCTTGTTGCAGAAATTCTTCCCGCTCTCGATCCGGTCGACCTGGAACCGGATGTCCTGGCCCTGCGGCGCCATGGAGACGATCCCGAACCTGAGGCCGTCCGCCCCGTAGGCGTCGATGAGCTCGATGGGATCGGGCGAATTGCCCAGCGATTTCGAGATCTTGCGGCCCTGCGCGTCGCGGATGATCCCCGTGAAGTACACGTCCCTGAAGGGAACCCGCCTCGCGGCGGGCTCGCCTGGGCGCACGAACTCGAGGCCCGCCATGATCATGCGCGCCACCCAGAAGAAGATGATGTCGGGTCCGGTCACGAGGGTGCTCGTGGGGTAGAAGGTGTCGAAGCCGTCCTTCTCCATCTCCGCGGGATCGGGCCACCCCATCGTCGCGAAGGGCCAGATCCACGAGGAGGCCCACGTGTCGAGGACGTCCTCCTCCTGCTCCCAGTTTTGCGGGTCCTTGGGCCCCTCGAGGGAGACATGGACCTTCTCCGGGTCGGCCAGGTCCGCCTCGCTCAGGCTCTCCTTGTCCAGTCCCTTGCGGTACCAGGCCGGTATCCGGTGCCCCCACCAGAGCTGCCGGCTGATGCACCAGTCCTGTATGTTGTCGAGCCAATGGAGATAGACCTTCGCCCAGCGCTCCGGATGAAAGCGGATCGTCCCGTCGCGGACGACCGCCTTTGCCTCCCCGACCCTTGGGTAGCGCAGCCACCACTGGAGGGTCAGCCTGGGCTCGATCGGCACGTCGGCGCGGTCGGAGTACCCGACATTGCCCTGGTAGGCCTCCTCGCCCACGAGCGCCCCGGATGCGCCCAGGAGCTCGGCGGCCTTCTTGCGCGCCGCAAAGCGGTCCAGTCCCGCGAGCTCCGGGCCCGCGAGGTCATTCAGGGTCGCATTCGCGTTCAGGATGTCGACCACGGGCAACCCGTGGCGAAGCCCGATCTCGTGGTCGGTCCGGTCGTGCGCGGGCGTGATCTTCAGCGCCCCGGAGCCGAACTTCGGGTCGACCGCGGGATCGGCGATGACAGGGATCTCGGCCCGATTGAGCGGCCGCCATACCCTGCGGCCGACAAGGCCGGCATACCTCGGGTCATCGGGATGAACCGCGATCGCGACGTCCCCGGGGATGGTCTCGGGCCGGGTGGTTGCAACCTCGATGTACCGGCCCGGCTCCCCGACAAACTCGTACCTGACCCGGTAGAGCGTGCCGCTCACCGGCTTCATGACGACCTCCTCGTCGGAAAGGGCAGTCAGGGTGGACGGGCACCAGTTGACCATGCGCCTGCCCCGATAGATGTGCCCCTTCCGGAAGAGGTCGACGAAGACGCCGAGCACCGCGCGCGAATAGACCGGGTCCATGGTGAACTGGGTCCGCTCCCAGTCGCACGAGGCGCCGAGGCGGCGCAGCTGCTCGAGGATGATGCCGCCCTTCTCGGAGCGCCATTCCCAGACCCTCTCCAGGAACTTCTCGCGGCCGAGGCTTCGCCGGCTCGTCTTCTCCTTGCGAAGCTCGCGCTCGACGACGGACTGGGTCGCTATCCCCGCGTGGTCGGTGCCCGGGATCCAGAGGGCCGACCTGCCCTCGAGCCTCGCGCGGCGCACCAGGATGTCCTGGATCGTCGCATTGAGCACGTGCCCGATCGTCAGGACCCCCGTCACGTTGGGCGGCGGGATGACGACCGAGTACGCCCCGCGCCCCGCGGCCGCCCTCCCCTTGAAGGCGCCGGCCTTCAGCCACGATGCATACCACTTGCGCTCGACGTCGCCAGGCTCGTAACTCTTGGTGATCTCAGCCATTTTGGGTCCGCCAGCAAACCGGGAGCCGTCCCGGCAGGCAAGTCCACCGTGCGCCGGAGCGCGTCCTAAATCGGGGATTCGAGACTTCGGCCCGCTCGACAAAGCTGCCTCAGATTCTCCAACATCAAGGCATGAAACGCCTCCCACTGACCCTTGGTACGCTCCTGTTCACGGCTTCCGCGCTGCTCGGGGACGCTCCGCCAAAGGAGATCGTCCACAGGCAGTCCGATTTGCCGCGTTTCAGCTACGCAGTTCAGGGCGCGGCATCGGCGCTGGTGCGCGACGGCGGCCCGCAGTTCGACGCCTTTGCTGCAAAGGTTGGGGCAGACCTGAATTCCATCCTCCAGGACTACCAGATTGATGACCATGCCACGCTCCGGACGCTGCTCGGCGCCCGCCTGAGCCTGGAGGAGCTCGCCGGGGACTACCCCGCGGCGTTGCGGACCGTGGGTCAGATTCGGGACCTCCAGGACAAGCCGGCCGCGAAGCTGCTCAGCGGAATTCTCCAGCGCGCGATGCTCGAGGCCGCCATCGAGGCGAATGCGAGGGAGGGCGACGCATTCACGGCGGCGCTCACGAGGCGCTACGCCGCGGAGCTGCAGCCACTGCCATGGCCGGTCGTCGAGGACAGCATCAAGCGCAGCCACGTGAGCGCCCGGGTCTTCACGGCATCGGTGGCGCTGGCCAATGTGATGACGGAGCTTGACCCCGCGACACGAACATCCGGCGCGCTGGACGCCGAGGAGGCGTGGGACCTCATCGCGACGCGGGTCAACTTGGTCTGGGTGATCCCTGCTGGGCCGGCGCGCGCCAAGGTGCTGGAGGACTATATTGCGGCGCACAACAGCGTCGCGCCGGACATCTGGGCCGCTCGCGAGGTGACATTGACCGCCGATCAGAAGCTGACTCCTGTCGCGGTCGCGATCTGGGACAGCGGCATAGACCTCAGCGACTACCCAGGGCAGGTGTTCGAAGACCCCCAACCGACCGTGAGCGGAACCCACGGGATCGCCTTTGACGATCAGGGCGAGCCCTCCACCGAGTGGCTCTACCCGCTCACCGCGGCCCAGCGCGCGGCTTATCCGGAATTCCGCATCCTGACCCAAGGCCAGCTCGACATCGAGCACGGCATCGACTCGCCCGCCGCACAGGCGCTGGTGCGCAAGTACACCACGCTGGCGCCCGAGGACCTCCACGACTATTTCGAGATGCAGAAAGTCTTCGGGTTCTACGCGCATGGGACACACTGCGCCGGGATCGCGGTCCGGGGAAACCCCGCGGCGCGCCTCGTGGTTGCGCGATTCGACGACCAGCTTCCCGACATGAAGTTCCCGCCGACCGACGCATGGGTGCAGAAGTTAGGCAGGGACTTCCAGGCGATGGCGGAAACCTTTCGCACGAGGAACGTCCGAGTGGTGAACATGAGCTGGGGCGACCAGCCGGAAGAGTTCGAGCAGTGGCTCGACAAGACCGGCGGCGGCGGCGACCCCGCCGCGCGGAAGGCGAACGCGGCGCGCCTCTTCAAGAGCTGGAGCGCCGCCGTGGAGCAGGCGATCCAGAGCTGCCCGGGCGTCCTGTTCATCGCCGCCGCGGGCAATTCCGATTCAAACGCTGGCTTCGACGAGGACATACCCGCTTCCTTCCACCTGCCAAATCTCATCGCCGTGGGCGCCGTGAACCAGGCGGGCGACGAGACCTCGTTCACGAGCTACGGGGACAGCGTGGTCGTGGACGCCAACGGCTACGAGGTGGACAGCTCCATCCCCGGCGGCGCCCGCCTTCGCTTCTCGGGCACGTCGATGGCGTCCCCCAATGTGGTCAACCTCGCGGCCAAGCTGTTCGCGTTGGATCCCTCCCTTACGCCGGAGCAGGTGATCGGACTTATCCGCGCGGGGGCGTCGACCTCGGCCGACGGAAGGCGCCACCTGATCGACGAGCGCAAGTCGGTCGAGCTACTGCAAGCGGGCAAGATCTAGGCGGGGACGGCGGTTGTGCCGGGCGGGGAAACGGTCGTGCGCCATCCGTTGTTGAATCCTGGCCGCCACGGGATTGACTGTGGGAGCCCTTCATGCCCGAAACCCTCGATGAGCTCGCCGGCGCGCTTCTCGCCTTTCCCGACGAAATAAGCGGCGTGGGCCGCACCGCCTCGTGCAAGGTGTTCCTGAAGAGGGCCATGGCGGATCTGCGCGCCCGGCACGACGCCGGAGGCTCCGGCCTGGAGATCGAGCACGGCCGGGCTGCGATCATCGACGCCATGGTATCGCGCCTCTTCGCCCACGCGATCGAGCTCTACGCCCGGACCCGGGGCAGGATGCCCGCCGCGGTGTCGATGATCGCCCTCGGGGGGTACGGCCGCACCGAGCTCGCGCCGTGGAGCGACATCGACGTCATGTTCCTTTACCCGACGAAGTCCAAGCCGGCCGTCGTCGCCCCGTTCCAGGCCCACCTCACGCAGGAGATCCTCTACCCCCTCTGGGACTGCGGCCTGAAGGTGGGGCACTCGACGCGCACGGTCGAGGAGGTGTTCGTCCAGGCGAAGCGGGAGATCATGACGATGACCTCCCTCCTTGAGTCCCGGTACCTGGCGGGCTCCTCGGCCCTGTGCGACGCGTTCCTCCTCGCCTACCGGAACTTCTACACCACGGACGACCCGAAGGGCTACATCCTTGCGCGGCTCGAGGACCAGGCCCAGAGGCGCTCGAAGTACGGCAACACGGTCTTCAACCAGGAGCCCGACATCAAGAACGGGGTCGGAGGCCTCAGGGACTACCAGAACGCCCTGTGGATGGCCCGCGTGAAGCTCGGGATCTACCGGATCGAGGAGCTGGCCGAGGAGGGCCACCTTGCCACAGCGGACGTGACGGAGCTGAGCCGCGCCTATGATTTCCTGCTTCGCGTGCGCAACGAGCTGCATTTCGAGAACAGCCGGCCAACCGACATCCTGAGCCTCGACGCCCAGCCAAAGGTTGCCTGGAACCTGGGGTACACCCAGCCGGTCATGCTCTCGAGGATCGAGCGCTTCATGCAGGACTATTACCGGTCCGCCCAGTCGATCTACCGGATCACGAAGACCGTCGAGAGCCGGCTGGCCCTCACGATCGGCAGGAAGTCGAGCGGCGCCAAGATACCCATAAGGGAATCCCTGAAGATCGCCCGCATGCGCAGGGCCCAGCGGGTCGACGGCTTCGTCGTGCGCGGCAGGGAGCTCGCGGCCGAGTCCGCCGCGGTGTTCCAGGACGACCCGGTCAGGCTGATCCGGGTTTTCAGGCACTGCCAGCAGCTCGATTGCAGCCTCGACTTCCACCTTGCCCAGCTGATCAGGGAGTCGCTTCCCCTCATGGCCAACGTGGCCGAGTCTCACGATGCGGGGGTCGCCTTCCGGGCGATTCTCTCGGAGTCGGGCGCCGTGTACCCCGTCCTCGAGCTGATGCACGAGCTGGGGGTCCTGGGCCGCTTCATTCCCGAATTCGATGCCCTGACCTGCCTCGTCCAGCATGAATTTTATCATAGATATACTGCTGATATCCATACACTTAATGCCATACGTGAGCTGGACCTGATCTACACGGAGGCGGAGCCCATGAAGCTCAAGTACCGCAGTGTCCTCCATGAGATCGAGGACCCCTCCCTTGTCTACCTCACCCTCCTCCTCCACGACCTCGGAAAGGCGGAGGGCATCCAGAACCACTCGGAGGCGGGAGTCCGTCTGGCCCAGCCCATTATGGAACGCCTGGAGGTCTCCGCCAGGGGCCGCGAACTAGTTTCATTTGTGATAAAGAATCATCTCGCGATGGCACGATTCTGGCAGAAGCGGGACGTAGATGATCCCAAGACATCTGCCATATTTGCCGAATTGGTCGGGGACGCCGAGCGTCTCAGGTGCCTTTACGTCCATACCTTCTGCGATTCGCGCGGGACCTCTTCCGACCTTTGGAACAGCTACAAGGACACGCTGCACACCACCCTTTATCGCAACACGCTAGAGAGGCTAAGGCTAGGCTCCGCCATCGACGCCAGCCACGATGAAAAGCGCAAGATGACCCAACAAGAACTGATCGCCAGACGCATCCCCGGCATAAGCGACGACGAGATTGCTGCCCACTTCAGCCTGCTGCCGGACCGCTATTTCATCCACACGGACGGGAGCGAGATCACGCTCCACATCCAGATGGTGAACAAGCTGCTCAAGTCCATCAACGCGACGGACTCGGTCGGCTCGCTCAGGCCCGTGATCGACTGGAAGGACGACCTGAACCGGTCGCTCACCGTCGTCAATGTGGTCACATGGGACCGAGCCGGGCTGTTCTACAAGCTCGCCGGGGCGTTCAGCGCGGCCGGCCTGAACATCCTCGGGGCCAAGGTCATCTCGAGGACCGACCACATCGCGATCGACACCTTCTACGTGGTGGAGCCGGGCCGCGGCGTCGTCCAGAACTTCTCGGCGCAGGAGGCATTCGCCAGGATCATCGAGTCGACCCTCGTCTCGAACACGGACCTCTACCCCGACATCCTTGCGCAGGCGAAGAGGATCGCGGCGACGCGCTACCTCTACTCGAACGGCGGCGAGGCGCTCCACAGCTCCTTTCCCCCGACCGTCGACGTCTACCATGAGATCTCGATGCAGAGGACGATCGTCGAGGTGCAGGCCCGCGACCAGATCGGCCTCCTCTACAGGCTCGCGAAGGCGATCTTCGACTTCGGCTTCGACATCACCTTTGCCCGGATCGGGACCGAGCGCGGGGTCGCCATCGACACCTTCTACATCGAGAGCGCGAACCACGAGCTGGTTGAGGATACGGAGAGGCTTCGCGGGCTGAGGACAGCCCTGACGGAGGTCATTTCCCCGTCGCAGGTGCCGGTGGCCGAGACCCGGTAGACCGCCCCCGCCGGGGCCCCGTAATCCCTTGCGCGGGCCGGTCGCGCCTGCACGAATTGCAGGATGACCGAAGACGCGGAACTGGCGGCGCTCCACGCCATCGCCTCCCTGGCGTCCGGCCCCGACGATCCCGCGGCGGCGGCCGGCAGGGTCCTGGCCCTCATTTCCGCGACGCTCGAGTCGGAATGCGGCGTGGTCGCGTTCCAGAACCCGGAGTCGGGCAAGCTCGAGATCGAGGCGGGCCTCGGCCTGCCGGCGGACGCGGACCGCTCGTTCGCGCCCGGCCAGGGGGTTGCCGGCTGGGTTGCCTGGCACGCGAAGCCGCTGCTCGTGGCCGACTCGTCGGCGGACCTCCGCAGCAAGCCGCTGCGCAGGGACACCCGCTGCGAGATCGCGGCCCCCATGCTGACCCCGGACGGGCGCGTGCAGGGCGTGATCGCCCTGGAGAGGGACCTGCCGGGCTCCTTCGGAGCGGGCGACCTCTCCCACCTTGTCCGGCTGTCCGAGGAGGCCTCGCGCGTCCTGCACAGGCTCTGGGAGACGCGCCACCTGCGTGGAAAGGCGCGCCAGCTTGAGGCCCTGATTGCGACCGGCCAGGCGCTCGTCGGGAAGCTGGAGCAGCGGGAGCTCTTCGACACCCTGACGCGCGACGCGGCGGCGATGCTTCAGGCCCGCACATGCGCCTTCTTCCTCCACGACCCGGTCGCCTCGACCCTGCGGCTCGCGGCCTACACGGGGGATTCCGAGACGCTCTCCCCCGAGGGCGACCTGCCGTTGCGCTCGTGCCTGTCGGCGTCGGCCGTGCACACGAGGAAGCCCGTCTCGTTCGCCGACATCCAGTCGCCCGAGTTCTTCGACTTGGCGGACCTCCCGCGCGATCCCAAGATCCGCTCCGTCCTGGCGGCCCCGATGATCTTCGAGGGCGAGGTCATGGGCGTCCTCGCCGTCTTCACGGACCGGGTCCGCCGCTTCGACAACGACGAGAAGCGCCTGTGCAGCGCGCTCGCGAGCCTGGGCGCCGTCGCGCTCCAGAACTCCCGGCTCTACTCGCGCGTGTTCATGAGCGAGGAGTCGCTGAGGAAGAACGAGCGCCTCACGATGCTCGGCCTCCTCGCGGCCGAGATCGCCCACGAGATCAGGAACCCGCTGACGGTCCTGAAGCTCCTGCACGGCGGCATGGGCCTCGACTTCGGCGAGGGCGACCCGAGGCGAACCGACATGCGCGTCATCGGTGAGAAGCTGGACCAGCTCGAGTCCATCGTGACGCGGGTCCTCAACTTCGCCAAGGCCCCCACGAACCTGCACTCGCGCCACCAGATGGCGGAGATCGTCTCGGACACGCTCGTCCTCGTCCGGCTCAAGCTCGCGCAGAGCAACATCAGGGTCTCGTTCGAGCCGCCCGCACACTCGGTGGTCGTCGAGGGCCACAAGGGGCAGCTGCAGCAGGTGCTGCTAAACCTCATCATCAACTCCATGCAGGCCATGCCCGAGGGCGGCGAGATCGCGATCGGGCTCGCGTCGGAGGCGAGGGAGTCGGGAGGCTACGCCGTCATGGAGGTCAAGGACACGGGTTCC
>Ga0181537_10003201_pt1 | contig 14099 bp, 14 predicted proteins | sample PEATcosm2014_Bin_39_FD_119765 | JGI IMG/M metagenome (GOLD analysis project Ga0181537, IMG submission 119765) | Peatland microbial communities from MTU Mesocosm Facility, Houghton, MI, USA - PEATcosm2014_Bin23_10_metaG | ecosystem: Environmental > Terrestrial > Soil > Wetlands > Peat | place... | reverse complement strand
TGTGGCTGGAAGCCCATCTGAGCAAGAACGAGATCCTGAAACTTTATCTCGATCGCGCCTATCTCGGCGGCGGCGCCTTCGGCGTCGACGCGGCGGCGCAATATTATTTCGGTAAGTCGGTGCGCGACGTCACGCTTCCCGAAGCGGCGATGCTCGCCGGTCTGTTCAAGGCGCCGACCAAATTCTCCCCGCTCGTCAATCTGCCGGCCGCGCGCGCCCGTGCCAATGTGGTGCTCGATAATCTTGTCGATAACGGCTTCATGACCGAAGGCCAAGTCTACGGCGCTCGGCGCAATCCGGCGACGCCGGTCGACCGTACCACCGAGGATGCCCCGAACTATTACCTCGATTTCGCTTTTGATGAGATGCGCAAGCTAGTCGATACGCTCCCGAAATCCATCACCGATCGCTATTTCGTGGTGCGCACGGCGCTCGACCTAAATCTACAACGCTATGCCGAGCATGAGGTCGAATCGGAATTGCGGCAGTACGGCCACGATTACGGCGCCAGCCAATCGGCGGCGGTATTCGCCGACCTGGATGGTGGCGTGCGCGCCATGATCGGCGGCCGCGATTACGGCGCCAGCCAGTTCAATCGCGCGACCGACGCCTTGCGGCAACCCGGTTCCTCCTTCAAGCCCTACGTCTACGCCACCGCTTTGGCTAACGGCTTCACGCCAAACACCGTCGTCGACGATTCTCCGGTTTGCATCGGCAATTGGTGCCCGCACAACTATTCAGGCGGCTATTCCGGGCCGGTGACGCTGCTCGAAGCCATCACCCACTCGATCAACGTCATCCCGGTCAAGCTTTCGATCATGCTCGGCAACGGCAATCCCAAGCTCGGCCGCGCCATGATCGTGCAGACCGCGCGCAATTTCGGCATTCACGCGCCGCTGCCGGATACGCCCTCGCTGCCGATCGGCGCCGACGAAGTCTATGTGTTCGAGCACGCCGTCGCCTATGCGACCTTCCCCAATCTCGGCCGCGCCGTAGTGCCGCATGCGGCGCTCGAAGTGCGCACCGGCTCTGGCGAGCTGGTATGGCGGTTCGACCGCGACGGTCCGAAACCTAAGCAAGTGATCAGTCCGCAAGTCGCGCTCGATATGATCAAGATGATGAACTCGGTCGTCGAAAACGGCACCGGCAAGCGCGCGCAGCTCGACGGCATCCGAGTGGCCGGCAAGACCGGCACGACCAATAGCTGGCGTGACGCGTGGTTCGTCGGCTACACCGGCAATTTCGTGGGCGCGGTCTGGATGGGCAACGACGACTACTCGCCGACTAAGCGCATGACCGGGGGTACGTTGCCGGCCATGACTTGGCACAACATCATGACCTATGCGCATCAGGGCGTGGAGTTGCATCCGTTGCCCGGCCTCCCGCCGCCGGAACGCGCTCCGGCCACGATCGACACCTCGTTCCAGGGCAGCGAGGAGCCGCATGCCGTCCTGCTGACGCGCAAGGCGACCGACGCGCTCGTTCATCTCGAACAACTCTTGGACGATGCCGACCACGCACTCACGGCTCAAGGCGTACCCGCCGGATCGTTCAGCGCACTTCCCGATGGCAAGGGCGCCGACAATCGAACGGACACGTTTGCGACGGCCGCCGATCATGGGCCCGCAACAGTTCCGCGCGGCGATTAGATTCAACATGCGCCTGTTATTTGGATCGTGCTTCACGCTCTTGATCGCGGCTGCTCTCGGCCTCGGTGCGACCTGGTTCACGCTAACGCGCGGCGTCGCCTTCGGCTCGCTGACGATTGGCGCTTGGACAGCATGGCCGAAAAGCGGATCGGTCGATATCGATCCCTATGCGCGTGCCAGTATCGCGCGAAGCGGCGAGTTGCCGACCGGAACGGGCGATGGCGTCGCCTTCTATGCCCATACCGACGATCAAGGAAATAGCTTCGATGGCCGTTGTAGCTTCACAATCAGCGGCCTGACGCCGGCCGCGCGATATTGGACGGTCACGCTATACGATCCGGAAGGCCGGCTGGTCGCGAACGCCATCGACCGGCACGGCTTCACCAGCGAGGAAATCGTCCGCGACAGCGAAGGCCATTTTGCCATTAATGTTGCGCCGCTGGCGCGGCCCGGCAACTGGCTGCCAACCGGCGGCATCGAGAAATTCGTGCTGGTCTGGCGGCTCTACGACACACCGATCGGCGTCGCCACGAGAACGACCAAGGAAGGTCCGATGCCGGCGATCGCACGGAAGGGCTGCTGATGGTTCGTGCCCTACTTTGGATTCTCGCCGCCATTCTGCTCGGCGGTATCGTGCACCTCTCAACGGTGCTGGCCATGCCACAGGCGGCTAAGCAGGATGCTTATTCGCGCCTCGTACCGCTAACGCCGGTCAACGCCATGGTGCCGCTCGCCCCGCCCGCCGCCGACGCCCAGATCATGCCCTTCATGGATCCGGCGTTTGCTCAAGCGGTTTGCCGGTACGATCTCGCTGGCGGCTCGCTCAAGCTCCTGGCGCCGGTCAGCCAAGCTTATACCTCCGTCACTTTCTACACCCGCAAGAGCGTGGCCTATTACGCCATCAACGACCGGGCCGCCGGCCGACGCACCATCGAACTCGACCTAATGACGCCGGAACAGCATGCGGCGGTCCCCGAGGAGGAGGACGTGACTGCGGCCGATCGGTTGATCATCGAATCGCCGAGCACAATGGGATTGATCGTCCTACGCGCCTTGGCGCCCGAGCCGGGGCTCATGCCAATGGTGCGCGGCGCGCTGGCCGCCGCGACTTGTAGCATCCAACCGGCGCAATAGACCGGCGTTCGGAAAGCTATTTGGCGACTGCGGCCGGACCTGCCGCGACCGCGAGCGGTCCCAAACGCGGCGCCGCGACCATGACGGGATTGGCTTCGATCTGCTGCTGTAATTCGGTCAGCAAGCGATCCGCGTCGGCCGCGGCGGGCAATGGCTCGGCTACCGCGAGGTGTTCGAGCGCGAAACGATAGCTGGCGCAGCGCTGATCGAGCGAGTTGCGTACCCATGCGATGGTCAGGCTATTCTCGCCGATCCGTGCCTCGGCGTTGACCCGCTCGGCAGGCGCGAGCGAGGCGATATGCTCCATGCTCGCTTGGCGCCGCCGATCGAGGTCGACAACCCGGCGGGCCGCCATGAAGAACGGCTCGATCCTCACGATGTCGTTGCGGACGTCATCGATCAGCCGATTGTAGCGCGCCGCGCTCGAGCGCAGCAGTTCGCCTTGCAAGTGCCGGTAATAGGCCGTCGGATCGCACGCCCACAATTCGCGCTGGAAGGATTTTTTGGTGCCGTATTCGTACACCACGGCATCCCAACGCTGCCGGTCGTAGGGCGGTTCGATCAGGGGAAAGGCGAGATCGCGCAGCGTGCGTTCGTCGTCCGTGAGGTTATACGCCGAGATCGGGGCGCCCGCGCGCGCCGCGGCTTCCTCACCGACCCAAGCATGAATATCATCGGTGGCGAGCGGACCAGCCAGCCGGCCGAAATCACCGGTGCTGGAACAGCCGCAAAGCGCGAGCAGCGCGAGGACGGCAAAAGCGGCCGGCGACGGCCTTGTCTCGCGTCGGCACCGATCGCGCGGCGACATCAATCGCCCCGTTCAGCGTCGCCTTGCCCGTCGACGGCCGCCGTTTTCCGCCGGCGGATTCGTGTGGGGTTCGGCCGCCTCGGCATGCGGATCGGTATATCGCTCGATCCGAATTACCGGCAGAATGATGATCGTTGCGGACTCTTCCGCTCCGTCACCACGGCCGAAGCGCACGATACGCCCCTCGTCCGGGAATTTGATAATATCAGCCACCAGCCGCTTTTCCTCTGCCGCCGGCAATGAGGCGTTTTGCCCCGCTGCGCGGAAATCGGCATCGCCCCAATTAAGCGGCATGCAAGGTTAACGCTCCGCTAACGCGCTCAACTTAGGTTATCCAGCGATATCAGCCGTTAAGTCACATGGTACGATCGAGCCACGCGTTATGGAAAGCGGAAGTCTGTTCAGCCTCGACCTTACCGATGTCGGACTGCGCGGCGACGTCGATATGCGGCCCACACTGCTGCGGGTGCTGGCCGATCTCTATGTGCAGAAGCTCACGCACACCCCAGACGAAGAACGTCACTTCACCGAGCTGGCGCTGCGGCTTCTCGACAGCGTCGACGTCGCGACACGTGCGGCCGTAGCAGCGCGTTTGGCGCATCATTTGTCGCCACCCTTGCGGGTGATTCAGCGCCTGGCGGCGGATTTGCCGAACGTCGCCGCTCCGGTGCGTTCCCACCCCCTGCTGCGGCAAGACATCGAGGCTCAAACGCCCGCACCCTCCCCCGCCGAGGCCATGCCGATCGGCGAGACCGGGATCGGCGAGCCGAGAGAGGAAACTTCACCGGCTGTGACGGCACCGGACGACATCGCTATCGACATCGCCAGCGAGCTCAATGAGCTTTTCTTCGCCGCTAATGCCGATGAGCGACGTCTCATTCTGCTCAATCTCCAGATCGCCATTCCCTTGCCGGCCGACCGCGTCGAAATCGCGCGCGATGCCTCGGTCGCTCAGCGGCTCGAGGCTGCGGCGCTCACCCGCAACCGCGAGGATTTCGCGCAGCATTTAGCTCAAGCCCTGCAAATTCCACGCAATCAAGCCCGGCGCATCGCCGCTGACGATCTCGGCGAGCCGATCGTGACGGCTGCCAAGGCGCTGGGCATGCCCCGCGAGGTCGTTTACCGGCTCCTGCTGTTCGTCAATGCGACCGTCGGCCATTCGGTCGAACGCGTCCACGCGCTTGCTGCGCTCTATGACGCGATGACGACGCAGGCCGCCGAGCACATGGTCGCGATCTGGCAAGCGCTACACAAGAATGAGCATGGCGCGCCTGCGCACCGGCCGCTGTTGTGGAATGACGAGGCGCGTGCCCGCGCCCGCACCGCCACAGCAACGGTGCGCCGTGCGCCGGCTACGCACCGATCAAACGGTCGCCGGGAAGTGTTTTAGCTTACGAGATCGAGAAAATTGCGGCCCGTTTGATCTTCGACTTCGACAATCCAGATGTCGGGATCAAATTTTATTTCGCGCGCCAAATAGGTTTCGACCGCCGCATCCGGCGCCGGCTGCTCCTTGAAACAGGCCGTAAACACGCGGTCAGCGCCGCGGCTTGTATCGACGGTACTTTGCGGCGCCGGTCCGAACAAATCCGACGTCCCGTCGCGCCCGCAGATCCGCACGAAAATAGCCCCGGCCTCCTCCGCTCCGCGCCGGCGCACGACGGCGAATGCGCCCTCGACCTGGCAGCGGCGCAAATAAGCGGCGACCCAAAGTGCGGATTTCAGGCGCATAGCTACACGCTCACCCCGGCTTGCAAGGTATGACCCGATCCGGGTGATGCCGCAAACAGCCTCTTATCCGGGTTTATTCGAGCGGATGACCGACCATGGTGCCAATTGCGCTGACAAGGCGGTCGGAGACCCGGCCGGTGATCGGCAATTTGTGTTCTCGCTCGAACTTCTCGATTGCCGCGGACGTTGCGTCGTCGAGCACACCGGATGGCTTGATCTGACCGTAGCCATATTCGGATAGAGCTCGTTGCACTGCCTCAATACGCGGCGACGGACCGATCAGCTCGGCGATCGGGTCATCCCGGCGGACAGCAACCGGCTGCGGTGTTAAGGGCGCCCCCACAGGGCGAGTCGACAGTGGCGGCGCCAACTTGGCTGGATTATCGGCGGCGAGTTGCGCAGGTTTTGGCGTGGCGAAGAACGGCGCCGGATGCGAACCCGATTGCAAGAAAGCGGCATTGACAATGATGATGAGGCTCGCGGCAATGGCGGCGAGAATGCCAATCGAATCGACCGGGCGGCGCGTGGCCTTGGACCACAGTCCCGACAGCATTGCGCCACCGGCGCCTGCTGCGAACCCGACAAACGAGCGATCGGCGTTACGGCGTTTACGCACGTTTCTTCACCGCAATGTCTTGAATGCCTTGAATGTCTTGAATGCCCTGGCGGGATGATTGAATTTCGCGCAGCGCTATCGGATTTGCCGGGTGAGGCGGTGCTTTGCTCGCCAAATAACTCATCGAGCGGACCGGTTGCTGCGCAGTCGGCCTTTTGATGGGCCGGGCGCGCTCGCAATCGAGCGGCATGCGCACCGTCACACGCGTGCCCTCGCCGAAGCGGCTGCGAATGTCGAGCTCGCCGCCGTGCAGCCGCACCAAACCTTTGACGATGGAAAGCCCAAGACCGGTGCCGCTATGACGGCGGTCGTACGACATGCCGGCTTGAAAGTACGGTTCGCCGACCCGCGCCAGATCTTCCTCGCTGATACCGACGCCGGTGTCCTCAACGGCAAAGGTGATATGTGCCGCGTCGGCCCGCATGCTGACTGCGACGGTGCCGCCGCGATCGGTAAAGCGAACCGCGTTGGAAATGAGATTGAGCAGAATCTGATTAACCGCTCGCTTGTCCGCGACCATCTCCGGCAAATCCTCGGCCGCCCTTTTTTCCAGATGCACGCCCGCCTCGCGTGCGCGCAACGCCAGAAGGCTGCAACTGCTGGCGACGACTTGCGCCGGAGCGAAAGGTTCCGGCGTGATCTCGAAATTACCGGTTTCAATCTTTGACATGTCGAGAATGCCGTTGACGACCGACAACAGATGCTTGCCGGATTCATTGATAAGGCCGGCATATTCGCAGCGGCGGCTGGCGTCGAGCATCAACGCCGTCTCTTTCGTCAGCATCTCGGAAAAGCCAATGATGGCATTGAGCGGCGTGCGCAGTTCGTGACTCATCGTTGCGAGGAAACGGCTTTTTGCCGAATTGGCCCGCTCCGCCTCGTCGTGCGCCTCCGACAACGCCTGCTGGTGCCGCCGGCGCTGGGTCACGTCGCGCGACACCGCGACGACCTCGCGGCGCTGCGGATCGCTCGCATCCATGTTGGCCTGCTCAAATGGCCGGCAGCGCATCTCGATCCACACAAATTCCGTCGCGTGACGTCCATGAGCATCCGTACCGTCGCGGCGAACCCGGAATTCGACTGAACTTGTTTCTCCGAGAGCCGCGGCATCGCCCAACGCTGTCAAAAAGGCGGGGCGGTCGGCGACATGGACGCGTTCGAACAGACCATGGCCCTGAAGCTCGGCGATGCGCACGCCGAACAAAGATTCGGCAGCCGGCGAAGCAAACAGTACCGCGCCGTCCCGACCGTGCCGTGTGATGACGTCGGTAATATTGCGGGCCAACAGCCGATAGCGATCCTCCTCGGCGTAAAGCAACCAAAAACTGGTGCGCCCCAATGCTTCGGCGCCAAGCGCCAAGCCGGTAGCATAGAGCCCGGCGGACACAATGCCGAGCGCGGCGAGCGTCGCCGGTTCACTCGACGTCGGCGGCAACAAATGTTGGGTGCCAAGCAAGAGCAAGAGGCCCGCGGCAGCGAGAGCAAATGTCGAGGCGACCGCGACAACGCGACGCGATGCCGACAGGGCCGCTTCCAGCGGCACGACGACGAGCCAGATCGCGGCAAAGGATGCAATGCCGCCGGTCCAGGCCGCGACCGCCGTGACCAATCCTGTCAGCGCCAGCGCCGCGAGCACGTGAGCGCTCTCATAACGTCCCGTGCGGGACAGAAAGTACGCGGTGAAGATCGGCGCGACCAGCCAGGCAAGAATGACGAGTTCGAGCGCGCTCGGCGCGCCGCGAATAAACAGATAGACCGGGAATGACGCGAGCGCGATGACGCCGCCCAAAAGCCGCGGCGCTATAAAGGCGCGATGACGAGCCGCCGTCAGCACGTCCTGCTGCACCGACGGATGAACCAGCGTCTCGATATAGGCCCGTATCGGCGCAAAGAAGCCCACGTTCCCGCACGGCCGGCTTTGCCGACGCGCTCCCCTTTTTTCTGAGCGGGATCGTGTCAGAGGCCGCTTAAGCGAACGCTAAAGTACACGACCGCGTGCGCCCGCGAGGATCGCCTCGCAATCCCGGCGATCATCATCATGGTGAATCGCTCGTTGCCGTACAAGGTTGCCACATGATTGACGGGCCCGTGCTGTGGCTATCCGGGCCGGTATTGCGGGGCTTTTGGAATGCCGAAGTTCCGCTGTAAGCGCTGCGGTTCGCGTTCGTTCAAATTTTAGGTAAATTATATTTTTTCCAATTGCTCGAAAATTTGCGGCGTATTCTCCGCGATTATGAGCCAAAACGTACCTGCCGAGCGAACGCGGCCTTCAATGCTCCCTGCTAGGTTGACCACACAAGCGGCGACGTACGTCGCGGGGGATATGGGTCTCATGTTCTTTCTTTTGCGCATGGCGTTTTGGCTCGGCCTGGTGCTGGTCCTTTTGCCGAGCGGCTCCTCACAGCAGGCGCCCGCGGCAAGCGAGGTTGGCGCGACCGACGCCATTTCTGCGGCATCCGCCACTGTCGGCGATATGCGCCAGTTCTGCACGCGTCAGCCCGACGCTTGCACGGTCGGCTCGCATGTTGCGACCCAGCTCGGCTACAAGGCACAAGCGGGCGCGAAGATGCTTTACGAATTCTTGACCGACGCGCTTGCCCACAAGGAGACCGCCCCCAAAGACACCGGCTCGATCCAGGCCGGCAATTCGGGGCATTCCATCAAATCGGCTATGGACAAATCGTCGCCCGATAAATCATCGCAGAACACGCTCACGCCCGCCGACCTCACTCCGGCTTGGCGCGGCCCGCCGCCGCGCAAAGACGCCAAGCATACGGCATAATCGCCGCCGGACACGTCGACCTCTCGGCCATGACGCTCTATATACAGAGGTATAGAGCGGCTCCGGACACGGCGTAATGGCTGAAATCGAAGAAATCCTCGGCAATTTCTCGGTCCTCGACGACTGGGACGATCGCTATCGCTATCTGATTGAACTTGGACGCGAGCTGCCGCCGCTGCCGCAAGCCGCGCACAACGACGCCAACAAAGTTCAGGGCTGCGCCAGTCAGGTGTGGCTCGACACCACCGTCCGTCCCAATGGCGCAGATGGCCCTGTGCTTATTTTTGAAGGTGACAGCGACGCCCATATCGTGCGCGGACTGATCGCGGTATTGTTCGCGATCTACTCCGGTAAGAACGCAACGGACATTCTGGCGACCGACGCCATCAAGCTGTTCGAGGATATGGGGTTGCGCGAGCATCTCACGCCACAGCGTTCAAACGGCTTTCGCTCGATGGTCGCGCGCATTCACTCGGACGCGCACGCTGCACTGGCCACGGCGGCGTAATCACTTCCGGTAAAGCCTGAATCGCCATCGTGCGGCAAGGTATTCTAGCCGCGCCTGCAACCGTGTTGTAAGTCTTGCAGGTGGGCTTTCCGGTGAGCAGCCAAGGACTACGCGCAGGACTGACGGACGTGTTTGCCGGCACGGTCTGCAGCATCTTGTCCATTGCCTATTGCCTGTCGTACGCGGCGCTCATTTTTACCGGCCCGCTTGAACATCTGTTGTCATACGGCATTGCAGTGACATTCCTATCGGCGGCCGTCGGCGGCACCATCGTGGCCTTGCGCAGTTCCCTGCCCTTCGCGGTAGCCGGACCGGACAGTTCGATTTCCGTCGTCTTGGCCGCCCTGGTCGCAATCGTGGTGCAGCGGCTCGCGACCGGCGGCGATGGCAATCTTCTCGAAGCGGCGCTGATCGCAATGTCGCTCACAACCGCGCTCACCGGGTTATTGCTCTGCGTCCTCGGCTTCACGCATGCCGGGCGCGCCATCCGTTTCGTGCCCTATCCGGTGATCGGCGGCTTCCTTGGCGCCACCGGGTGGCTGTTGATCACGGGTGCGGTCCAGGTGGTCACGGATCAACGGCCGACGCTCGCCAATATCGCCGCGTTCGGCGACACCGCCGTCGCTGCCAAGATCGCGCTCGGAGCGATTGTTGCGATCGTTCTTTGGGGGTTGCTGCGCCGCTCCAAGAGTCCCTTCGTTCTGCCCGGCGTGCTCCTTGCGGCGTTTATAGTGACCCATCTCGTACTGCTAGCGAGCGGCACGACGATAGCATCGGCGCAGGCTGGTGGCTGGATGTTCCGGCTACAACCGGCGGCGGGATTGACCCTGCCGTGGAAACTCGAACCGCTGCGCAGCTTTCCCTGGTCGTCGCTGCCAACGCTTGCTGGCGACGCGCTTGCGGTGATGTTCGTCACTGTCACCAATTTTCTGCTCAACACGACGGGCTTAGAAATTGCGACAAAGAACGAAGCCAACGTCGAGCGCGATCTCAAAGTGCTCGGGCTTGCCAATGTCGCGATCGCCGGTCTCGGCGGCTATGTGAGCTGCACCTCGTTCAGCCGTTCCATGCTGGTCCGCACCGCGGGCGCGACCAGCCGCATATCCGGCCTGACCGTTGCCGCAATATCGGGTGCTGTGCTGGTCGCCGATCCGTCGTTCTTCGGTTATGTACCGAAATACATTCTCGGCGGACTCTTGTTCTATCTCGGCGCCGATCTTGTCTATCAATGGCTGATCCAGTCATCGCGGCGGTTGCTGCCGCTGGAATATCTGTCGCTGCTCGCCATCGCCATCCTGATCATCTATTCGGGCTTTATTGCCGGCGTCCTCATCGGAATCGTGATCGGTTGCGCAACGTTTGCGCTGAGCGCTAGCCGCGTGAATGCAATCAAATTCAGCTTTGACGGCTCGGAATATCGCTCCTCGCTTGACCGCGGGCGGTATGAATTGTCTCTGCTGGCGGATCACGGCCAAGAGATTCAGGGCATGACGCTGCAAAGCTATTTGTTCTTCGGCTCGGCCAATCGGCTTTATCAGCACGTCAAGTCGCTCTTGGCGATGCAACAGGAATGCCGCTTTCTGATTTTCGATTTCCGGCTGGTGACCGGCATCGATTCGTCAGCCACGCATAGTTTCGCCCAAATCAAGCATGCGGCGGTCGCAAGCGGCGCTCGCATAGTTCTGGTCAATCTCACGCCGGAACTGGAGAGGGCTTTCAGCGCCGCCATGTTTATATCAGATGACGTCGTCATCGCGGCGGATCTCGACCGCGCGCTGGAAACCTGCGAGCAGGAGATCATCGAAACGCACCGCACCGAAGGAGACGACGCGCGATCGCTACGGGCCTGGCTGTCGGATGCCTTGGCCAGCGCCGATTATGCCGACCGGCTGACCCAATACTGCCGTCGTCTCGACGTTCCGTCTGGTGAGGTCGTTGCCCGCCAGGGCGAGCCGGCTACATCGATGCATTTCATTCTCGAAGGCCGCATCGGCATAGGTGTCGACTTGGGCGAAGGCCGGACGATGCGCGTACGCAGCCTTGGCCGGCATACCACCATCGGCGAGATGGGACTGATCACCGGTCGGCCGCGTAGCGCCACGATCCGGGCCGAAGCCGACAGTGTGCTCTACGAGCTCAGTGCCGAGGCTTATGAGCGCCTCAAAAAAGACGACCCCGCGCTGAGCCAGGCGCTCCTCAGCTATGTCGTTTCAGTGATGTCGGAACGTCTCGGCTTCGCCAACCGCGCGGTCGGCATCCTGCAGCGCTAGCCCCTCAGGCCCGCTCGCGGCGGCGACGGCGTTGCTGGCCGAGCCCCATATCTTTGGCAAGTTTCGAGCGCGCCGCGGCGTAATTGGGCGCGACCATAGGGTAGTCCGGCGGTAAGCCGTATTTTTCGCGATATTGATCGGGCGTCAGATTATAACGCGTGCGCAGATGCCGCTTGAGCGACTTGAACTTCAGGCCGTCTTCCAGACAGACAATGTATTCGGCCGTCACCGAGCGTTTGATTGGAACAGCTGGCTTGAGCGGCTCCGCCGCCGCAACTTGGCCAGCCGAGACGCGCTTCAAGGCGGAGTAGACTTGGCTGATGAGACCGGGGATTTCGGCGCTCGGTACCGGATTATTGCTTACATAGGCGGAAACGATGCCCGACGTCAGCTCCAGAATGGCGCTTTCAGCCGAATTCTCAGCCATGGGTGCGATCTCTGCAATGAAAAGCTTGTTCTAAGCTCAATCTATACTATGCGGCAGAAATAAAGGCAATAAAAACATCAATGTCTAGAGCAGTCGCGGCGGCTCAAACTTGTATTATTCTTGCTATTTTTAGAAGCGCTCCGGAGACCAAAGGCCCCGGGCTCAGGCGCTTTGCTCGATGTGATTGCGCAGTTCCGCGATCGAGCCGAAGCGAAGTGGGCCCTGGGGCAGCCCCGCTTCAATGGATCCGTCGGAAAACAGCGTATACGCCATTCCGTCGACGACCCCTGACTTAAGGACCGTAACGGTCTCATCCACCGCAACGGTGGCGACCGCTTCGGACGTATCGGGTGCTGCTGCGCCGGTTTGTTCGGGCTCAACAACTGGCGCTGCAGGTGGCGGCGTCACGGCAGCGGATGGTATTGGGACCGCTTGCGTTGGCGCCCGCGGCATTTGCCGACCCGGTCTCTGCCCTTTCGGCCACAGCGCATCGAATGCGGGGCCTTTCGGTCGCTCAGCGGCAAGCTGTGAACGCACGCCCGTATCGAGACGCGGTGAGACTCTGGCTGGTTCTGCGCCGTTCCTTCGCCGAACGATGCGCGCGTGGCCGGCTTCGACGGCGTCATCAGCACTCGACGGCGGCACCGGCGATGACGGCAAGTCCCCTTCCTCGGCGATCTTGGTATTTTCCGGGCGGACGGGTGCCGTCCTCTTTTCTGAAAGTTTAGCCGGCTGCTTTTCGAGAAAATCCTCGAGTTGCGGCGCATCCGCGGCGGTCGGCGGCGCCGCCGCGGCAATGGGAGCGGGGTGCACCCGCGAATTCGCTTTCGTTGGGAACGGAATTCGTGCCTCGCTTGGAGTTTCCGAGGCCAGGCTCGATGCAAGATCTTCACCGGGCCGCGCCACACGCGGCATCGAACGGGTCGCTAGCGATTGCTCGATCCGCTGCAATAAGCGCAACGCCAAACCCAAGCCTACCAGGAGCAGTCCCCCTACGGCGGCCACGACGCCGGGCGTTACCACTGTCATGTCGAAAATGCGGTCCTGAAACGACACGCCCGAGGCCGCGAGCGTTACGCCAGCCACACTCAGCACGAGACCAAACGCCAGTAAAAGCAAATACATACGCGTATCCTAAGCGGGACAACGACCGGAGGCTGATTAAGGAAGTATTGTGACGAGGCCCCCCGGCACGCGCAAGTGCAATTATCCCAACACAACCGATACCCGCCGATCTCGTTAACGGCACGGCCGTTGCCCAACCCCCTCAGTTGGTCCTATTTAGGGGAACCATTCCCTTTCGCTCACGGTTGCACGCCCATAGCCGTCTCGCTTCACATTGAGGAGTAAACCAATGGCATTCACCCTGCCCGAACTACCGTATCCGTACGACGCACTTGCCCCCCATATGTCGCGCGAAACCCTCGAATTCCATCACGACAAGCATCACCAGGCCTACGTGACCGCCGGTAACAATTTGGCCAAGGGCACGGAATGGGAGAATAAGCCGGTCGAAGAAGTGGTCAAAGGCACCTTCGGCAAGGTCCCCGGCCTCTTCAACAACGCGGCACAGCATTACAACCACATCCATTTTTGGAAGTGGATGAAGAAAGGCGGCGGAGGCGACAAGCTACCCGGCAAGCTCGAGAAACAGCTCACTTCGGACATCGGGCCGATTGCCAAGGTGAAGGAAGATTTGGTTCAGGCGGGAGTCACCCAGTTCGGCTCCGGGTGGTGCTGGCTTGCAGTGAAGGACGGCAAGATCACCATTATGAAAACACCGAACGGTGAAAATCCGCTGGTGCACGGCGGCAAGCCCATTCTTGGTTGCGATGTGTGGGAGCATTCCTATTACATCGACTACCGCAATCGACGTCCGGACTACCTCAAGGCCTTCTTCGATAATCTAGTCAATTGGGACCACGTCGCTGAGATGTATGAAGAGGCAATCAAATAGCGGTGTCACCAACGAAACGACGCTCATCAGCGGGGCCTTGAGCCCCGCTTTTTGCACCGCCGCGTGCGATCGGCGTCGCTTTCTGCTCATTTGACGCATTGTCCAATTCGCGATTGGCCTTCATGAGTTGGGGCCTAACGGAACGACACGAATCTGGAACCGGGCCGATCGTGCATCAAGTTGCGGCGAAGTCCCTGGCCTTGCAGTCGAGGCCAAT
>Ga0181537_10003200_pt1 | contig 14099 bp, 19 predicted proteins | sample PEATcosm2014_Bin_39_FD_119765 | JGI IMG/M metagenome (GOLD analysis project Ga0181537, IMG submission 119765) | Peatland microbial communities from MTU Mesocosm Facility, Houghton, MI, USA - PEATcosm2014_Bin23_10_metaG | ecosystem: Environmental > Terrestrial > Soil > Wetlands > Peat | place... | reverse complement strand
GGTTGCCGTCGATCAGCGCCCAGACGAGCAGCAATAGACTCGTACTAAACGTCAGGATGCCGGCGACGTCGAGACGGCGCTTCTCGGGGTCGCGCGATTCGGGTACGAAGGCACGAATCGCGACGATGAACGCAATGCACAACGGAATGTTTATCAGGAATGCCCAGCGCCACCCGAACAAGCCGGTGATGATTCCACCGGCAATCGGACCGGTCGTCATGGCAGCGCCAACCGACGTTCCCCATACGGCGTACGCGCGTGCGCGCTCGGCCCCACGAAACGTCGAGGAGATGATTGCGAGCGCCGCCGTTAGCAACATGCTCGCGCCGATGCCTTGCACGGCTCGCGACAACTCGAGCATGAGCACCGAGGTCGCTAACCCACATGCCGCCGACGAAACCAGAAACAGCGCGACTCCAATGATGACCATCCGGCGGCGACCGTGCATGTCCGCAAGCGTACCGGAGGGGAGCAGCAGCGACGCAAACGTGATCAGATAGGCACTGATGACCCACTGCAGACCGGCGAATCCGGCGTGCAAATCGCGTCCGATCGTGGGGAGCGCGACTGCCACGATGTTGGTGTCGAGCATGATCAGCGAGCAGGTCGCTGCAGCGCAGACCAGGACCAGCGGCTTGTTAACGTTCATGCGAAATCGCTCGCCACGACGTCTTTCAGCATCGTGCGCAACTTAGATGCAGCATCCGAACCGAACGCGCTTTCAAATTTCTTTTGCGCCGAGGACCACAACGGTCGAGCTTTTTGCAGCAGCGATTCACCCGAACGCGTCAACGTCAGGAATCGCGCGCGACGATCGTCTTGGCCGACGACGAGACGTATGAGTCCGCGCTTTTCGAGCGGACGCACCAAATGGCCAAGCGTCGACCGATCCATGACGAGTGAACCGGCCAAATCACCAAGCGTGCTCGGCCCGTTCCGGTGCAGTCGCGATAGAATCCCGTACTGATTCGCACCGAGCTCGATCGGTGCCAAGGCAGCGTCGTAGAGCTTCGTAACCAACCGCGTCGCCTGGCGTAACGCCGAACAGTTGCAGACTTCGGAGTCTGCTTTTTTCGTTGCCCGCATTGCCCGACAAGCATATGGGTAATTGCCCATATTGTCAACATAGCAATCCGTTTATCGAGTCATAAGGCTCGTAGCGTACGATCATGTCACCCAAGAGGCCGACAGGGTTATCCACAGCCGTTACTTTTGTCGAATGTCTTGCATGCAATGGAGGCGTTAGAGTATTACCATGGCACGACTGCTCATGTGCCCGCCCCATCACTACAACGCTCTTGGCGCCTGGCGCCAATGGGAGCGTTTCGTCGAGATATTGCAGATTGCCGCGGACGTCCAGATCGAACTCGTTGATCCGGCGCCCCAAGCGCCGGATCTTGTTTTCACGGCGAACGCGGCGCTGATTACCGGCGACTTGGCGATTGTGTCGACGTTACGCGACGACACGCAACGGCTCTCGCGTCAGGTGTATCGCGGAACGCTGGCGCGTCTCGGCTTTGCGACGACGTTCTTGCAAGAGACGGCGTTCGCCGGAAGCGCGGACGCGTTGTTCGATCGCGTCCGTCCGATCGTTTACGTCGGATACGGATCGCTTTCGGACCGCATGGTCACCGTGCAGCTCAACGAAATGTTGGATGCGCGCATCGTTGCGCTTGCCCTGGCTGATCCCGCCTTCACGCATCTCGACAGCGTGTTGTGCCCACTCGGCAGCGGACACGTGCTGGCCTACATGCCGGCGTTCACGCCGCAGGCGCAGCGCCTGCTGCGGCGCGTCGTCGATCCGGAATATCTGATCGAGATCTCGGCTGCGGATGCGCTCGACCTCGCGTGCAACGCCGTCGAACTGGGCGACGCACTGATCGTCCACGACGCGTCGCGCGCGCTGCGCGAGCAGCTCGTCGATGCGGGTTACCGTTTGTTCTCAACCGACTTGGAGGGTTTCGTGCGCGGCGGCGCCGGCGCCAAGCGACTTACATTGCGCCTCGACGACGGACCGGCCGCAGCCGGCGCCGCCGCTTAGATCCCGAGGTACGCCGCTTGCACTTGCCGGTTATTCGCAAGGTCGCCGCTCGTGCCGTGCAGCACCACCTTACCGCTCTCCAGCACGTAGGCTCGCTGCACGAGCGAAAGCGCGCGACTGACGTTTTGCTCGACCAGAAAAATCGCCGTACCCATGGCATGAATTTCGCGAATCTTTTCAAACGTCGCGTCCGTCATCACGGGAGCCAATCCTAGCGAGGGTTCGTCGAGCATCAGCAGCCGCGGCTTGAGCATGAGTCCGCGGCCGATCGCGAGCATCTGCTGTTCCCCGCCGCTCATCGTCCCGGCCAGCTGTGCGCGCCGGTCGGCGAGCCGCGGAAATATCCCGTAGACCAGCTCGAGCGTTTTGCGACGCTCGGCGCGGGCGCTCGGAATGTACGCGCCCATCTCGAGATTCTCTTGGACGGTCAGCTCGGGAAAGACCTGACGGCCTTCGGGAACGTGTGCGATCCCGAGAGATGCGATCTTGTGCGGCGGCAACGCCGTAACGCTGGTGCCTGAAAAAGCTATTGTGCCGCGGCTCGCTCGGACCAGTCCCGAGATGGCCCGCAGCGTCGTGCTCTTTCCGGCTCCGTTTGCACCCAGAAGACCGACGGCCTCACCCTCGCCGACCTCGATGTCGATTTCGCGAATCGCCTCGACCGAGCCGTACGATGCGCTTACGCCCGCGAGAACCAGCATCAGCCGTGCGCTCCGGTTCCAAGATACGCGCGAATGACGTCCTCGTTGGCGACGATTTCCTGTGGCGTACCTTCGGCGATCTTCTGCCCGTGATCCAGCACGACGATTCGCCGTGCGACGGCCATGATCGCGCGCATCACGTGCTCGACGATAACGATGGTCAAACCTCGCTGCGCCAGTTGACCTACGAGCGTGACGGCCTGGTCGACTTCGGTATGATTCAGGCCGGCCATCACCTCATCGAGGAGCAACACGCGTGGCTCGGTCGCAAGCGCGCGCGCCATCTCGAGACGCCGCTGATCGATCGTCGTAAGATCGCGCGCTGCGGTTCGCTCCTTGGCAGAAAGCCCCACGAACGCGATCGCGTCGCGGGCACGTTCGCGCGCGACTCGGACCTTCTTGTCGCGCAAAAACGCGCCGGTCATGACGTTCTCGAGCACCGTCATCTTCCCGAACGGCCGCGCAACCTGAAACGTGCGCGCCAGACCGTGTGCGCAAATATCGTAGGGCGCGAGGCCGACGAGCTCCCGTCCAAACGCGGTTACGGAACCGGAATCGGGCCGGAAATAGCCGGTGATCAAGTTGAAGCTGGTGCTTTTGCCGGCGCCGTTGGGGCCGATCAGCGCGAGCGTTTCGCCTTCCGCAACCGTCAAACTCAGATCGCCGACCGCACGTAATCCCCCGAAACGCTTTTCAAGGTTGCGGACGACCAACGCCTCAGCCATCTCTGCGCACCAGCTTGTGATATGCATCCGTCAACAATCCGAGCAAACCGGTCGGGCGCCACAAGATGACCGCCATGAGAATCAGCGCGTAGACCGTGAGCTGCACGCCGCCGTGACTTGCCCCAAGCCAGCTTTGTAAGAGCGCCGACGTCGGCTCGAGCAAGACCGTACCGAGCACCGGTCCCCACAGCGTTCCGATTCCGCCGACGATTGAGACCAGCGCGGCTTCGACGGAGACGTTGAAGCTGAACGCCGTGTTCGGATCGATAAAATAGATGTACTGGACGTAGAACGTGCCGGCCAATGCGGTCAGAAATGCGCTGATCAAATAGATATCGCGCTTGATGCGCGGCGCGTTGACTCCGACCGCCTCGGCAGCATCTTCATCTTCACCGACGGCGACGAGGTAGTTTCCCATCCACGAACGTTCGATCGTATACGTGATGACCAGGCCGAGCACCAGCAACGCAAGCGCGATGTAATAGTAGGGCGCCTTCCCGCTGAATTGCATCATCAGCGGCGCATTGCCGAGGAACGGAATAGTCGTGCCTTCCGCTCCCCACGCAAAATCGCGAAACTTGAGGAACAACAGCATGAAGACTTGCGCCGTCGCGATCGTCGCAATCGCAAAATACGGACCGCGTAGCCGGAAGCACAGCCAGCCGATCGGCAGACTCGCAAGCATTGCGACGATGCCGCCCGCCACGAGCCCGATCCACGGCGAGATCCCGAATTTTATCAGGAGCAGCGTCGAGGTGTAGGCGCCCAAGCCGAAATACGCGGCGTGCCCGAGCGAGAGCTGCTTGGCATAACCGCCCATCAGATTCCAGGCGACTCCGATGAATGCGAAGAGCAACACGCGCACGGCGATGTCGACCGCGAATCCGCTGCGCAAGCCGAGCGGCAACGCGAGGGCAATGAGTCCGAGGATAACGACGGCGATCGTCTTTATCGCGCGCGTCCCCCGAAGAGGCCGCTCGGACGGATCGCGAGCGTGAGGAGCAACATCGCGAAGACGACGATCAGGCCCGAGTCGGCGCCGACGAACTGAATGCCCAGCGACTCGGCCACGCCCATCATCAGACCCGCGATCAACGCGCCTGTCACATTACCAAGCGTCCCGAGAACGACGGCGACGAACGCCATCAACACGAACACTTGCCCAACCGCCGGATACACGGGATAGAACGGCATCAACAGTGCGCCTGCCGCGCCGGCGAGTGCCAGCGCAAGACCGACAGCGACGGCAAAGACGAGATCGGTGTTGATTCCCATCAGCATCGCGACGTCGCGGTTCTGCGCCGCCGCGCGCATGGCTTTGCCGATATCGGTCGACTGCAAGAACAGCGTGAGCGCGCCGCTGAACACCATCGCTAAGACGAACGCAATCAGCTTCGCAACCGAAATGTAGACCGCTCCGATGTGCACTGCCGCATCCGTGTACGGCGTCTGCACGGTGCGATAGTTCGCCGTGAACAACAAGAGCGCGACGTTCATGAGCAACACGGAAAGCGCAAAGGTCAGGAAAATCTGCGGCATGTCGCCGAGCCCCAGCACGCGCCGGATCAGGACGTGCTGGAACGCCATGCCGATCAAAAACATGACCGGCATGACGATCACGAGCGAAAGCAGCGGATCCATGCCGGCCCGCGTCGCTAGGAAGAAGCTGAGATACATTCCGATCATCAAGAACTCGCCTTGCGCGAAGTTGACGATCTTAACGACGCCGAAAATCAGCGTGACGCCGATGCTCACGAGCGCGTAAATACCGCCGATGAGCAGGCCGTTGACGACGGCTTGCGCGAGCGTGGCTAGCATCGGAACGCCGAAGCTGTGGCTCTAGGCTTTCAAGAGGGGCTTGCGCGCTTCGCTCTTCGGAAACACGCTGACCAAGTCGCCGTGCTGCCATTGCACGCCGACGGGATGTCCGTAGACGTTGCGGCCGTTGTCCATGAACTTCACTTTGCCGCCCGGCGCCATCGCGGCGTAACCGCTCGAGACGTCGATCGTCGCGAGCGCGTTGCGCACTTTTTCCGGATCGGTCGATGCGGCGCGTTCGAGGGCGTTGGCGAGCATGAACGTTTGTGCGACGAGTCCGCCCGCGTATTCGAAGAGAAACTCGCCGAATTGCTTCTGATACACGGCGTTGACGCGCTGCGCGTTGGCGTCGATGTCGTGATTCCAGTGCGCCACGCCGAGCAGCCCCTCGGCCGACGCGCCGACGTTCTTGTAGAAGTCAGGGATGACGAACCCACCGGAGCCGCCGTTGATCGGCAGGTTCGCGCCTGTCTGTTTCATTGCGCGCACGATCAGAATGAGATCGTTCAGATACGAGACGCAAAACAACATGGTCGCACCTGACGCGCGCACTTTGTTGACGAGCGGACCGGCGTCGGTGAAACCGGCCGAATACGGCTCGAACATGACGATGTCGACGCCTTCGCCGGGCGCTTGTTCTTTGAGTCCGCTTGAGGTCGACGTGCCGAAGGCCGTATTTTCGTAGACGACCGCAACTTTCGGCTTGTCGCTGATGAGCTTGGACATCTGCAGCTGCGCTTGCGCGAATTGCGAGGCGCGTGCAAACGGCGTGAACGTGAACTTACGGCCGCCGGCGTTGAGTTGGTCGCTGCTCGAGCCCGTAATGAGCGGAACTTTCGCGCGTTCGGCTACTTCGCTCGCAATCAGCGTGAGTGCGCTCGCGTAGCAACCGTGAATCGCGGAGAGTTTATTGCTGCCGATCAATCGATCGGTTTCGGTGCGCGTGACCGTCGGATCGCTTTGAATATCCGAGAGCACCAAATTCAATTTGGCGCCGCCAAGCGATTTGATACCGCCCGCGTCGTTCACCATCTGTACCGCGAGCTTTGCGGCGTTCACGCAGCCCTGTCCGATTTGTCCGAGCTGGCCGGTGACCGGATAGAGGCCACCGATATTCACGGGCTCGGCCGCTCGACCGAGAATCGGCGTCCCGAATCCGGCGGCGGCAGTCGCCGCACCGGCCGCGGCGGCAAGAAACGTTTTCCGGCTGTTTCGCATCTAGGTCCCCTCCTCGTGCGAGTATGCGAGGACATAGGCGACGAGGCCGGTTGACGGTCCTCCCGGGGAGGTGGTATCGTACCTCGGTTATGTACGCCATCATCGAAACGGGCGGCAAGCAGATCAAGGTCTCGGAAGGCGACGTCATTCGCACCGACCTGATCGATGCTGAGCCTGGCGCGAGGGTAACCTTCGACCGCGTGGTTTTGGCCGGCGGCGATGCCATCGTGGTTGGGACCCCGCTCATCAAGGGCGCACAAGTCACCGGCTCGGTCGTTCGGCAAGGCAAGGGCCAGAAAATTCTGGTCTTCAAGTACAAGCCGAAGAAGCGCGTGCGTAAGCTCGTCGGTCACCGGCAGCGTTTCGCCGAAGTGAAAATCGAGAAGATCTCGCTTCCATAGCGATGGTCGACGTAAAATTCACGAGGGACAGCCGGGGACGGCTGTCTTCTGTTTTTGCACGCGGGCATGCCGAGTTCGGCGCGTTTCCGAACGACGTCGTCTGCGCGGCGGTCTCGGCGATTTTGCAGGCGGCCTACGCCGGGCTGCAGGACGTCGCCAAGCTGCAATTCGACGGCAAGCGTCTTGCCGGCGAGATCGACATCCGCGTTCCGGAAGCGGCACGGGATCGCGTCGACGTCGCGGCCATCATTGCGACGGCCGAGATCTCGCTCGAGCAGCTCGCGCGGCAATATCCCGACCACGTTCGGGTCACGCGTGACGAAGAAGCGAAACGGTAGCGCGCTTGCGTGGGTAGAACACAACACCAAAGGAGGTCGGCTTGACCAGCGACACCATGAAGCAATTCAACGGCAAAACGGATGAGGCAGACCAGACGACTGCGGACGCCGGAAAGGCGGTCCTAGTCGGGCTCCTGGGCGGACTCGTTTCCGCCGCCGGCTACCTTGTCTATCAGCGCCTGCCTGAAGAACAAAAGCGGCGCATTCAGGTCCAAGTCCGCGGCATCATTGAGAGCCGCCTTCATCAAATCCGCCAAGACCTCAACATTTAGTCTGCCCCTCGACTTCGCTCGGGGTGACAGCGGCTAGAACTCGACGGGTTCGGCCGTCCTCTTCGGCGGTGCTTCCGGCTCGATGCCCGGCAGCATCGGCTCGTCGTTTTCTTCCTCGGCTTCGACCGCAGCGAGCGCGGCAGCATCCGAGACCTCGCTCTGGCTGTAGGTCGAGGGAACGGCCTCCAGGCGACGCGCCGCGGCCGCATCGTGCTCGTCCGCTGCACGCTCCATCTCACGGATGAACTGCGACGACGTATTCTGGACGTCACGCATGACGCCGCCGAATTTGCGCGCGACTTTCGGGAGTTGGTCGGGTCCGAACACGAGCAGCGCGACCGCGCCGAGGATTGCAATATCAGGTGCCGAGAGCATTTTTGGAAGGTCCCCTTTCTGCCCGATGGCGAACGGCACCCGTCCGCGTACGAGGGATTAGGCGGATCAAGCGCAGTGAAAATCATCTACACGCGCGGGAACCGAACGGAGACGCTAGCGTCGATCGCTACGCTCCGCAAGATACTCAACCGGTTCATCGCTCACCGTGTCTTCTACGAAGTCTCGAGCCGCAACAAGCGCGGACACGAATTCTTTTCTGCGAAGAACACGTTCGTCGTAGGAACGATTGAGATTGTCAACCGCGACTATCTGACGATTACGATCTTCGACGCGCACAGCTCCGCGCATTCGATCGAGGTCCTCAATCCGGCCGCGATGCGCATCTACGACGACACGCTCGGCAAAGGCTTTGCCGTTTCGTTCCTTAGCGAAGCGCCCGGCGGAATCGAATCACGCTGCTACTTGCGTGACGAAGGCGACGAAGGCGACGAGATCAAGGCCGACAGCGCGCTCGAACGGATCACGTTGCCGCAGCTCTTCGAATATCTCGAAGAGATCACTCATGTTGATGCGATAGGGAAGACCCCGTAGCTGTCATCCCGAGCGAAGTCGAGGGACAGCTAAAGGGCGAAAACCTTTTCGGCGACGATCGCCGGTTGGTGGCCGAGGATCGAGAGCAAACCGCGATCGCGGTTTGATTCCGACACATACGCTTTCGCGAGATGCTTCGGCAAATACGCGCCGGCTTGCACGCGGCGTGCGCCTTCTAAGAAGATCTCGTACGAATCCTGATCGAGCCACTTGCCGTCTTTTCCGTCGGGCGTCCTGATCACGAGCGACCGGTAAATCGGAAATGGTGCGCGCTGAGAATCCGGATCGCGCATCTGCTCCGGGGGCCGTCTGCGGGGCGCCGCGGCTTTTGCCTTTTCGCGATCGATCAGCTGCCCAAGGCGTGCGCCGATCGTTTCGTCGTCGAGCAACGCCAACAAGATATGCGGCGGCTGAACGAATTCGCTTTCCACCGCTACGGCATACGTAACTGCCTTCCGCATAACTGTCATGAGTTCGCGCGAAAGCACCATCTGGTTGACGGGCATTTGCTCTTTATCTGCGCCGGAAGATTCCGCGTCCCTCCAGGCGATGGGCCAGTCGAAGCTCGCGGACGGCGGCCGCGCGACGGCCGGTTTTCCGGTAAGCGACCGAGAGATTCAGATGCGCGAGCGCGTACGTCTCATCGGCGCGGATCGCAGCCTCGTAGTGCGCAATCGCTTCGTCGAAGACACCCTCTTCGAGCAGCAGGTTCCCAATGTTCGTGAGTGCCGGCGCGAAGCGTGGGACGGCACCGAGCGCTTCCGAGAAATCGCGCAGCGCGTGTTCCCGTTCGCCCAACCGGACGTGCGCGACACCGCGCTTGTTATAAAGCCGAGCACACGTCTCGTCGTCGCGCGCGGAATGGAGCATCGCTGTGAACCCGGTCACAGCGGCCGCAGGCGCGCCTTTCTCGAGCTCCGCGATTGCCCGCTCAAACGGGTCCTGGGGGCGCTGGAAGTGGGCCAGCATTCGGCGCAAAGCGAACATAAAACGAAGATGTTGAACATCGACGTGATCACGCTCTTCCCCGAGATGTTTGCGCCCGCCATCGGGCTCTCGATCGTGGGGCGAGCCATCGAGCGAGGACTCGTCGATGTCCGGCTGCATCAGCTTCTCGAGTTTTGCGAGGCCGAACGGGCGGACGACGCTCCGTACGGCGGGGGCGCCGGGATGGTGCTCCGTCTCGAACCGCTGGCGCGCGCCCTCGACGCGATCCTGGCGGCGGCTCCGCCGAACGAGCGGCGCGCGATGGTGATCACCAGCCCGACGGGCAAACGCTTCGGCCAAGCCGACGCGGTCCGGTTCGCCGGACTCGAACGGCTGGTTGTGATCTGCGGACACTATGAAGGGGTCGACGAGCGGCTGCAGGCGCTCTATCCACTCGAGGAGGTCTCGCTCGGCGACTTCATTCTAACGGGCGGCGAAATTCCGGCGCTGGCCGTCGTCGACGCGACCGTCCGCCTCGTCGAAGGGGCGATCCGCCCGGAATCGCTGAGTAGCGAGTCCTTTTCGAGGGGCGCGGAAGTCGATTACCCGGCCTTCACCCGGCCACCCCGGTTCCGAGGGGTCGACGTCCCGGAGGTCCTGCTCTCGGGCGACCATGCCAAGATCGCGGCCTGGCGCCGCGAGGAGTCCCGGCGGCGGGCCGCCCGGCGGCGGGGGGATTCGGAGTAGACGGGATATACCGCCTCTGTTACAATACCGCGGTTGCGCAGTAGCTAACAGAGAGCGTCATGAACGTCATCGGTCTTCTCGAAAAAGAGCAGGAAAAAGCCTCGATCCCGGCCTTCCGCCCGGGCGACACCGTCAAGGTGTATTCAAAGGTAATCGAGGGCGGCAAGGAGCGGACTCAGATGTTCGAGGGCGTCGTCATTGGTCGCAATGGCCGCAGCTCGAACGCGTCAGTCACGGTTCGGCGCGTCTCGCACGGCGTCGGCGTCGAGAAGTCGTTCTTGCTGCACAGCCCGCGGACCGAAAAGATCGAGGTCAGCAAGCGCGGGGCCGTTCGCCGCAGCAAACTGTACTATCTCTCCGAGAAGGTTGGCCGCGCGGCGCGCATTCGCGAGAGAAAGCCGGCCAAGGCGTCAGAAGCGTCGGCTGAGTAGCGCAGCGTGACCCCGCTGCAGCTGTTCGGGCTGATTTGCATTTTCGCCGTCGTCCGCGTAGCAATCAGCATTCGTCCCGGCGTCGCAGCCGGCGCGATCGCAACGTCGACGAGTTCGGTACGCGCGGTTCTGCGCGAATATCTGGACGCATTCATCGTTGCGGGTTTGGTTGCGCTGTTTCTCATTACGTTCGTCATCCGCACGTTTTACATTCCGTCGGGTTCGATGGAGCCGACGCTGCAGATTCACGACGTGCTGCTCGTCAACGAATTCGAATACCGCTTCTTCCCGCCGCATCACAGTGACATCGTCGTCTTCGAGCCTCCGGTCGATTCGACGAACGATTTCATCAAGCGTCTTGTGGGCGCACCCGGCGACACGCTTCAAGTGAAAAACGGAGTCGTCTACCGCAATGGGAAGGCACTCGACGAGCCATACGAGGCACAAAAACCGAACTACAACCTGCAAGTGCGCAATTACGGAATCTACGTCGACGGACAACCGCTCGATCCATCATTCGCCAACGTCCCACCAAAGAGCGCGTGGTCCGCACCCGATCGCATCCCCGACGGCTATTATCTGATGTTCGGTGATAACCGAAATAATTCAGAGGATTCTCATATTTGGGGCTTCGCACAAACCAGCGGCAATTTCGCATCCGGGCCGCTGAAAGGAAAGCCGGCGCATTTCACTGGACACGCATTCCTTTTGTTTTGGCCGTTCAACCGCATCCGCATACTGCATTAGGCCTAAGACACGCTTAAGGAAAGCGGACGGCGACGGCGAACAAGAAATGGTGCTCTCCCAACCGTCCGTTCGATTGGCGAGACTGCGTCGCGGGGTCGTAGTTGCGTGTGAAGTTGCTTTGTTGGCTCTCCTCGGGGCGGCCTTCTTCTTCCGCCTCCCCCAAGTTTCGGGACTCTCGATGGAGCCGCATATCGGAGCCGGAGAGTTCGTTCTCATCGATACGCTGACGTATCGGTTCGGACCGGTTCGGCGTGGCGACATCCTCGCGTTTCGGCACGGCGGATCCGAGGCGTATCTCAAGCGCGTGATCGCATTGCCCGGTGAACGCGTGGCGATCGTGCGGGGCTTCGTGCAAATCGACGGCCGGCCGTTCGAAGAGAGCTACGTTCGCTATCGCGATAATCGCAGCGAAGCTGCCCAGACGGTCCCGCCCGGCGCGTACTACGTGCTCGGGGACAACCGCAGCAATTCAGACGACTCACGAGACTGGGGCTTCGTCCCGGGCTCGGAAATAATCGGCAAAGCCTGGCTTGGCCTCTGGCCCCCGAGCAAGGCCGGTACGCTGTGATCGACCGCGAAACCGTCATACAGTGGTATCCCGGCCACATGGCTGCGGCGATGCGCGAGATGGAGCGCCGCTCGAGCCTCATCGACATCTTCATCGAAGTTATCGATGCGCGCATTGCGGTAACCGGCTCCAATGCGGATCTCTCGCAAATCGTGGGGCGTAAGCCGCGACTAATCGTCCTCACCCGCGACGATCTTGCCGATCCGCAGATCACGAAGGCCTGGTTGGAATACTATCCGACCAAACGTTTCCGCGCCGTTTCGGTCAACGCACGCGAGCCCAACAGCTACACGCAGGCGTCGTTCACTCTCACGCAGATGCTGAGCTCGGCGCGCGTCAAGGGTGTTGCGCGCACGATGGTCATTGGAATTCCGAACTCCGGCAAATCGCGCGTGATCAATGGTCTGCTTCGCCGCGACGTCGCGCGCGTCGAAGACAAAGCCGGCGTGACGCGCGCACCACAATGGTTCCGCGTCGGCCCGAACGTCGAGATGATGGACACGCCCGGCATCCTCGTTCCGAAGATCGACACGCTGCAAGCGCAATGGATGCTCGCGATGTGCGGTGCGATTCCACGCGACAAGTTCTCGCCGGAAAACGTCGTGCACAGCTTCGTCGACTGGATGACCAACAATCGCACGCGACAGGTACCCGACCTCGAGAATTTCGCGACCGTTCGTCGCATGCTGCGTACCGGCGGCGAGCTTGAGATGCACAATGCGGCACTCGCGTATCTCAAAGACTTCAACGAAGGTAAGTTTGGCCGCACGAGCTTTGACGTGCCGCCCGCCGACGGCGCGTGAAAAGCCGCAAGCCCGACGCCGTGCGAAGCCGCGAGCGGCGTCGACTCGATCGCCTGCACCGTTATGAAGAGACCCTGCGTCAACAGGGCTTTCGTTTAATTGGCGGGATCGACGAAGTCGGGCGCGGGCCGCTTGCGGGACCAGTCGTCGCCGCCTGCGTCGTCAGCGACGGACCACTCCGCCTCAGACATCTCAATGACTCGAAGCAAGTCGCGGCGGAGCACCGGCCCGAGTTGGCCGAGGAGATCAAAGGCAAAGCCGTCGCATGGGCGATCGGTGAGGCATCGGTCGCAGAAATCGATCGCCTCAACATCTACTGGGCATCGGTGCTGGCAATGGAGCGAGCGCTTGCCGCTCTAGCCATCATACCCGAGTACTTGATTACGGACGCCGTGCGGATTCGCTCGTGGACCGGCAAGCAAGAACCGATGGTGAAAGCCGACGCGACGTGCGCGAGCGTTGCGGCGGCGTCGGTTGTTGCCAAAGTGTATCGTGACGCACTCCTTGCCGATCTCGATCCGCTCTTTCCGGAATACGGCTTTGCCGAGAATAAGGGATATGCGACGCCTCATCACATCGAGGCGCTCAAATCCCACGGTCCCTGTTCAATGCATCGAAGGAACTGGTGGCGCGTGCAGGCGGCCCTCACATTGCCCGGAATCGAATTCGCAGAATGAACACCAAGGAGCTCGCTCGCAACGGTGAAGACGCCGCGGTTGCGTTGTTAGTCGAGCGAGGCTACCAGATTGTCGGACGCAACGTGCGCCTGCCCGGCGGGGAAATCGACGTCGTGGCGCGTGACGGCGAAACGATCGTATTTGTCGAGGTAAAGGCGCGGCAATCGCATCGTTACGGCTCCGCGCTTGGTGCGGTCGACGCGCGCAAGCGCCGCACGCTTCGCAAGCTGGCAGCCGAATGGATGCAGCTCTTTGCGCCGCGCGCATACGCGCGCTTCGACGTCGTTGCTGCCGACGGTGCGCGCCTCGCACACTACCGGGACGCATTTCAATGAGCGAGCGCGTCGGCTCGATCATTGCGCAACGCTACAAGGTCGACAAGCTGATCGGGCGCGGCGGAATGGCGGACGTCTATCACGGTCAGGACGCCGTGTTGCAACGTGAGATCGCGGTCAAGATCCTCACCGATCGCTCCGAAATCGTTCGCAAGCGATTTCTGCGCGAGGCGCAGTCGATGGCGCACCTGAGCCACCGCAACATCGTCGGTGTGTTCGACGCGGGTGAGGATCAGGATCAGCTCTACATCATCATGGAGCTCATTCGCGGGAGAACGCTCAAGCAAGCGGCGGCCGAAGGGCTTACCTATGACGCGTCGTTGAAGATTTTTATCGAGCTACTGCAAGCGCTCGAATACGCGCACAAGCAAACGGTCATCCATCGCGACATCAAACCGGCTAATATCATGGTCCTCGATAACG
>Ga0181537_10003198_pt1 | contig 14109 bp, 13 predicted proteins | sample PEATcosm2014_Bin_39_FD_119765 | JGI IMG/M metagenome (GOLD analysis project Ga0181537, IMG submission 119765) | Peatland microbial communities from MTU Mesocosm Facility, Houghton, MI, USA - PEATcosm2014_Bin23_10_metaG | ecosystem: Environmental > Terrestrial > Soil > Wetlands > Peat | place... | reverse complement strand
GCGTGAGGCAGGTCCTCGCGCCCGTCCTCGACCTGGCGCGCGACCCGCGCTGGGGCCGCTTCGAGGAATGCTACGGCGAGGATCCCTACCTGGTCTCCCGGATGGGGATGGCCGCGGTGTTCGGGCTCCAGGGCCGGGAGAGGGTGATCGGCCCGGGCCATGTCGCCGTGACGCTCAAGCATTTTGCGGGGCACGGGCAGTCCGAGGGCGGAAGGAACATCGCGCCGCTCAGCTTCGGCGACCGCGAATTCCGAACGAACCACCTCTATCCGTTCGAGATGGCGGTGAAGGTGGCGCACGCGCACTCCCTTATGGCTTCCTACAACGAGTGGGACGGCGTGCCGAACCACGTTAACCACAAGCTGCTGACCGACATCCTGAGGGGCGACTGGGGGTTTGACGGATACGTGATGAGCGACGGAGGCGGCATCGATGTGCTCTACCAGGACCACCATGCCGCCGCCGGGCCCGACGAGGCCGGCGCTCTCGCGATCGAGGCGGGCCTGGACTACGACCTCGGAGGCAAGGGGCGCTGCTTCTCGAACCTGGCTGCCGAGGAGAAGGCGGGGAAGGTCACGATGGCGTCGATCGACCGGGCGGTGACGGGCGTGCTGCGGGTCAAGTTCCTGTGCGGTCTTTTCGAGCGCCCCTACACGGACCCGGACTTGGCCGAGAAGGTGACGAACACCGACGAGAAGAAGGCGCTCGCCCGGCAGGCGGCCGACGAGGCGATGGTGCTCCTGAAGAACGACGCACACACGCTCCCGTTCGACGCAGCCAAACTGAAGACCCTTGCCGTCATCGGGCCCAACGCGGCCGACATCCACCTGGGGGGCTATTCCGTGGTCCCCATGGAGGGGACGAGCGTCCTCCAGGGCATCAAGGACTTCGCGGCCGCGACACCGATGAAGGTCCTCTACGCAGAGGGCTGCAAGCTGACCGCGAACCACGCGTCCGGGTGGCTCGTGAACGAGAATCCCGTGATGAATGACCCGGCCGACGACGCACGCCTGATCGACGAGGCCGTCGCGACCGCCCTGAAGAGCGACGCCGTCGTCCTTGTGCTGGGGGAGAACGAGCTGCTCCGCCGCGAGGCCTGGAACGAGGACCACCGCGGAGACCGCGATACGCTCGAGCTCGTCGGACGCCAGCGCGAGCTAGCGACGGCCGTCCTCGCGACGGGCAAGCCCGTCGCCGTGCTCCTCGTGAACGGCGGCCCGCTCGCCATCGGGGACCTCCAGGAGCGCGCCCCGGCGATCATCGAGTGCTGGTACCTCGGGCAGCAGACCGGCCCGGCCGTCGCGGACGTCCTTTTCGGGAAGGTGAGCCCGAGCGGCAAGCTGACCGTCACCTTCCCGCGCTCCGTCGGGCAGATACCCGATTACTACGACCACAAGCCCTCGCGCATGCGCAGCTACGTGTCGGACGATTCGACCCCGCTGTATCCGTTCGGGTTCGGCCTGAGCTATGCCAGCTTCGACTACAAGAACCTGCAGGTCTCTCCGGCAAAGATAGCCCCCGACGGCTCGGCCAAGGTCTCCGTCGACGTCACCAACACCGGGACGGTGAAGGCCGACGAGGTGGTGCAGCTCTACATCCATGCCATCGTCAGCATGCCCGTGCGGCCTGTCGAGGAGCTGAAGGATTTCCAGAGGGTTTCCTTGGTCCCGGGCGAAACCCGCACGGTGAGCTTCACGCTGACGCCCGACAAGCTGGAGGCCTTCGACATAGCCATGCGCCGCACCGTGCAGCCCGGCGACTTCGAGGTCCTGGTCGGGCGCTCGAGCGCGGACGTGGCCAAGGCCGCACTCCGAGTCGAGTGAACGCCTAGGGTGCGGTGAGCAGGGCGTCCCGCGGGGGAAGCACGCAGGCGTAGCCCTCGCGCGCTAGGTGGGCGAGGAGCAGCCCGACGAACGCGACGCGCTGCTGCGGCCTGCGCCCGGCCTCATGGGAGAGCAGGATGGCGCCCGGGCGGATCTGCTTCGATATCCTGGCGAGCGCGGCCTCGGGCGATCCGCCGGCCCCGTCAAAGCCACGGGCATTCCATAGGACCAGGTCCATTCCACGGGCCGTCAGCTGGGCGTCGAGAAACGGGTTCCGGACGCCGACCGGCGGGCGGAAATACCGCTCGAATGGAATGTTCGCGATCAGGAGCGCCGCGACGCACCCGTCTATCTCGGTGGCCGTGCGCGACGGCGTCGCGCACCAGAAGCTTCCCACGGGATGGGTGTGGGTGTGGTTCCCGATCGTGTGGCCCTCCTCGACGATCCGCCGGGCGATGTCGGGGTGCTTCTCGACCTGCGCCCCCACGACGAAGAACGTCGCCCTCGCCCCGTGCTGTTTCAGGAGCTCGAGGACGCGCGGCGTGCTCTCCGGGTCGGGCCCGTCATCGATCGTGAGCCACACCTCGTCTCCCCTGGCCTCGAAGGCCGTCACCGCGGGGCCGAATCCCTGCTGCGAGGGCAGGACGAACTGCGCGAACATCCACGGATCCGGCCCAAAGAACATGAGGACGGCCGCCACCGGATGGTGGTTGAGCGCCAGAGCGACGGCGCTGACCTTGAAGGACAGGAATACGAAGAGCCAGGGTCTCACGCGGGGCTTGGGGAAACGCGCGCGCAATGCGTCACCCGGCGGGCAAAGGGAAGGAACCGCTGAAGCCGGCACACGATGAGGAACAACTTGAACCGCCACCACAGCGGCCAGATCAGCCGGGAGTGACCCGCCACGACGGAGACCAGTCCCCGGTTGAGGTCGAGGGGCGGCTTCTCGGTCATGAATACCGAGAAGCTGTGGTTGTCGTAGAACACTTCTATCAGATCCCGGAAGACCGAGCAGTGCTTCTTCAAGCCGCGGGTGTACCGGTCCTGCTCAGCGGGTGAGAGGGGCCTGTCCTCCCGATGGGCGCGCGCGATCGCCTCGACGGCCGCCTGCGCCGAATGCGTCGAGACATAGACCCCCGACGAAAAGATCGGGTCATAGAAGAGCGCGGAGTCGCCGACGAGGACGACGCGCCCCGAAGCGAAGCTGCTGCGGACATAGCTGTAGTCGGCGCCGACCCGGAAGGGCTCCACCGCGCGGGCGCCCGCCATGAGCCGCCTCAGGAGCGGCGAGGCCGCCACGGTGCCGTGGAAGGCGGCCTCCGGGCCGGCCCCGGCGCGCAGGTATGCTATCGACGTCACGAGGCCGACCGAGGTGCGGGTGGCGCTCACGGGGATGAGCCAGAACCAGCCATCCTCCAGCCGGACAACGAGAATGTTTCCCCCGCGTCCGCCGGGGGACCTCTCTACGTCCTCGAAATGGCTGAAGACCGCCGCCCGCTTGGCGAATGGCGGCGGGTCATAGCGCGCCTTGTCGGCGCTCTCGTAAAGGTTCTCGCGGCCCCCCGCATCGATGACCCACCGGGCGGTGAGCACGGTGGAGGGGCTTCCGCCCCGCTCGAGGGTGGCTCGCACCAGCTCGGCCTCGGGCGCGAGGCCCCGCACGATCGTTCCCATGCGGACGTCGGCCCCGAGGCTTCCCGCATGCCCGAGGAGGACGGCGTCGAAGCGGGAACGCTCCACCTGGTAGGCGTACTCGAGGCCCGGGACGTAGCCCTCGGCAAAAACGATCTCCTTCACCTCCGAACCGTCCGCCAGGTGGAACTCGGCGCCGAGCTTCCTGACAAATCCCGCCGCCTCGACCTTGGGCCACGCCCCGCAGGCCCTGAGAACCGCGTTTCCCATCGGCAGCAGCGACTCGCCGATGTGGAACCGGGGAAACTCTTCCCTCTCCACCAGGCAGACGGAAAGCCCCTTTTGACGCGCAAACGCCGCGGCGCAGCTTCCGCCGGGACCTCCACCGATGACCAGCACGTCGACGTCGGGCGTTACCACGCCATCACCGTATTGCTCCCCGAATACCCATACCAAGCCGGAAATTGCTTGTGGGCTTCGCGGCGGTGGGCGTAGGTCGACAGGCATGACGCTCGAATTCGCCTTTGGCGACGCAGGCGACGCTTCCGACATGTCGGTGGGGATGGGCCTCCCGTTCCTCGGGGGTGATCCGCGCGAGTCCGTGCTCGCCTCGGCCGAGCCCGCCGGCTCGTCCCACGGCCTCACGCTGTGGCGCTGCGACGGAGGCCTGGCCGGCGTCGCTCGCACAAAGGCCGATGACGGCCTCGAAGCGGCGACGGCCAGGATCTACGGGGCGGTGCTCCGCGCCACGAGCGGTCTGAACCTCTACAGGATATGGAACGTGGTTCCCGACATCAACGGACTCGAGGCCGGGGGCCTCGAGAACTACCGGGCGTTCTGCAAGGGCCGCTGGCAAGCGTTCGAGGAGACCTATGGCGAAGGCTTTTCGAGCTTTCTTCCGGCCGCGTCCGCCATCGGAGCAGTGGGCGGTCAACTGACCATTGTCTTTCTGGCCGGGGCCCGGGCAGCCCGCCACCACGAGAATCCCGCGCAGGTTCCCGCCTATCTGTATCCGTTGGAGCACGGGCCGCGTCCGCCCAGCTTCGCACGGGCAACCGTCGTGGAGAGGGGCGGCTTTTCGGACGTGTTCATCTCGGGGACCTCGGCCGTCATGGGCCACGGCACCGTGGCGCCCCACGACACGGCCGGCCAGCTGGAATGCACCGTCGACAACCTCGGGCTGATCTCCCGGGAATGCGGCCTCGGCGAGCGCTTCGGCAGGGGACGAGCCATCACGCGCCATTTCAAGGTCTACCTTCGAAATGCAAGCGACCTTGCAGCCGTCGACCCCGAGGTCAGGCGGAGGCTCGTCGCCCCTGGGGACCGCGTCACCTACCTCGGCGCCGACATCTGCCGGTCGGCCCTGAACATAGAGATAGAGCTCACGGTGCGGGGCGCGGAAAGAAGCTGACGCAGCCGGCGCGCATCCGGCTTGCCGCGGGAGCTCGTCGGGAACTGCGCGAGGGTGACGATGCGCGACGGGATCTTCCATGACGCGACACGTGCACGAAGGAGGCGGCGAACCTCGGCCGCGGGAAGCTCCGTCGCCACCGCCGCCGCGAGGGGCGCATCGGCGCCGGTGCCTACATGCGCAAATGCCTCCCTGATCCCGGGAAGCACCCTCAGGGAGGCCTCGACCTCAGCGAGGTCCACCCTGCGGCCGGCGACCTTGACCACGCGGTCGGTCCTTCCCGTGAGGACAAGCTCGCCGCGCGCGTTCAACCGGGCACGGTCGGCGGGGGAGAAGCGTCCCCTCCCCAGCACCGCGCCCCCGGAAATCGTGATGCGTCCACCCGTAATGGGTCTCACCCGCACACCCGCGAGGGGGGTTCCCACGCTCCTGCCCAGAAGGGTCGCCTCCCCCGTCCTGTCGAAGGCGATGCCCCCGGTCTCGCTCGTGCCGTAGAATCCGTGGATCCTGATCCTGAACCTCGAGGCGAAGTCCCTGCAGACCTCCGGAGCGATGGGCGAACCTGCCGAGATGACAAGGCGCAGGCTGGAGAGCGACCGGGGTGAAAGCTCGCTCGCGGCGAGCGCCCTGAGGATCGAAGGCACGGCGGGGAACACCGTCGGACGGTAGCGGCCGGCGTCCGACGCGATCGCATGGGGCAGCGGGCTTGAGCCAAATACGATCCGCGTCCCCTGGAGGAGGAGCGGCAGGACCAGGTTGCCGAGCCCGTACGAGTAGCCCAGCGGAATCGCCGCAAGGTTGGTGTCGCCGGGGCGGATGCCCATCGATCGGCAGATCTGGCGACCATCGGCCTCCATCTGGGCGTGGGAGGCGCCGAGGCCCCTCGGTTCGCCGCTCGAGCCGCTCGTCACCTTGACGAGGCACTCGCCCCGCACTGCGGTTTCAGTCCTAACTCCGGCCACGGGAAAGAGCCCGCCTTCCCTCCACAGGAATGGGGCGCCGATCGACCGGGCGGCAGCAAGCTGCGCCTCCTCGGGCTCAGTGGGGTCGAGCGGCGCCGGCACCGCCCCGCAGGCGAGCAGACCCAGGAACACCCGGAACCATTCTGCGCCGTTCGGAACCGACATCGCGACCCGCTTGCCGGACAGCTCCGCGTGCTGATGGGTGGCGGCCCACCGCGCGGCCGCCGCCTGCAGCGCCGCCCGCGTCCACCTCTTTCCGCCCGATGCCTCGATGAGAGCCATTCGCCCGGGCGCCCGCGCCACGGTGGCGGCCCAGCGCCGGGAAAGGGTTTGGTTCATCGCACGAAAGCGTGCTCCCGCACCCCTCCCGGGCGAGTAAAATTGCAGATGTACACTTTCGTCGAAAACGAGCATAAGATCGCCTAGGAATGAGCGCGAACGACCTGCCAAGAGACTGGGATGTCATCGTCCTGGGCGGCGCTCTGGCAGGAGCCTCGACTGCGCTTCTTCTTCGCAGGCGAAACCCGCGCTGGCGGATCCTGATCATCGAGAAGAGCGAGCATCTGGGGCGCAGGGTCGGGGAATCGACGGTGGAGACCAGCGCCTACTTCCTTGGCCGCGTCCTCGGGCTCACCGAGCACCTCAACGAGAAGCACCTCGTGAAGCAGGGGATGAGGTTCTGGTTCTATAATGACAGGACGAAGGGCCTCGCAGACTGCAGCGAGACGGGCCCCAAGTACAACGTGCGGTTCCCGGGGTACCAGGTCGACCGCTCGGTCCTCGACGAGGAGGTCCTTTCAAGGGCGGTCGCCGAGGGGGCGCAGCTGCTGCGGCCCGCCCGGGTGGGGGAAGTCGCGCTGGTCGAGGGCGGGTTCCAGACGGTGCACTGGACCAAGGACGATGGGACGGGCGGGGCGGAGACCGCCCGCTGGGTGGTGGACGCCTCCGGCGTCGCCGCGCTCCTCGCCCGCCGCAATGGCTGGCTCAAGACGAACACGGCCCATCCGATCGCCGCGTGCTGGAGCCGCTGGAACGGGATCAAGAACCTGGACTCCCGGGAGTTCGCCGAGCGCCACCCCGAATGGTCGCGGCGCGCGAAGGCGGTGCGCTTCACGGCAACGAACCACCTCTGCGGCAAGGGGTGGTGGTCGTGGTGGATTCCGCTGAAGGGCGGCGACACGAGCGTCGGCGTCGTCTATGACCAGCGGATCACCGAGTTGCCCGAGGGCGGCAAGATCGGCGACAGGCTCAGGCGATTCATGTCCGAGCACCCGGCGGCCCGAGAACTCCTCGAGGGCGCGACCTTCCAGGAAGGCGACGTGCACTTCCGCAGAAACTGCGCCTACAGCTGCACCCGGTACGCGGGCGACGGCTTTGTCCTTGTCGGTGACGCCGCGGCCTTCATGGACCCGTTCTACTCGCCGGGGATGGACTGGATCAGCTTCTCGTCGAGCGCCGCAGCCGCGCTGGTCGACAGCTGCCTCTCGGGGCGCAGCGCGCCGGAGCGGGTCGCCCGCCACAACGCCAACTTCAAGGCCTCCCACGACCGGTGGTTCGACGCGATCTACCGCGACAAGTACTACTACATGGGCGACCACGAGCTCATGACCCTCGCGTTCCGGCTCGACCTCGGCCACTACTACATCGGCGTCGTGAAACGCCCATTCCGCTCCGGAAATTCCGCGCTGGAGACTCCCGCATTCGCGCCTCAGGGCGGCCGCACCGCGGGCAACCTCATGGCCCTCTACAACCGGCGCCTGGCTGCGATCGCCAGGTCCCGGATGCGGCGCGGCACATGGGGGCGCAGGAACACGGGCAGGTACTTCGGATTCATCAGCTATGAGCTCAACATGCGGCTCCTTCCCCGGGTGGTCGGGCAGCTTCTCATGTGGTCTCTCCTGGAGATTAGGGAAGGGTGGAGGAGCTGGTTCTCGCCCGGTCGCAACGAACGTGCGGAACCGATCGCCGTCCCAGCTGTCGCGGTCAAGACCTGATCCCGCCATGGCCACCCCCCACCCGTACCCAGAGAAACCCGCCCTCGCCCGGTTCCCCGCCGAGGTCCTCGATGCGTACCAGCGCTACCGCGCGAACGGGGACGCCGCCGCCGTGGAGGCCGTCGTCATCGCGGCCGTCGTCGACTACCGTCCCTCGTCCTCCGCCGCCCCTTCCCCGGAGATCTCGGACGGCACGCTGCTTTTCGAGGACCTTGCCTACGATTCGGTGGCGATAGCAGAGCTCGTCTTCTTCCTGGAGGACCTGTTCGACCTCACCATTTCCAATGAGGACATCAGGGGCGTGCGCACGATCGGCGACCTGCGCGCCTGCGTTACGCGCAAGCTCTCCCGCCCCTCCCGGGCGGGCTGATGGCGCAGCGGCGGTTTCCGGGTTGTCACCCCGGCCCCCCGCGGGACACACTTGCGACTCCCACCCATGGCCGACCCCCTCATCCCCAAGCTCAAGCAGCTGATCGTCGACACGCTACGCCTCGAGGACGTCGCGCCCGCCGACATACCCGATGACGAGCCGCTGGTCGGGGGAGGCCTCTCGCTCGACTCGATCGACGCCCTCGAGCTCGTCGTGCGGCTGGAGAAGGAGTTCGGCCTGAAGATTGCGAGCAGCGAGGAGGCCCGGAGGGCCCTCGCCAGCGTCTCCGCCCTTTGCGCGTACATCCGCGAAAAAGGCGACCCGTCGCGGCTACCCACCTGAGCGGAAGGGGCCGCCGCACGAAGCATGGCCGGCTCACCCGACCCCATCCGCGTCGCCGCCTGCGGCTGCGTCACCCCCTTGGGAGACGCCGCCGCGACCCACGCCGCGCTCCTTCGCGGCGAGACCGCGCTCCGGCTGGCGGAGGTCCTCGGCAGGACGGGAGGCGACCGGGTGCCGCTCGGGCTGCTGGACGGGCGATCCCTCGACGAGACCGCCCCGCCGGCCTGGCTTCCGGCGCTTAGGACCCTCAACGCCTCGATCCCGGCCGGTGACTGGGGTTCGCCCGGCCGGCCTGTGTTCGTCACGGGAAGCAACTTCGGCGTCGGCGGGCTCTACGCCCTGCGGACGACGGGCGACCCGAAATTCGCGGTCTGGGGCGCGCCCCCGACCTGCACCGAGATGCTCCGCCTCGAGCTCGGATGGGGTCCCGACGTCTCGATCCTGACCCATGCCTGCGTCTCGGCCCACCTCGGGCTCCTCCAGGCGACCCGGGTCATCCAAGCGGGCCTCGCGGACGAGGCGCTCGTCCTTTCCTTCGATTTCCTGAGCCCGTTTGTCACCGGTGGATTTCATTCGCTTAAGATCCTCAACTCCGGCTTCCCCGAACCCTACCGCGAGCGCGGGACCGGATCGATCGGCCTTGGCGACGGCGCGGGATTCGCCGTGCTTTCCAGGGGGCGCGGAGAATGGCTGATCTCGGGCCAGAGCCTTTATAATGAGATGCACCACTTCACCTCGAACCGCGGCGACGGCCTGGGTTTCGCCCGTTGCCTGGAAGGCGCCGCGCGGGCGGCCGAGGGACGGCGGGTCTGGTTCAAGGGTCATGGGACAGGAACACTCGACGCGGGGCGCATGGAGATTGCCGCCGCGGTCCGCGCATTCCCGGGCGCCCCGGTGGTCGGCTGGAAGGGCGGCCTTGGCCATACGCTCGGCAGCTGCGGACTCGTGGAGCTCGCGGTCGCGATCGAGGCCGTGAGGAGGGGAAGGGCACCGGGCACGCACGGCGGGTCTGGCGAGGCGATGTCCGATGCTGTCTCCACGGGCGTCCTCGATACGGGTGCGTTCGACGGGGTTGTCTGCGCAAGCAACGCCTTTGGCGGCGCGCACGCCGCATTCCTTCTCTGCGATGCTTGAGCGCCACATCCAGCTGCTGTTCACCGACGACGCGGCGGGCGAGGCTCCCGCCGCCACGCGCGAGCGCCTGAAGGGCCTTTTTCCCGCGGGCGCCACGCGCCGGATGACGACGCTCGGGATGCTGGTCGGCGGCGCCCTTGGCCGCCTGGACCCGGGCGAGGAGGACGCGATCGTCTATGCTTCGGGCTACGCGGAGACCTGCGCCCTCGAGAGCTTCCTCGACAGCTTCCCGACGCCCAGCCCGACGCTCTTCCAGACGTCGATCCACCCGAGCGCGGTCCAGCAGCTCATGATCGGGCGCCAGCGGCCCGTCCGCGAATTCCTTCCCCATTCCGGAGGCGCGCTGCTTGCCTTCCACGGGCTGCGCGCGGCGCTTCTCACTCCCGCCGCGCGCACGCTGCTATGCGGCGGCGAGGAGCGGGGCACCTGGCTTCTTGACCACGGGCTCGCAAGCCCGCGCACCTTTGCATTCGCGATGGCGCTGGCCGACAATCCGGCTTCGGGGGACGCCGGGACCATCGCTCTCTCCGCCGATCCAGGCCTGGGTGAGCTGGGCATAGCGGAGTTTTTCGACCTTCTGCACCGGCGCACGACGTTCGACGGCATGGTCGCGCCGGGCTGGCGCCTTAGGCTACGATGGCGGTGACACAAAAGGGCGGCGCGGCACGACGAAACCCCGGTCCCTCCTGGGGATACCGGTTCCTTCAGCTTGCCGACCGGGTGCTTCCGGAGGCCGTCTTCCGGCCGCTCCGCGCCGCGGGGACGCTGGTCGCGGTGCTCGCCATGCCGGTCGAGCGGGGGTATTCCCGGGAATACCTGCGGGCGGTCCTGGGCCGGGAGCCCGGGCCAGGGGACGTGTTCAGGCATTTCTTCAGCGTCTGCGAGGCGCTCATGCTGCGCCTGCGGGTGGCTTCCGGGCGGCCGCACCTCTGCACGCTCGAGCCGGGGGCCGACGACTTCGCAGGTTGGCTCGCCCACGAGCGCCCGATCCTCATCGGGACCTTCCATATCGGCGACTCGGACCTGGCTGGATTCATGCTCGCCGGCCAGGAGCGCAGGCGCGTGCGCCTCATTCGGCTTCGCGTAGGCAATTCCCACGACACCGACGCGCTCGCCTCGAAATTCGGGGACCTGCTCAGCTTTGTCTGGGTCAACGAGCCCTCGGAGCTTCTCTTCGCCCTGAAGGAGGCGGGCGCTAGCGGGGAGACGGTCGCCCTCCAGTGCGACCGGCGCGAGCACAGCGCCCGCACCGAAACCTTCAACTTCCTGGGCGAGGCGCGGGTGTTTCCCTTCACTATCTACTACCTCTCGCTGATCTTCTCCCGGCCGGTTCTCCTGACGTTCGGCACTCCCGAGGGCCCGGGCAAGTCGACCATCGTCGCCTCCCCCGCGTTCGAGCCGAGACCCGCCGAGCCGAGAGAGGCCGCCCTGGCACGCGCCCGCGCGCATTTCCAGGGATTCCTGATCCGCGTGGAGGACCATCTTCGATCGCACCCGTACCAGTGGCTCAACTTCCTACCGCTTTGAAGCGCCTGTCACGCATCCGCTGGGTCGGCCTCTACTATCTCTCGTGGATGGTCTTCGGGTCGGTGGGCATCCTCCTCAACATCGTATGCCTTCCCCTGCTGGTGCTGCCCGGCCGCAGGTCGCTGGGCGGCGCGGTCCGGGCCAGCATCAGAAGCCTCTTCGGCTCATGGCTCGCCTGGCTCCATGCGTCCGGGGTGGTGGACGTCAAATGGGTCGGCTTTGGGGACGAGGCCCTCCAGCCCGGCACCGTCTACATCGCCAACCATCCCTCGATCGTCGACGCCACGCTCATCCTTGCGCGCCTGCCCGACGCGGTGTGCATCTTCAAGCCGTCGCTCATGCGCAACCCGGCGATCGGGCCGGCGGCGGTCATGGCAGGCTACGTCAGGGGCGACACCGGGCTGGAACTCATCAAGGCCGCCGCCGAGAAGGTGGCCGACGGCCAGTCGCTCCTGGTCTTCCCCGAGGGCACGCGCACCGAACCGGGCACCGTCCTTGGCAAGATGAAGCCGGGCTTCGCGCTCATCGCCGACCGCGCGAGGGCGCCCGTGCGCCTCCTCGTGATAAGCACGAGCCCGATGCTGGGGGCGCGCGGGCGGCCGCTCTGGCCGGCCCCGTCGGTCCTTCCCGGGAAGGTGCGGATATCGCTCGACCAGTCGTGGCCCTACGAGCCCGGCCGGTCCGCGGCGCAGTTGACCCAGTCCGTCGAGCGGCGAATCTGCGATGTGCTCGCCGCAGGCCAGCCGGATGAATAATCCACCCACCCACCTGGTCCTCATTCCCGCCTTCAACCCGGGCCGGCTCCTCGCAGGGACCGTCACCGCCGCGCTTGCCCGCTGGGGCGACGTCTGGGTCGTCGTCGACGGTAGCACCGACGGGAGCGACGAGGGCCTGGGCACGGCCCCTGGCTTGAAGGTGATCAGGCGGGATGCCAATGGAGGCAAGGGTGCGGCCGTGCTGACAGGAGCCCGCGAGGCGCTCGCCGCCGGGTTCACGCACGCGCTCGTCATGGACGCGGATGGCCAGCATCCGGCGGACCGGATCCCGGAATTCATGGAGGCGTCGCTGCGCGCTCCCTCGGCTCTTGTCTGCGGCCGGCCGGTCTTCGGGCCCGAGGCTCCACGGGCCAGGCTCTACGGCCGCAAGCTTTCTGTCGGCCTGGTTCACCTTGAGACCTCCGGCAGGGGGGCGGCCGACCCCCTCTTCGGGTTCCGGGTATACCCGCTCGCCCCGCTGGTCGGCGTGCTCGCCGCGACGCACGGCGCCCGGCGCTATGACTTCGACCCGGAGGTGGCGGTACGCCTCGCCTGGGCCGGGACGCCGGCGATCAACATCAACGCCCCCTGCGTCTATGTGGACAGGGAAAGCGGCGGGGTGTCGCATTTCAGGTACCTGCGGGACAACCTTTCCATGATCGCGATGCATGCCCGCCTGATCTGGACGCTCCTGTTCCTGCGCCGCGGTGCGGCGGCCCGGTGAGGGCGGCGCGCATATTCGTCCTCGCCGCGCTCGCGGCCGCGGCGGCGCTCGGCGCCGACGATGCGGGCGTCCTCCTCGGGCCGGGGTCGGACCTCGGCGCATTGAATCCGGTCGTGGCGGCCCTCGCCGCCCAGGGCGGAGTGCGGGCCTCCTTCACCGAGCGCCGCTTCTTCCCGTTCAAGCGCGAGGCGACGGTGCTGAAGGGCGTCCTCAGGATCTCGCCGCAGCGCGGTATGAGCCTCCAGTACACGGAGCCCGAGGCCCGCGTGATGGTAGCGGACGACGCCGGCCTGGTCCTGCGGGACGGCGCCGGGCACGAGCGGAAGATGCCGCCCGGCTCGCGGGAGGCCGGCGCGGTCGCCTCGCTCCTCCCCATCATGCGCTTCGACCTGCCGGCGCTCCTTCCCGCGTTCGACGTCCGGGCGCGCGGGAATGCCGCCGGCTGGACGTTTGAGTTCACCCCGCGCGAGTCCGGCGCCTCCCAGGGCATGGGCTCGATCCTCGTCGGCGGGTCCGGCTCAACCGTCACCCGCCTCGAGTTCAAGAGGTCCGCCACGCAGCGCGTCGAGATCGACGTCGGCACGACGGAGACCGGGGTGACCTTCGGCGCCGACGAGCTGCACCGCTTTTTCCGGTGATCCCCGGACCATGAGCGAGCCTCCCCGCCAGAAATGGATCGCACGGGCCCTCCTACTCGCAGGGGCCGCGGCGGGGCTCGCCTGGCTGGCAGGCCTCGACCTTCCCCGGAGGATCTCCTCGGACGTGCTGGACCTCGTGCCAGTCGATGAGCGCTCGCCCGAGCTCTCTATGGTGCGAAGCCTCGCCGGCCAGCAGGAGGCACGCGTCCTCCTCCTAGCGATCCGCGTCGGGGGACGGGCGGGGGAGGACCCCAAGGCGCGCGCCTCGCGCTGCGACCACGCGGCGGCGGTATTCGCGGTCGCACTCGCCGCCTCGCCCGCGATCGCGCAGGCCATGCCGCTTTCCGACACGAAGCCCCGCGACGCCCTGGCGTCGGAGGTGTTCAACCGGCGCTTCGACCTCCTCCTGCCGGGCTGGCTCGATCAGAAAAGGCGCGAATATGCGGCCGCGGCGGTGAACGAGCCGTGGACTGCATGGCTCGCCGACCGGACCTCCGCGGACCTGGAGGCCTATCTCTCGGGACCCGAGGCCATTGCCGCCCAGGACATCCTGGCGTCGGACCCTCTTCTGCTTGTCCCCGGCCTCGTCGGACGCATGGGGGGCCTCTCCGAGGCGGGACTCTCAGAGGGCCGCTCGGGGGACAGCGCGCTCGTGTGGGCGCAGAGCAGGGCCTCCCCGCTCTCGCCCGAAGGCCAGGGTCCTGTGGATCAGGCGGTGGCCTCGGCGCTCGCAGCGGCCCGGGCGGCCGAACCCGCGGTGCAGCTGCGCTGGACGGGGATCGGGCGATTCGCCGCGG